>Ga0247611_10008760_pt1 | contig 12379 bp, 7 predicted proteins | sample 177DNAGHGhighgp2_FD_192422 | JGI IMG/M metagenome (GOLD analysis project Ga0247611, IMG submission 192422) | Sheep rumen microbial communities from Palmerston North, Manawatu-Wanganui, New Zealand - 1770 DNA GHGhigh gp2 | ecosystem: Host-associated > Mammals > Digestive system > Stomach > Rumen ... | reverse complement strand
CTTGAAGGCCGAAATCTTGTAGTACACCGGCACGTGGAACGAGTTGGTGTAGTAGTCGCGGTCGGTAACGCCCGGAATGATGCCGTACTTCTTCTTGTCCATGCGCACGAAGCGGCCAGAAAGGCCTTCTGCCGGAGTGGCGAGCAAGCTGAAGTTGAGGCCGAGGCGCTTGCTTTCCTTGTCGCAGAATTCACGCATGTGGCCGATAATCTTGAGGCCGAGCTGCTGCGAGGATTCGGATTCACCGTGGTGCTTACCCGTAAGCATCACGAGCGTTTCGGCAAGGCCGATGAAGCCGATGGAGAGCGTACCATGCTTGATGACCTCGCCCACGGTGTCTTCCCAGCCGAGCTTGTCGGAATCAATCCACACGCCCTGTCCCATGAGGAACGGGAAGTTCTTGACCTTGCGGCGGCTCTGCACGGCGAAGCGTTCCATGAGCTGATCGCTCACGAGCTGCAGCATGCGGTCGAGTTCCTTGAAGAACAGGTCGATAGAACGCATCTTGATGGCGATGCGCGGGAGGTTGATGGAGGTAAAGCTCAGGTTGCCACGGCCGTAAGAGATTTCGCGGCTCGGGTCGTAGTTGTTACCGATGACGCGGGTACGGCAGCCCATGTAGGAAATTTCGGTTTCCGGATGGCCCGGCTTGTAGTACTGCAGGTTGTACGGAGCGTCCTGGAAGCTGAAGTTCGGGAACAGGCGCTTCGCGCTCACCTTGCAGGCAAGCTTGAACAGGTCGTAGTTCGGGTCGCCCTCGTTGAGGTTGATGCCCTTCTTTACGCGGAAAATCTGAATCGGGAAGATGGCCGTCTCGCCACCGCCCAGGCCCTCGTCCGTGGTGAGGAGGAGGTTACGCATGACCATGCGGGCTTCCGGATCGGTGCACATACCGTAGTTGATGCTGCTGAACGGAGTCTGCGCACCGGCGCGGCTATGCATGGAGTTCAGGTTGTGGACAAACGCTTCCATGGCCTGGAACGTAGCCTTGTCGGTCTCTTCGTAAGCCATCTTCTCGGCGAACTTCTGGGCCTTCATCACCATCTCGGTATCGAAAGTCTTGGAAAGTTCGCGGGCTTCGGTCTCCACGAACTTCTCGTTCGGCACGAGCGTTGCCACCATGCCCATCTCCGCCATTTCGGAATGGAGCTTCTTCACTACCGGCTGGACTTCCTCTTCTTCCTTGCCGGTAAAGAGCATGAGAGCCTTCACCATGTTGGAGAGGTAGGCCTTGCGGTAAGTGATACGCACGCCGTCGGCCATCGCGTAGTCGAAGTTCGGCACCGACTGGCCGCCGTGCTGGTCGTTCTGGTTACTTTGTATGGCAATTGCCGCGAGGGCGGCATAGCTGCGGATGTCCTTCGGTTCGCGGAGGTGGCCGTGACCGGTATTGAAGCCGTTCTTGAACAACTTAATCAAGTCGATCTGGCAGCAGGTCATGGTGAGGGAATAGAAATCCAAGTCGTGAATATGGATATCCCCGTTCATGTGGGCCTGGCTGTGCTCGGGCTTGAGCATCATCATCGTGTAGAAGTGCTTCGCCGATTCGGAACCGTACTTGAGCATCGTACCCATCGCGGTATCGCCATCGATGTTCGCGTTTTCGCGCTTGAGGTCGGATTCCTTGGCAGAACTGAACGTGATGTCGCGGAGCGTGTGCATGAGGCGCGTGTTCACCTCGCGGATGCGGGTGCGCTCGGCACGGTAAAGGATGTAGCTCTTGGCAGTATCGGCGTAGTTGTTGTCGGTAAGGGCCTTTTCAACGGCGTCCTGAATCTCTTCGATGTCCGGCTTGGTCTTGCCTTCGGCCTCGAGGCGGCCAACAGCGTAGGCAGCGACCTTCAGGGCTGTACTGCTCAAAATGTCTTCATGTCCGAGGAGGTCGATCTGTTCCTGGGAAGCCTTGATCTGGTCGTTGAGTTCACCGGAGGCACGGAACGCCTTGATAATGGCGTCGGAGATCTTCTCAATGTTGAACGGCATTTCGCGGCCGTCACGCTTCTTGACTGTAAAAATCATCACCAAATCCTTGATTCTTTCGGCATTTTTCAATGTTTCAAAAGAAGTTCAAATCTACTATATCTTGTGCCGAAGGTCAAACCAGCACCACAAGATGTAGATAACAAGATAATAAAAGATTTTGTAAAAAGGGAGGTTTTCCTAAAAAAAGATGTATTTTTTTTGTAATAAAGCCTTAAACTTATCAACAGCGTCCGTCCCAGTTTATCAACATCGAACTAGGGGTGCCAGTTCGGTCCGCCGATAACTCCCTATTTTGCAAGCACTTATCGCCTGGTGGAGATATCAACAGGGTAAAGGGGGCTTTTTCGAGCCCCCTCTCCTTGACAAAAAGATGCTTTTATACTTATACCGCCACCTTTTACTCAATCTCGGCCATGATGGCCAGGTACGCCGAGACGGAGACGGAATCGGCGATATTCATCCCGGATTCCGGCGGGGAATTCGACAACAGATCATAAGCCGGCGATGACCTCCTCTTGAACATGCTGTACATGGCTCCACTGCGGGCACCGAGAACAGTTGTTCCGAACTCGTCTACAGGCTTGTTGCTTACTGCAACGACCTTGCCCAGGGAGCCGTCAAAGCCCTCGGCAATCGCCTTCGCGCGGGCCATCGCCTTTTTGCCGGCAATATTTGTAACCTGAACCCTGAGCGAATCCTCGTTCTTCAGGACAGGCTCTGCCTTATACACGTTGACGTTTTCAAGGCCGACGATTCCATCCAGGAAAGCCCCTGCGGCATCCTTGGACGTAAAGTTGACCGTAATCCTCTGGTTCGCCCTAAAGGCGTTCTTCTGGGATTCGTTGCCGTAAAACTCATACTTCCGCTTCTTGCGTAGCGTCATAGACTGCGCTTCTATCTCCGATTCGGCAACGCCCAAGTCTTTCGCCATCTGCACCACGTCACCCCGACGTGCGGTCATATCCTTAAAGAGCGCTTCCTTGTCAGCGCCATCAAACGTGATATTCGCGGTCACGACAAACTTGTCTGCAAGGAACTTCTTGTTTTCGATCTGGACAACGCGTACATACGACTTTCCGCTATTTTCAACACCGTCCAAGGAAAGCGTCGCCGAAACCGACGCCGACACTTCTACGGAATCCGAGGTACTCAACTTTTCTACCTCCGAAGAACCTTCCACAGAAATCACCTTCCCGACCTTCGCTCCTACGCTATGCGCATTCTCTTCGGCCAGGCGGGAAGCCTTCTTGCAAGCGCTCTTGATAACGTCGACTTCCAAGGCCTCCGCATTCTTGAGTCGAGAAAGCGTAGATACGTCATCGACAAACGCAAAACTGGTCAAGTCGAATTCCAGGGAATCCGATTCCTGCTTGCTATGCAAAACCACCTTTACCGTCTGCGATGCCGTATACCCCAAGAAATACCTCTTGCCCTTCGCGTAATTCCATTCCTTCTCGAGCGACGTACTGAGAAGTTCGTACTCCTGCGGGCCCACGGAATGTTTCTGCAGCAAGGCGAGAATCTTTTCGCGACTCTCATTCAGGCGTTTGTAGGCGACGTCCTTGTTCTTGTCCTTTAGAACAATCTTGAAACTGGTGACGTACTCGTCGGCAAGGAAGTTCTTGGTTTCTTCACTCGAAACGGTCACGCCACTAGAAGGCAGGCCATCCTGTTCCGAAACCGGCTCCAGGGACGACACTTTCGGCTGTGCGGCCACATCGGAAGCGCGCCCAATACTCAGCGAAAGCACGAGACACACGAACGCAAGCACGATGATGACGACGCATGATACTTTGTTCTGCATAGGAACCTCCCTGTTGTAATTCATTTCCAATCTACACAAAAAGGAATCCCGAAAGCAACGGCTTTCGGGCAAAAAGAATTTTACTGGATTTTATAGTCTAATCTAGAATATGCTTTTTACTTCTTCGCGAACAGGAGCGTCGCATACTTGAGCACGACGGCTATAAGCACCGTTGTCGTCATGCTGATGAACGGCATCCACGGCCAGCTGAAGATATCGCCAAGCACTGCAGGCACGCCAAATGCAGGAATTCCCTGCACGAGTACGAGGCTTGCCATGCCGCAAAGGACAGCCGCAATCACCTGCCAGCTCTTGAGGCCCTTCACGAAGAAGGCGAGCAGGAACATGCCAAGCAAGGGCCCCGTAAAGAGGCCCGTAAAGAAGAGGGCGTTCTTGAGGAGGCTTCCCTGCTGCGTGGCGGCAAAGAGCGCAAAGAATACGCCGAGCACGCCCCAGACAACCGTCCAGATTTTTGCACGTTTGAGTCCGCCCATGCCCTTGGATTCTTCCCAGCCCAAGAAGTCATGTTCCGACGTATTGCTGAGCGAATTGATGGCGCCGGAAAGGCTACTCATGGCAGCCGCACAGATGGCGGCAACAATGAGGCCAGTAAGCCCCTGCGGAAGTGCGTTTACGATAAAGTAAGGAAACACGTCATTCTGCCCGATACCTTCGGGAAGGGTTGCTGTATGCGCCGCCTTGTAGTACACGTAGAGCGCCGCCCCCACCCAGTAGAACAAAATGGAAACCGCGCACCCAAGCACCATCGAAAGGATGCTCGAACGGTTTGCCGCCTTCACGTCCTTGCAGCTCAGATAACGTTGTACAAACTGCTGGTCACACCCGCGGATAGCGATTTCAAGTATCGCATAGGCAAAACCCGCAGAAACGAGTGTACGCGCATCGGAAATATCTAACGAGGGGTTCCACCAGCGGGTCTTGCCAGCCTCGGAAGCAAGCGTCGCCATCTCGCCAAAGCCGCCAACGGCATTGGATATAAGGATAAGCACCACCACGCCGCCGCCAAAGAACACGCAGAACTGCAGCACGTCGGTCCATATGACAGCCTTGATGCCGCCGAACCAGGTGTAGAATATCGCCACCGCGGCGGACACGATTATCGCAACCTTCATGTCGACGTGCAGAATCTGCGCAAGCACGAGGGATGGCCCATAGAGCAAGATACCCGTTCGGAGCAAAAGATGCAGGCAGTAGAACACAGCGGCAAGCCTGCGGACGGTCTTCGAGCCGAAACGCACTTCGAATAGTTCGTACGCGCTATTGATACCCGCGGTCCTGAACCTCGGGATGAAGACTAGGCCCACGACAATGATACTGATGAGCGCGCCTATCTGGAACATGAGGAACGTCATGTCGTCACCGAAAACATCGGCAGGCGCCCCGAGGAAGGTCGTCGCGCTGACAGATGTCGCGATGAGGCTTATGCCGACGGCCACCCACGGCATGGCACCGCCACCGAACATGTATTCCTTGAGATTCTTGTTGCCGCGGGAAACCCAGAGCCCGATAAACAGGGAAAAGAGCAGATACGCCGCAAGGACGATCCAGTCGATAACGGTAAACATAATCTTGTACTAGACCTTCAGTGTAGAGGTAAGGACGGGAATCTCGTCTGCCGGGGCAGAGGTATCGACAGGAATTTCCGTATACTGGATGACCTGGTTACGGCCGCCTTCCTTCGCCTTGTAGAGCGCCTGGTCGGCATAGTTCACGGCCTTCTTCATGTCGTGGAATTCCGGAGTCACGAGATAGGCTCCGATACTCACCGTCACACGCAGCGGTTCCTGGCGATGCACGTCGAACTCGAGTTTCATCACCGCATGGCGGATGCGTTCCGCAGTCTCGATCATGCCTTCCGCAGTCGTGTCGATAAGGCCCACCACGAATTCCTCGCCGCCATAGCGAGCGACCACGTCGATTTCCTTGCGGATTTCGCCACTGATGGCGCCGGCGATTCCCTTGATGACCACATCACCAATCGGGTGGCCGTAGGTATCGTTCACGCTCTTGAAGTGGTCGATGTCCATCATGAGCACACCGATATTGTACTTCTGGCGGTCGGCGCGGATCTTCTCGGTGCGGAGGTTCTCGTGCAAGGTGCGGTGGTTGATAAGCCCGGTAAGGCCGTCACGTGTCGCGAGGTCCTTGTCCTGTTCCGCCTGGCATGCACGGGCATACGCAAAGCCTGCGACACCGGCGAACGCCTTGAGCAAGTTCATCTCGTGTTCGGAATAGCGGTCGTTCCTGCGGCTTTCGAGGCAGATGGCCATTTCGGCCTGTTCCGCAGTCGGTTCCGTGGGCACAGGCATCACGAACAGCTGGCGGAACTCCATGTTCTTCTTTTCCTGGCTGTCGATGCGCGGAATGTAGGCATTGAATGCGGACTGGTTGAAGGTCCGCTCCACCGGGCGGTTGTGGTACAGGGCCAGGATGGCAAGGCCCTTGTCCGAAAGCGTAAACTTCTTGTTGACGAACTGGTCGGCATCGATACCGTCGCAGCAGACGACGCGCCCCATACGTTCCTGATGCAGGTTGTTGTCGTTCTGGCGGTCGAGCGCCAAAATCATCATACGGTCAAACGGGATGTTGCCCTTGACGTATTCGAAAATCTGGCGGAACACGTCCTTCACCGTCATGTTCTTGAAGAACTGGTGCTGGTAATGGTAGAGCACGCTGAACTGCTGCTGCTCGATGTAGTTTTTAGCCGAGACAAAACTCTTGAAGTAAAGCGTGTAGAGCGTACTTGCGATATAGGTAAGCGCCTGCGCCGTATGCTGGTTGAACGCATTCGGGTAGAGCGAGTCCATAACAAGAGCGCCCACACGGTTCTTGCCGCGGTCGAGCATCGGGACCGCCACCACGGACTTGACCATCGGATTATCGATGTAGTAGAGCAGGGGCTTGCCGCCCGAAAGGTCACCTTCGAGCAGACGGTTCACGTCCATGCGGAACAGCTGGCTGATAAGCCCTGCGTTCTCCGTAATCTTCACGTCGGTCGCAATCTTCGCCTCGGGATTCGAGCAGGCATATGCACGGATGCCCCATTCCTTCATGGAATTGAGGGGCGAAAAGAGAACTAGCGTGTGAACGTTCGGGACAATGCGCTTCAGGCCCTCGAGCATGTCGCTGAAAGCCTTCTTCACGTCGGCATCGGCGCGGGCCCATACCTGGTTTACACGCAGCGTAGAACCGGGCTCGTTATAGTCGGCAGCAGAATCGTCGAAGGAGTTCTTGAGTTCCGGAGTCACCGCGGGCGAGATTCCAGTCGCCTTCACCGCAGACCCCACCACAGGGAGCGAAGCGGTCTTCCCGCCGGGGACGCGAGGCAGGTTCATGTAGCCCAGAGCAGCAGCGACACCTGCAAACGGGATGAGGAACAGGAACATGCCCCCCTGGAAAGCGACTCCCAGGAGCAAGCCTGCAACAGCGAACATAATCATCGATATCTGCATCTGCATCCTCTTACACTTAAAGCCGGAATGAACGGTAAAGCATAGCGCACGCGACGCCGCCAAAGATGAAATGGCTTATCCATGCCGCCAAGAACGGCGACAGGGCCCCATTTTCACCCATCTTCAATCCGATTCTCTCTAGAATATAATAACTAAAAACGAGAAGGAGGCCAATACCGAATTTCTGGGAAAGCCCTCCAGAACGACTATACCGGTGACAGAGGGCCGCCCCGATGAGCAGCACGATAAGGTTCATCCAGTGGGCAGAAAGCTTGAAGTGGAGCGCAGTCTCCATGGCGCGGGTGTCTTCGCCGGAGCGTTTTAGTACCTCGATACGTTCCCGGACCATCTTGGAATCCATCTCGTCGGGAACCTGGCGGTCGTTGATGAGGTCGGCCGGGCGTGTCGACACCTTGCCGTTCATCTTTTCGCGGCGGAACTGAATGACCGTCACCGAGCCGTCCTTGTTGAAGACACGCTTCATTCCGTGTTCGAACAGCCAGTAGGACTGTTCCGCAAAAGTCTTGATCACGCTATCCCGCACGGCGCTGTCGAGCGAGGAAGTGTCCGGTTCTACCCAGCGGACCGTCTTGGCGTCGTAACGTTCCGTAAGGCGGCCCTGTTCACGCAAAAGGAGCACCACGTCACGGCCCACCTTCGCCTTGCCCGAATAGAACTTGAAGAACCAACTCGCCCTCTCGCTATCGATGAAAGTGAAGTCGCTCTTTTCCTTGACGCGCGGGTTCTTCTTTTTCTGCGCATTCGTCTCCATGATTTCGAGGCGTTTGTGGTTTGCATCCGGAAGCCAATGCTCGCTCATCTCGTACGAACCGACAGAAACAAGTATGCCCAGAAAGAATATGGGAAACAGAGTCTTGAGCGGGCTCTGGCCGGAACTCTGCATGGCGCTCATTTCCAGATGGCGCGACATGTTCCCGACCGAGGCAAGCACCGCGATGAACATGGATACCGGCGTGATGAGGTAGAGCATGTACGGGATATAGCTCACGTAGTAGTCGAGCGCATCCTTCGTTTCGCGGGCAAGCCACGTCTTGATGTTGCCAACGAAGTCAATAACGGCAAACATGAAGATAGCGCCGATTGTCACGATGAGGAACATCTTCACGAAGTTCCAGATCAGGTAACGCGAGAACTTCATGCACGCCCCCTGCCGATGGAACGGAACCAGCGGCCTATGGCACGCATGGCCCTGAAGAACTTGGAATCACCCGTAAAGCGGTCGCGCACCATCGCGATGGTAATGAATACGCCGAACGCGCCGATGATGATATTCGAAGCCCACATGGCAAGTTCGGGAGAAATGATAAGGCGGTCCGCCAGGTTCTCGCCGCCGATAAGGCAGATCCAGTAGATGACAAAGAACGCAAGGCTGTAGATGATACCCGTGCCGATGCCGCCCTTGCGTGCCATGATTCCGAGAGGAGCGCCAATGAGCACAAAGATAAAGCACGCAAACGAAGTACTGAACTTCTTGTGAATTTCAACGAGGTACTGAGCCGCACGCTTCTGCTCGGATTCCATTCTCCCCCACAGCCTCTCCGTCGTCCGCAGATTCGAGATTTCCTGCATGCGGATACGCTGAAGCGACCGCCGCCCCTGGATAGAATCGAGCGGTTCCGTCCCGTTCGCCCCATCGGGAACGACGCTATCCCCGAGAACAATGTTCCTTGTCGAGACAAGCGAGCCGAGCCTCTTCTCGCGGGCAAACGCCGAAACCGTATCGTATTTTGCACGAGCCTCGTTCACCACGTCCATCATCATCTCGACCGGCATCTCGCGGTCGCTGCGGTAACTACGGCTCCGGCGTTCCAGACGGTCGTCCACGTTCTGCATGGCGAGGTCCTGCGAGAAGAACCTGATACGGAAGTAGTTCTCCGGCTTGTCAGGATCGACAATATGCGTCTCGCCGCTACGCATGCGGAACATGAGGGTAGCACCGTTATCCACGTAGTCGAGAGTCGCACTGTCTGCATATACAACTCTCGGTGCGCCCTTCTTTTCCATCTCGTAGACCTGGATGCCGTATAGCACACCCGACACAGGATCGATGCGGTTCACCCAGAGTTGCACGTCAGGGAACTGCGTGATGAGCCTACCTGCATCGATAAACACATGGGGCTTCTTGCGCGAGACGGCATTCATCAGTTCCACGGAGCGGTGATTTGCCTCGGGCAATATCCAGTTGTTGAAAAGTATCATCAGGACCGTAACCAGAAGCGCCACGAGCATCACTGGCCGCATGAGCGACAAGGGAGAAACACCCGCAGCCTTCACTGCAGTAATCTCATGGTCACCCGAAAGGCGACCGAACGCCATGAGGCATGCGACAAGCACCGCCATCGGAATAGAGAGCGAAAGCATCCATGCCAAGTTCAGTACGAAAATCTCAAGGACCGTCGATGCGGGAAGCCCCTTCGAGAGCACGTTGTCCAATATTTTCACCAGAAAATCGACGACGAACAAAAACGTTATGCCAAAAAGCGCCGCCAAAAAGGGGCCAATAAGTTCTTTCAACACATAACGAACTAAAATCATTTTTCCCGTCGGTCTAATTTTTCTACTTTAACAGTGAAAAATTAGAATTAACCGAAGAAAAAAAATGAAACTTTCTCTAAAGACAGCCCTGTTCCTTAGCCTTTTCCTTTCTGTCGCCTTGCTCGGCGCTTGTTCGTCCAATTCATCCGAAAGAATCACGCACACCCAGTTCTGCAAGAACAAACTGGACAAGGCGGAAGAACTCTTCAAGAAGGAAAAGTACGGCCGCGTCATCGACAAGCTCGAAGAAATCATGAGCTACTGCGCCGGCACGGGCTACCTGGAACAGACCTCGTTCCTGCTCGCCGAAAGCCACTTCAATCTCGAGAACTGGATCGAGGCCCGTGGCGAATACGGCAGCTTCGTCATGAACTTCCCCGGTTCCCCGTACGCCGAGACCGCCGAATTCCGCAAGGCAATCGCATCGTTCAACATGGAATTCCGCGTGAGCCGCGACGACGCGAATACGACGGTCGCCATGAAGGATTTCGAACGCTACCTTTCGAACCATCCGGATACCCCGCTCCGCGACTCCATCAACTACTACTACGGCCTCCTGGTCGAACGCCTCGCCGAGAAGGAATTCCAGACCGCACGCCTGTACCTGCGCATGGACAAGCCGCAGGCAGCCGTTATCTACTTCAAGGAATTCCTCGAAACCTACAAGCAGTCCAAGCGCCGCAAGGAAGCCCTGTTCCTCACCTCGCAGGCATACACCGACCTCGACCAGTTCGAGAGCGCACGTGAATACCTAGACCTCGCCAAGCAGGAACTCAAGGAAGACGACAAGGACGGCCACAAGCTGCTCGAGAAGACCGAGAAGAAGATTGCCAAGGCGGAAAAGAATTTTGAAAAGCGCATCAAGAAGGATGCCGAAAAGAAGCGCGTCCAGAAAGAAGAGCGCGAAATGCTGAACTAGGTTCTAGATGGGTCATGCAGGTTTCAAGTCGGTTCTTTTTGTAGTTGCGACGCTGTTCCTTGCAGCGGGCGCATTCGCCGACGACGAGACGAAAATAGAGCATGACCGTGCAAGGCTCTCCATTTTCGGGCAGGCTTCCATCTCTTTCCTGGATTTCGAAGAGCGCAGCTATTTCCAGAACGCCATCGACACCATCTACGCCGACTTCAAGTCGCAAGCCGTAGATGCCGAAGAATCCCTCTATGTCGCCAAGCAGAACTTCCAGAAAGTCAATTTCTGCTTCCCTATCATGGCCGGCCTTCAGTACCAAGTCATGGACGACCACTTCATCAGTGCCGGAATCGGATTTATCTACGACAACGAATCCGTGGTGCTAACCGACCGCAAGAACAAGGCGCACAACTACAGCTACACCATCCAGGGCGTACCGATGTTCCTGGAATACAGATTCGCCATCCCCACGAGCCTGATTACGCTTTCGAACGGCGGACTCTTTAGCCTCGCGTTTCGCTGGTACTGGACACTCCCCGGCACAGAAATCTATACCTCATGGGGCAAGCTCGAGGCCGAGAACAAGCCCTGGGGCGCAGGATTCGGCGTAAGTCTCGGATACCTGATTGCAAGCTGGAACGGAATAAACCTCTATGGCGATATCGGCTACAGCACCATCTCCGTAAAATCGAAGGAAAGGTTTGCCGACATCGTGCCCGACGGTCCGACCGAAAAGGCGCAGTGGAATATCGGTGGCCTGCAGCTGCAGATACGCGCGAGTTTCGGAATCATAAACAAGAAGATTACGCTGGGCGATACGACCGCGGTAAAGGATACCACGGCGAAAGTCCGTACCGCAAGCAATCCAGAAATGACCCCCCCGAAGGGCAGGGCCATGCCCGCCACAGGCGCAGAAAATCCTGCCGCAAAACCACCTGAGAGCAAAACGACCGCAACTACAGAAAAGGCGGCACAATGAGTTTTTGGCCGGGGGAAAAACTGCGTTACGCCGAAACGCATTTCAAGTTCAGGCTCCCCTGGTCGCTTTTGTACAGGCCCTGGCCCGAAATCATTTTTGACATGGCATTCCAGGCGGTTCCCGGAACAGAGCCCACGATGTGGATCGTGGTGCGCGATGCCGACCGATTCCCCGTGACCCTCGAGTCTGCCGAAATCGAGATTACGAACAGCGAGACAGCAGGCAACGAGGGCGCAGGAGCAAGTTCCGAAAAGAGGACTGTCGCACTCGATATCGAGGCTGATAAACCGTACGCCTTCTACCCCGTTCCGCTTACCGGGCTCAAACCCGGAAAATACAGGATTACACCTAAAGTAACGGCAGTAAAAAAGAACGCGAAGGAAGGCGACAAAGATGCACGCCGTACGTTCACCCGCTGGAGCCTCCCCGGCCTAAAGCCGCAACCGCTCAAACTGCACGTGCTTGCGGAACAGCCCCCGAAGGCGCCGGGGTATGCGGCAGGCGAGATGCACTGCCACACCCACTATTCGCGCGACCATGTGGAATTCGGGGCTACGCCTGCCGTATTGCAACAGGCTGCCGCCTCGGTCGGCCTCGACTTTGCCTGTTGCACCGACCACGCCTACGACTTCGCGTTTACCGACGAGGACTACACCAAGGAGGCGCGGTCCCCG
>Ga0247611_10008759_pt1 | contig 12380 bp, 27 predicted proteins | sample 177DNAGHGhighgp2_FD_192422 | JGI IMG/M metagenome (GOLD analysis project Ga0247611, IMG submission 192422) | Sheep rumen microbial communities from Palmerston North, Manawatu-Wanganui, New Zealand - 1770 DNA GHGhigh gp2 | ecosystem: Host-associated > Mammals > Digestive system > Stomach > Rumen... | reverse complement strand
CCTGATTGCGGAAGAGAGTTGAAGTATCTGCATAGGTGTAGATACAGACCGGAAACAAAGTGTTTATCAAGAGTGGGATGCTACGGATGTAGTGTGAGAGATCAGGAGACATACAATGATTTTTAGACTGGAAGTGAAATTGAACGGAAGATGGAAGCTCTTTGCAACGGCAGAAGTGAATAGCGATTATTTTGTATCTCCCAAGCATTTTTTAGAGATGGCAAGAAAACCAGGTGGGTTTAATATGATCGTTGAATATGACGAGTATTTACAGATGATGCTTGATAAAGTCGAGGCGTTTAAGACGATGGAGTGGAGAGCAAACGGCTTGAAGTTTACAGGACACAGAGGAAGAGAATATTACTTCGGAGGAATATCTGATAGCAGACAGATTACTTTTATGTTTGATGAATAGCCCTTATCCTAAAATAAATTAAACGAGTGTGTTATGTATAAAAATCTGATAAGGGTTGTTTATAAGGAAAGGCGGTAGCAATACCGCCTTTTTTATTGTCTTTGAATGTCTGTTAAATGTCCTTTATCTGTCTATGCCCTTGAATGAGAATTGAGGCATAGGAGGTATAACATTATGGCTTACGTTAATTTCAATCCGAACCCAAGCGGAAACAGAGTAGGCGATTGTGCGGTTAGAGCAATAAGTAAAGCAATGAATTGTTCATGGGAAACCGCATATATCGGACTAACGGCAGAAGGAATGGACCTTCACGATATGCCGAGTGCAAATTATGTATGGGGTATGTATCTCATAAAAAACGGCTTCGATCAGAAGATGGTAGAGCATACCTGCCCTAACTGTATATCGGTAGCTTCATTCGCAGAAAGTCACCCTAAAGGGACTTATGTACTTGCTACGCAGAACCATGTCGTGACAGTAATTGATTCAAATTGGTACGATTCGTGGGATAGTGCAGACGAGATCGTGCTTTTTTACTTTGTAAAGGGGGAATAAAACTATGCCAATGCCAGAATATTATTATCCACAGAATTATCAGCCTTATCAGAATCAGCAGATGATACAAAGAACTATGCCCCAGATGGCTACACCTATGCCACAGACCGCACCAATGCAGAATAATAACAATACTGGAATGATATGGGTACAGGGTGAAGCAGGGGCAAAGGCTTATCCAGTCGCGCCTAACAATTCGGTACTTCTTATGGATAGCGAAAATTCTGTAATGTATATCAAGAGTACAGATGCAAGTGGGATACCGCAGCCGTTAAGAATCTTTGATTATGTTGAGAGATCACATCAGCAGAATAATGTATCAAAGGCCGTTCCTGAAGCCAATATAGATGCGGTTACAAGAGAGGAATTTGAACGGCTCAAAGAGGACGTTACAAGACTATCAAAGGGAATACGCAGACCACAAGTAAACAATAATTCAAAAAATGATAAGGAGGACTAAAAAATGGCTTCTCCCTTATATCAGGAATTTCAACCACAAAATAATTTTTTGGATATGGTTCAGCAGTTTAGAGATAACCCGATAGTAATGTTGTCCAAGAGGTTTAATATACCGCAAAACTTGAATGATCCTAATGAGATTATTCAGCACTTACTTAACACAAAACAAGTAAGTCAGGAACAAATAAATAGGGTAATGCAAATGAGTAATGATCCAAGGGTGAGAAGATTTTTCACAGATCACTAATAAGTATTCATTAGTTGCAACGATGAAAATATAAAAACAAAGGAGAAAAGACAAATGGCTTTATCAGATGGAAACGGCTCAATGCCGTTTACAATGAATGTAGCCCCGACAGGCGTACCGATGTATTACGGCAGCAATGGCGGTTTTGGTAATGGCGGCTTCGGTGGAGACTCGTGGGGTTGGATTATCCTTCTTCTGCTTCTTGCCGGAGGCGGTTGGGGTAACGGCTTTGGTGGCGGTTTTGGTGGTGCTATAGGTAGTGAGATTTATCCTTGGATGAATCAGGCTAATCTTACATCAAACGGCTTCCAGAATCAGTTGCTTAACGACAATGTTACTTCTATCCGTGATGGCGTTACAGGCATTGCTACGCAGTTGTGTAATTGTTGTGGTGACATTCAGATGGCACTTGCTAACGGCTTTGCGGGCGTTGAACAGGGTGCTAACGCAAGACAGATGGCAGATATGCAGCAGATGTTCAGTATTCAGTCTGCTTTGCAGAATTGTTGCTGCGAGAACAGAGCAGGTATCGCTGATCTGAAATACACAGTAGCAACAGAAAACTGCGCAGACAGAACACAGGCTATGCAGAATACAAGTGCTATCATCGAATCGCAGACAAGGAATACACAGTCAATTCTTGACAAACTTTGTCAGTTAGAACTGGATAACTTTAAGCGCGAGAACGATAATCTCCGTTCGCAGCTTAACATGGCTAACCTTGCAGCATCGCAGACCGCACAGAACGCATTTATCTCACAGGGTTTTGCTAACGAGGTAGATGCACTCTACAACAGACTCAATTCTTGCCCTGTTCCTACAACGCCAGTGTACGGCAGAACACCTATCTTTACCTGCAATCAGAATCAGGGTTGCGGATGCGGATGCGGTAACTTCTGATAGGGGGTGCTTACTATGCCAGAATATTTGACAAGAGATACCGTTGAGACTGTCGCTTTGAACAGTCCAATACAATTTCTTGATTCTATTCCTTGTAATAGCGGTTGTGTGTTTCATAAGAACGGCACAGGAATTTTTATTCTGAAAGGTAAAACACCTAATTGTTTTGCGCGATACAGAGTTGAGTTTACCGGGAATATTGCAATCACAGAAACAGGCGATGTCAGCCCGATAGCGACTGCAATCGTAGTGAACGGAGAACAGAGGGAAGGTAGCAGAAGTATCTATACCCCGGCAGCCGTTGACGAGTACGGAAATGTAACGAGCAGAGCAACTATAGATGTACCGAAGGGATGTTGTTTCACAGTAGCCGTTGAATATGTAAACGGTGTTACAGACGGAACAACAACGCCTACACCAGAGATCAATGTCTTGGACGGAAGTTTAAGCATTGAGAGAATAGCCTAATGGAAGGAGTAAAGATATGCACACATATTATGATGTAAAAGAAATGTTGCATGATGAATTGGCAGAGATAGTTGAAAAGGGCGAACTGTCAGCAGGTAGTCTTGAAACTATTGATAAACTGCTTAATTCCATCAAGAACTCTTGCAAAATCATTATGTACGAAGAGTATAGTGAGGATGGCTATTCAAATGATGGTGGCTATTCCAACGCAAGAGGCAGAGGAAGAAACGCAAGGCGTGATTCTATGGGAAGATATGCCAGAGAGGACGGTTACTCTAACGAGGGCGGTTACTCTAATCGCAGAGGCGGTTATAGCCGTGAGGGTGGTTACTCTAATCGCAGAGGTGGCAGATATTCCTATGCGGAAGAAAAGGAAGATAAGATCAGTATGTTACAAGAGATGATGAACGAGGCTAACACCGAACAGGAAAAGTCTATGCTTCGCAATCTCATTGCACAGATGCAGAATAACTGATCTTTCTGTTATACCCCTTGGGAAGAAAGCCTACAGTAATGTGGGCTTTCTTTTTATTTGACATAACAAAGTAAAGTGGTAATATATAGGTATGCTAAAAGAAAGGAGATTGCTATGCAAGACACAGTAAATCAAGATCGGCAGAAATGGATAGGTGGTTCAGATATACCTATCATTTTAGGCATATCACCATTTAAGACCAGATGGGAATTGCTACAGGAGAAGGCAGGAATCAAGCCTATTGAGGAAGTGGATAACGCATATATCCGCTATGGTAATGCGATGGAAGGTAAGATCAGGGATTATATCAATGAGAATATTGTTCCTGATAGCCCTTTTGTTGAGGGTAAGCACACAGAAGAGGGCGAGATAATAGGGGTCAGATGTCATACAGACGGAGAGAACAACAATACAATTCTGGAGATCAAGACAACTTCTGATGTAATGGGAAACTTGCCGATATATGAAGCGCAGTTGTGCTTCTATATGATGAACGCAGGCCCATCTCCTTTTATTCCTATGGATAACGGCATCCTTGCGGTATATGAAAGACCAGAGGACATGAGCGAAGAATTTGATGCAAGCAGGTTGTCTGTTTTTAACTACACATATACGCAGTTTGTTGACAACGGTTTAAGAGATAAGATAGAAGAAGCCGTTGATAAGTTTATTTCAGACCTGAAAGACCTGAAAGAAAATCCGTTCCTGAACGAAGAAGATTTATTGCCTATGGAATTGGTCGAGATGGCAGACAAGGTTGTTGTCTTTGAGCAGAAGATGGCAGAACTTAAAGCTGCGGAAGAGATTATCAAGGCAGAAAAAAAGAAACTCTACGAACAGATGGTGAAGTTTAACACAAAGAAATGGGTAACTCTTAACGGAACGCAGATAACCAGAGTTGACGGAAAAGCACCATCATCTAATGAGGTGGAAGAGTTCAACGAAGAGAAGTTTGCGGAAGAAAACCCAGAACTGTATAAGCAATACACCGAGAAGAAAACAATTACAAGCAAGGGCAGTTCTGGATATGTGAGAATTACTTTACCGAAAGGGGTGAAGTGATGGCTATTCTACTTAACGGCAAGGATGTTGTGGGGAAAAGATACTGCGAAGATTGCAATTACTTTCATCTGAAAGTGAAAGAACCCTACGGAAGTAAACCGGGAACATTCAATGTGACTTGCGAGTATGAACATATCTGCGAGAGATTACAGAAAGGCATTAAGGCTTATGATACAGATTGATGGAAAAAAAGATGTAGTGAAGGTGGGCGGTAGTACAGATCAGATAGAAACTGAATTGATGTTGGCTATGTCTGTCTTTGCAAGGTTGTTGAAGAAACAGGGGTTGGATGAAGAAGAGGTAATCAGTACGTTTGCAGATATGACAATTTTCGCATTAAAGTTGTCGGAGAACAAAGAAGTCTGGAACCATGGGAAGGAAACAATGATCGTAATACCAAAGAAAGTTGAGGGTAATAATGAGTAATCATAATAGTGCTAATCACACGAAGAACGTAATGACGTATATGAGAAAGCAGAGGCAATTTCTTATTCTCCTGAACCCAGAGAAAGATGCAGATTGCATTTCATGGCTTGAATCCCAGAAGAATAAGAACCAGTCTATCCGCAAGTTGATAAGGCAATCCATTAAGAAGAACAGAATGACTGCTAACTCAACAAACAAGTTGAGGGCAAAGAGAAGAAGTCAGGGCGTTTGTATCTACTGCGGATTGCCAGATGGCAGAACGGCAGAAGGTAAAGCGGTATGTCAGACTTGTATGGACAAGGCAACGGCAAGGAGACATAACAAATGAAATTAAAAGACGAGATCAAATACTATCAGGAATACTGTCAGGAACAGGCGAAAACACTTTCTCTTCTTTGTCAGTTGGAAGCACCTGATAGTAGAAAAGCCAAGGACCTTGCCGAACAGATAGAACATTACAAGAAGATGGAAGATTTGTTGATGTTCTGTGCAGAAACTAACCAAGGACACGGAGAAGTGCTTTATACGGCAAGAATACTTTTAGAACCGAGAAGCAAGAAGAACAATCAGGTAATAAAGTATCGGAAGAATGAGAACGGAACAAGAACGCCATTCATATCACAAGGTGATCTGTATAAACAGTATGAGAAAGATTGTGCGTTTTTCCTTCGCAGACCAAAACAGGGCGTTATAACCGAGAAGGTTAATGTCAGGTATATCTTTTATCGTTCCAATTACAAGGTGGTGGATATATCAAACTGTATCGCTGCTGCCGATGATATTCTTGTGAAATACAAGGTTATAAAAGATGATTGTTTCAAATATATTGCCGGGCATGATGGCACACGCCTAATGATAGACAAGGAAAACCCAAGGACAGAAGTATATATCGAAAGGTGGTGAAAGGATGATCCATTCAGACAAAGGGAGAGTGGCTATTCAGGGGAAATCAGATCAATTAGTAGATGAATTAACCTTCGCTATGGTTGCCATTCTGGAGAGCAGAGCAAAGTGCAGAGACAGAAAGAAGCTTATGAATATCGGAATGAACATTACTAAAAATGCGATAGACATTCTGGAAGAAAGAGAGAAAGAGAATGAAAATGGTGGAGAAAATACTTAAAGTCATTAAGACGGAAAGGGAATGTGTTATCAGGCAGAGAGACATTTCAAAGTGTGACAGACGATGCAGCGAATGTGACTTGTGTTTGTCAGAAGAAGAGATTTTAGAAGTGTACGATTTTCTTATAAAAGGATATGAGTTACTTTTAGATAAGGGTGTACAAAGTTTTCCGTGTGAAATAAGAATCGGGGAGAAAAAGGAATGAGCAAGTTTGAGATCATCGTTATTGTCTTGTTGGCGGTAAATGGGTTTTGGGGCTTCTGTTGTATGGGATTGCTCAATTCTCTTTGCCAGTTAATAAAGGCAATGTGTTTAACGGTAGCGGATGGGTTAGACAAGATAGCAGACAAAACAGAATAAAGGAGACACAACAATGAAAGACAGTCAGAACAAGCAGATTTTACAGTATATGAAAGAAGTTGGGCCTATCACGCCTTTAATTGCTTTAACACTTTTCGGTTGTATGAGATTGTCAGCAAGAATACATGACTTGCGAGATCGTGGTCACATCATCAGAACACGAATGATCGAAGTGGAAACGGCACATGGCGGCAAGGCTACTGTAGCAGAATATTCTTATGTAGGAGAAAGAGACAATGGCTAAAACAACCTGGAAGATAGTTAAGCAAACGGCGATGAAGTGGTGGATAAATCATCTCCAGAAAGAAGGGTGGGTCTGCGAAGATGTAAAGCAGAATAAGTACGGATTTATCAAGTGGGCGCATTTTCACAACGAGAATGGAGATCGAATAATCCTTGAACCGAAACTCAAAGAGAAATTCACCACAAAAGGGAATAGGTGGGAATGATGGGCGGTACTTTTATTTGGAAGCATAAAGGCTCTGAATTAAAAAGGGCAGAAAAGAAAATCAAAATGTCGGGAGATGCGAGTTATACCAACTTGAAAAGAGAGAAATCCCTTGTAAACAAAAAATACAAAAAGGATTCCTACCGCAAACAAGCCTTGAAAATGGTAACAATGAGAAAGGAAGAAGCGAGTAAGTATATGGGAAGTAAAGCATACACGGAATACATTGAGATTCAGGAACAGTTAATGTCTATGCCGAAAATAGACCTGAACGATGCAGAGCAAGTTAGGACAAGGATCAGAGAATACTTCGATCTGATGAAGAAGTACGGCAACAAGCCTACTATAGCCGGGTTAGGGTTGGCTCTTGGTAATGTCAGCCGTGACAGAATGAAGAGAATGGCAGCGAATGAAAGCGGAAGAGTACCGCAAGAAGTATCAGAAGAATTGCAGAAAGTGTACCTGATCTATGAATCACTTTGGGAAACTTATATGTTAGAAGGTGATGTCCCACCGATAAGCGGTATGTTCATTGGCAAGAATCAGTTTGGCTATAAAGATGCAGTTGAACAAACTACTGTAGTGGAAGTCAAGCCGAGAATATCAGCAGAATCTATCCAAGCGAAGTACATTGGTGCGGATAATGAATTGCCGGAAGATCACAACAAGCAAGATGAATGATAGCACTATCTATATTTCAGACCTTGACAGAATAGGCATACAGATAGGTAATCTTCGGAGAAAGCAAGGGTTATCTCAAACAGATGTAGCCAGAATGTCAGGCGTATCGGTGGCTTTTATCTGCAAAGTGGAACACGGCAAGTGCATAGCAAATGTCAGGACCTTGTTAGGTATATACAAGGCTCTGGGATATAAAGAAGTGAGGTTTACTACAGAATGAACATTAACACGAAAATGTATTCAGACGGATTCTACAAACTGTCAACAAAGGTGTGCGGTAACATCATCAGTATTACTTATTCAGACAGAACGCCTTTCGATGAAGCTATAAAAGATTTCAAGGATCACGTTAGGAATTACAAGCATACGCATTACGGCTCTGATAACGGCTCTGTAGCCGTTCCTGATACAGAATGATAACTTTATCATCTGAACACGGCAAAGGGCAAATAGGGGCTATTTTGACGGTAATTTGATAAGGTAAAAAATATAGCCGTGCGTTCATCCAGACACGGCTATATAAAAGATGATCTGTAGGATAATTCCTATACAAGACAGAAAATATTGTAGCATATTTCAAGGCAAGAAAAAAGCCCCTGATGCCAGGGGCTTTAATTATTCTTCTGTTAGTTCTTCGATGTATTGGCGCATCTGTTCTTTAGTCAAGAAACCGGTTACGTTGCGGGTGGATTCAAATGTACCGTTGTCTTTCAGGACATAATCAACAAGATAGAAATATTTTTTATAATTGATTGTTTCTTTGTTCATTCCCAGGATGTGCATATAATTAAGTTTGTTTATCTTATAGAAAAACTTATCCTCATACTTGTAATATTTATCCAATGTAAAGTCAGGATTATTCTTTATTGTTTCGTTGTAGATTACAAGGGCTTTGCCTTTGTATGTATGACGGATCATTGTAGCCATATTTTTTGTCTCCTTTTCTTTATGCGATGTATCTAACACAATAAAATGCCGGGGCAACATTGTTCTTTATGCAGTAGTCGTACATCAGAGTTGGATAACAACCTGATATTTCTGCGTTCCTATATCCTGGTCCCTGATGTTCTTTGTCGTACTTTTCGCAAAATTCTTTTGCTTCTGTTTCTGTTCTGAATAGTGTCTTGTATATCATCTTGTTTTCTCCTTTCAGATGTTCTTTGCTATGATTTCTTCTATGTCTGATCTGTCGATCTTTGGCAACTGGTATGTGTCTGTTTTTGAACCTATTGATACAATCCCATAGCCGTGATCTGGCAGCCTTTCTGCTCCGGCTATTCCATTCAGAATAATTCTGCTCTGTATAGACGTTGCTGTTTTCATTGCACATCTGCATGTAAAATTGTTTGTGATAGATGTGTCCAGAATGTCAGCCTTGATCTGCTGCGAAGCCATTATGATGTGAACCCCTGCGGCCCTTCCAAGGGCTGCAATTCTCATAATAAGATATGTTGCATCCTTGCAATAGCTCTTGTTTGTAAGCAAATCAGCGACTTCATCTATAAAAACATAGATGTGGCGTTCTTCTGTCTGTTCCTGGTCAAGTGCTTCCATTACTCTGTATCGCTCCTCCATGATTTCTAAAATCTCACGAAGTAAAGCAATAGCATCATTCAATTCTGTTACGCGCTTCTCTACGTTGCGGAGATTTCTCCATTTCCTTAAATCAACGCGCTTGGGATCAATCAGGTACAGAATAGGTGATCTTTCCAGAAAAAACGTAGAATAGATTAACGCATCAAGTAGTGTTGACTTGCCGCATCCTGTAGCCCCTGCCGCCAGAATGTGATTGCTTGCGAGCATGTCCATGTAAATCTTAAATGTTTTCATTTTATTTCTCCTGATAAATTCTCATGTAGGCTTGTTCCTTCTCTTCGTAGGTGATCTCCCCGGTATCATATAACGCCCCCAGAATACCGAGTAAATAGTGTCTTGCTTTCTCCTGATCTGTAATGTTCCGCGCCTCCTTATAATCATCATAGGCATCCTGCAGCCTTCCCTTTACTGTAGTAGGAATCATTGCTTTATTCTCCTTTCTTTCGCAGAATTTCAAGATGTTTTTCTGCCGTTTTCTCGGTGAATTTGTGCGAATAGGTGAAATCCGTACACCACCGATAATTGCCTTTGTAAACGTACATTAAATAAACCTTTCTGTTTTTTTGTTGTTTGTGTTGGTGTGGTTTAATAAAACCATCAACGGCAGATTTAAGGACTAAATTCTGCCGTTTGTGGTGCTATCAAGCCTTTTTGTTTTCCTGGATAACTATAATTGCAATGAGATCGAAAATTGCTTGTTTTCCGCTGCTATCGGCTTTTTTTGATATGTCTATGAGTTTGTTTATCATTTCCTTGTTTGACATCTCAAACACCCCCTTGCTATCTCATATCTACATACTCAATTTCGCTTTTTTCAAGATCGATGTTATGCATTTCTGCATATCCCCATAAACATTCGCTTTCGAAGTCCTCGTAACAACAACACTTGACTTTTGGGAAATCCTCTAAAGTGTCCATATCCCATCCTTGGATTGTTGTTGTGCTTGCGTAAACGTAAATCAATAAACTTGCAGTTTTTCTTGTTGTTGTGTCTTTCATAGTGGTGTACTTCCTTTCTGTGTGTTTGTGTTTGATGCTATTAGCATCTATCGGTTATAAGGTCCCTAAATGAATCTTATAACCTGTAGGTGTTAATAACCTGATACAATGATTTACTATCTCTTGGCGGTGGTGTGTGTTCGCTCATATCATCGCTATAACTTACGCACCATATCAAACCGATGTGCCTTAATACCTTTGAATCATAAATCACTCTTAATTGTCAAAGTTCAACGGATGTAAACGCCCTGAAAGCTGCACCCCACGATAGCCCCCTATTGCCCTACCGCTTAACCCCATTATAATAGTGATTCTGGTTATGTTCTTTATTAAATTAGTCATATATGTTATAAATCGGTGCAAAATTTCAAGATCGCATAAATTGTAATATTCGTATCAAATTTACGACATCCGGAATCTGATACTTATATTACAAAATCAAAACACCCCTCTTTTTTCCTGGTTCTGCTATTCTCTGCCGATGGTTTCCGATGTTTGCCGATGCAATCACCCCCGCCCCTTTCCCTTTCAGGCTCTGCGATGAATCCGAGGGAAATCGAGGGAGATCGTTACTTATCCACCGCCCTTGCCATCTCTCGGCTATGCGTAACAATGCCCCTGGGGGCTTTGATCGCACGCATTTGCCCTATACAACCTCTCTATCCCGCGCAAAGTAAAGTTGTTTTGTCAAGTGTTGCCCCGACTAAAGACTGCATTGGTTATCTCCTGATACTGGCGTATCAGAGGGTTAATAATGAGAATAATCTACAAAAGAGAGAGAAAGTCTGTAAAAGTGCATAAAAAAGGATATTGTGACCACCGAACACCGCAGAAATTTCACATTTCAAGGTGTGAGGGTGGTAAGCCAAGCGGAAGCGCGGCAAGGAAAAGGGGGATATATTAACGGAAAAAGTTGTATTGTAGTGTGGCACACATATACTATAAAGGGAAGAACCCTATGAAAAATGGCAGTTTAGCCTTATTTTACAAGGGTTTGAGGGCATTTTACAAACTACTCAGAAATTATGGTTATTACTACTCTATTTTTAAAGTATTGTTAATCATTTTCGAGTAGTTTTGAGAGGTTTTAATGATGTTTCTGTTTACAAAATAAATCGTTGACTAATTAACAATGGAATGATAATCTGTATGTACCGATGATGAAAAAGGGGGAAACTATATGGGTAAACAGGCGATAACGAAAGTGGGCTACAAGCCGGATTCAGACGGAGTGCTGCAGAAGTTTGAGATCAACCAGACGTTTAACTGGGGGGAAGAGCCATCGTATGTAAAGGTATATCTGCAAGATGTATTTTATTTGAGGAATATATCAAAGACATATCTGACGGTGATGTATGCTTTGTTGGAGAGGGTATCTTTTGCCGGGGAAAGCAATGGGATGTGTGTCACCGTAAACAAGGGAGTAAAGAAAGACATCTGCAAAGAAATAGGGTGGAATCACCCGAACTCTATTGACAATGCTATCCAGATGTTGCTTAAAGGGAAGATCATCAGGAGAATTGATCGGGGGATATATCAGTTTAACCCTTATATCTTTGGTAAAGGTAATTGGGCTGATATAGCAAAGTTGAGAGTGTCCGTCAGTTATGACGAGGAACACGGCAGGACCTTTGAAACGGACTTTGCCGATGTGGAAGAAAAAGATGAAAACGATTTCTGGAATGAGATCAATGCGGAGGGATGATTATGAGCAAGAGATATGCTACGGATCATAACACGGCACATTACACTGTGAAGTTGTTTGATGATAACAAGAAACTGATCTCTGAAACGGAATTTGTGGTGTGGATTTCATCTTCTGCAAGGTTTAGAGAAGCCAATATTAACCCTGTATTCTGCGAGATTTACCGCAGATTGCGTAAGCTGCCGGAGTTTGAAGGTCCTGTTGCGGTTCTGTTTCCACAATCCATATATTCGATCTGTTCAAGATACAAACTGTCTATGGAAGAATATACGGAACAGTTTGATTATCTTGTAAAAAAAGAATTGATAAGTGTGGTGGATAAAGGCGAAGAGTATTATGTTTTGACGATTGATAAGTCAATATTCCTTACCAATTCCATGTATTACAAGGAAAGTGGCACGGATTCAGATTTTTGTGCTGAATATTTCATCTCTGATTATGAAAAAGTCGGAGAAGAGGAT
>Ga0247611_10008758_pt1 | contig 12381 bp, 7 predicted proteins | sample 177DNAGHGhighgp2_FD_192422 | JGI IMG/M metagenome (GOLD analysis project Ga0247611, IMG submission 192422) | Sheep rumen microbial communities from Palmerston North, Manawatu-Wanganui, New Zealand - 1770 DNA GHGhigh gp2 | ecosystem: Host-associated > Mammals > Digestive system > Stomach > Rumen ... | reverse complement strand
ACAATCATGGCTCTTCAAATCCCCGACCCTCTAACTTAGGTGGCTCGTATATCGCCAATGGCGACCGGGCATTGGTGCGTAGAGTGCGACATTCTCGTGAACTGTTTGGTTTCCGGTTTGCCGATTTACTGTTGCAGTTTCCTGATTATGATGACACGGAGCTGACGGCAACGGTAATCATTGACAGTCTTCATACTGAGGCGCCTGCCTTGACTCGCGAACAGCATGAGCGTTTGTTCAATGCTGTGATGGAAGACTATGACTATATTCCACAGAAGGCTGAGCGCATCAAGAAACTGAAGAGCGATCCCTATTATAATGCCCTGCAAATCAAATATGCCTATGCCGTTACCTGTCATAAGGCGCAGGGCGGACAATGGGCGCATGTTTATATTGATCAGGGCTATATGACCGATGACATGCTGACACCTGATTATATCCATTGGCTTTATACGGCTTTCACACGAGCAACGGAACAGCTCTATCTGGTGAATTGGCCAGAGAAACAGCAGCAATAGAAAAACGTTCAATTACGCATGATGAATTACGAATTAGCATCTTGGTTCCAGCAATTCAATCACGATTACTTTCATGATAAGCTGCCGATGCCGCGTCTGAAACTATCGAAGTCAAGGACGCGATTGGGTTCTTTTGCCTGTAAGCGTAAACTGACGTGGCGCGGTTATCTGCCTGTGGATTTCATCATTTGCATTTCTACCTATTATCAAATGACAGAGCGTCAAGTGCAGAATGTGCTGCTGCATGAGATGATACATTATTATATAGCATACATGCGGTTGCGGGACACTTCGGCACATGGCATGATTTTCCGTCAGCTGATGGATGAACTCAATCAGAAAGGATGGGAGATAACGGTTTCTACAAAAACGAAAGGGTGGGAGACAACAGTTCCTCCAGTGGAAAAGAAACGCATCGTGCTTGCCATGAAGACCAGCGACGGCAAATATTTCCTGTCTGTTGTCAATCCGAAATATGTTTCTCGTTTGGAACAACAAATCAAGCGTGTCCCAACTATTGTGGAACACGCTTGGATAGAATCTTCTGACGACCGCTTCTGCACTTATCCGCAGGTCAGAAGTCTGCGAGGACGTCGTGTCTCGCGGTCGGAGTATGAAGCTATTGCATGCATAACTCGATGACTTTGTCAACTGCTGCCGACAGACCGTCAAGGTCTTTACCGCCAGCACTTGCATAGTGAGGCTGTCCGCCACCGCCGCCTTGAATCAGTTTGGCTGCTTCGCGTACAATCTTTCCAGCATTCAGTCCATGTTCTTTTACCATATCCTCGCTGAGCATCACGTTCAGCATGGGTTTGTCGCCGCCTGTTGAACCAACTACGCAGATCATGTTTTCAGGAATAGCCTCGCGAACCTTGAAAACGATGTCCTTGGCTACGTTCGGCATAACAGGGAAGATACCCTTCATCACCTTCACACCATTGATCTCCGTTACGCGTTCTATCAGGAGACTCTTTGCACGCTCGGTATTCTGAGCCTGAAATTTTTCAAGGTCTTTCTTCATCGACTCATGTTCTTCGATGAATTTCTTAATAACACCCAGCAGGTCCTTAGAGTTGTTGAACAAACTCTTCAGGTTCTTCTGGACATCTTCCATCATGTAGATGGCCTCTTCACAGTTTTTGCCAGTCAAAGCTTCGATACGGCGGATGCCGGCAGCAACGCTGGATTCGCTGACAATCTTGAACATACCGATACGGCCGGTACTTCTTGCATGGATACCACCACAGAACTCACATGAAGGACCGAAGCGAACAACACGTACGGTGTCGCCGTATTTTTCACCGAACAGGGCGATAGCTCCCATTTTCTTGGCTTCTTCCATCGGTGTGTTACGGTGTTCGTCAAGCGGAATATCTTCACGAATCATCTCGTTGACCATTCGCTCTACCTCACGCAGTTGTTCATCGCTGACCTTCTCGAAGTGTGAGAAATCGAAACGCAAGGTGTTGGCGCTCACGTAGGAACCCTTCTGCTCAATGTGGTCGCCCAAAACTTGTTTCAGGGCATAGTCCAACAGGTGGGTTGCCGTATGATTGGCAGCGCTAGCTTTACGCTTATCGGTATCGACACATGCCATGAAGTCTGCTGTAAGGTTCTTCGGCAACTGTTTGACGATGTGTATGCTTTGGTTGTTTTCACGCTTTGTATCGATGATTTCAACGGTTTCGTCTTCGCTGACGAGTACACCCGTATCGCCAACCTGTCCACCCATCTCACCGTAGAATGGGGTATAGTCGAGAACCAGTTCGTAATAGGTGTTCTTTTTCTGTGTTACCTGACGGTAGCGGATGATATGACATTCGTATTCGGTATAGTCGTAGCCAACGAACTGCTGTTCGGTAGTGGCAACGTCATCGCCACATACATCTATCCAGTCTCCGTTCTCCACCTGTGCGGCATTGCGGGCACGCTCTTTCTGTTGCTGCATTTCTGCATTGAACTGCTCTTCGTCAACAGTAAAACCGTTCTCGCGACAAATCAACTCTGTCAAGTCGAGAGGGAATCCGTAGGTATCAAACAGTTTGAAAGCATCGCTACCGTTCAAAATGGTCTTTCCTTGAGCCTTCAGGTCATCCATTGCAGCAGTAAGCAGGTTGATTCCGCGTTCCAGTGTGCGAAGGAAGGAGTCTTCCTCTTCCTTGATGACACGTGCGATGAGTTCCTGCTGTGCCTTCAGTTCAGGGAAGGCATCGCCCATCTCCTGTACGAGTACAGGCAAGAGCTTGAACATAAATGCTTCTTTCTGTCCTAAGAAGGTGTAGGCATAGCGTACGGCACGGCGCAGGATGCGTCGGATAACATATCCCGCCTTCGCATTGCTCGGCAACTGTCCGTCAGCAATGGAGAAGGCTACAGCACGCAGGTGGTCGGCACAAACACGCATAGCAACGTCAACAAGCTCTTCTCCCTCTGGTGAGGTGGCTCCGTATTTCAAACCCGTCAGTCTTTCTATCTCCTTGATAATCGGTTGGAAGACATCCGTGTCGTAATTGCTGTGCTTGCCTTGAAGGGCGCGCACCAGACGTTCGAAGCCCATACCTGTATCGATAACGTTCATGGCGAGTTTCTCCAATGAGCCGTCTGCCATTCGCTGATACTGCATGAACACGAGGTTCCAGATTTCAATCACCTGAGGATTGTCTTTGTTGACCAGTTCGCGACCAGGAACCTGTGCTTTTTCCTCTGCTGTACGCGAGTCGAGGTGAATCTCTGAACAAGGACCGCAGGGACCGGTATCGCCCATTTCCCAGAAGTTATCATGTTTGTTGCCGTTGATGATATGGTCGGCAGGGACATGCTTTGCCCAAAAACCGGCAGCTTCGTCGTCGCGCTCCAGTCCTTCAGCAGCATCGCCTTCAAACACGGTCACGTACAAATCTTTAGGATCGAGTTTCAGTACATCTACCAGATACTCCCAAGCCATATCGATGGCACCTTCTTTGAAGTAGTCGCCAAACGACCAGTTGCCCAGCATCTCGAACATGGTGTGATGATAGGTGTCATGACCAACCTCTTCCAAGTCGTTATGCTTACCGCTCACACGCAGACACTTTTGTGTATCGGCACGTCGGCGCGGCTCCGGATCCTTCGTTCCGAGGATAATATCTTTCCACTGGTTCATACCTGCATTGGTGAACATCAGGGTTGGGTCGTCTTTGATAACCATCGGAGCCGATGGTACGATGACGTGTCCTTTTGACTCAAAGAACTTTTTGTACGATTCGCGTATTTCTTTAGCTGTCAACATGTTACAAATTTACAAGTTTACAAGTTGGCAAATTTGCATAAATGCAAAAATGCGTATTTACGTTAAAAACGTTGCAAAAATACAAAATAAATACGAATTATGAATTATGAATTATGAATTATTTCGTACCTTTGCCACAATTCCACGAATTTATTAAACAGAAAACACTTTAAGCAAGATGGCATTGAATCAGGAAAAACCGCATAAATTGTACTATTCCATCAAAGAAGTTGCTCAGATGTTGAATGTGAGCGAGAGTCTGCTTCGCTATTGGGAAACAGAATTCCCGCATCTCCGTCCGAAGACAACGGGGAACAAGGTGCGTCAATATACCGATAAGAATATTGAGCAGCTTCGTGTCATCTATAATTTAGTGAAGGTGCGTGGCTTCAAAATTGCGAATGCCCGTAAGATTATCAACGAAAACCGTCAAGGAGCCGACAAGACGGCAGAAGTGATGAACACGCTGACATCGGTTCGCGACCAGTTGAAGGAGTTGAAACTGCAACTCGATGGAATGGTTTAGTACCAGGCTTTGGTAACGTGATTACCAGGCTTTGGTAACATGATTACCAGACGCTGGTAACAAGAGTACCAGATAGCGGTACGAATGCTGGTACATATTCAAACAAAATAGCGGGAAGCCTTTCGACTTCCCGCTATTGGTTTTATTTACTCTGTCCCTTTTTCCCCCTCCCTTGGGAGGGATGGGGTGGGGTCGGGTCGGAGTTTTTTTTGTGGTCTCTTCTTATTTCAGCTGTGCACCAGCAGCAGTGAACTTCTTACCAGCCTTCTCGATAACGATCTGACCGTTCTCAACATACTTCTTAACAGCAGGAGCAGCAGTAGCTGCAGCCTCAACACCGTTGATGCCAGCAGCTGTAGCTGGGAATTTGAAACCAGCGAAGCCCAACTTGGAACCCTGAATCATTACATAGTACTTAGAACCAGCCTTTACAGCGAAAGTAATAGTTCCATACAACTTATAATTGAAGGTATTGTCGACAAAAGCAAAGTCATCTGCTAAAGTTCCATCTTCTTGAGTTCCTGCGTATGAAATGGTACTTGTGATGTCTGTACCGTCTTCAGAAACAACAACAGTCTTGTCAGCATTGAAGACACCAGCGACTTCCAAATTACCAGCTGCGGTCGGCTCAAACACATAGTAGGTACCTCTTGTAGGTGTAGTGCTTGAACCATTATCGTCACCTACAGGGTTGTTTCCATTACCGTCAGTGCTTGCATCATAGCCAACAGATGCAAATGCAGTAGCATGGGCAGCAGCTTTCTTATAGGCATCGGTCAAAGTCTTGTCACCCTTTTTATTTAGATAAGGTGTAGTAGAACCACCAAAAGTCATAGTGATGTCAGCTACAGATGTAACCTTCTGACCAACGGTAAATTGATCATCAGCGGCAACCTTGAACTGCTGTGCATTAGCACCAACTGCCATCATAGCGACGGCGATAAGCGTAAAAATTTTTTTCATAATCTGTTTGTTTTAGTTAATAATTAATTCTAATAGGATTGAGCCAACGGCTTACAATTCGAGTGCAAAGTTACATATAATATTTTAAATCCCTATAAAAAAAGAAAAAAAGTTTTCCCGTCAATCAAAAAAAGAGGATGTGCCTATTTGAAGCACATCCTCTTTTATAGGGGTTAGATGGTCTTTTAGAACGAAGTAAAGCCGTAGCCGTTGGTGAACCCACCAATCAGTGCGTTCTCAGACAGCGGTACAAGGTAGATGGGTGCTGATTTGCAGTCCCAGCCTTTGAATAGATCATTGTAGTAGAAACCATTTGTTTCTTCCTGATCTACGATTGCTTTACCCCAAGGCTTCTTGTAGTATCCTTCTGGAGTCGTGGTGATGTTGGTAAACAGACCCTTAATGGCAATGTTGCTGTTGGGCCACTTGCCGTCCTTATAAGTTTTGTACTCTTCCCAGTCGTGCTGACCGCGCCAGCCTGGGAACTGTACTGCCTCTAAGTCGGTTGTCGGCTCGTAGCCAGCTACACGCATAGCTTCTGGTGTAGGACCAGTGAGACGTGAACTGAGTCCCAGAGTCGTCGGATCAACACCCTTGTAGTAGATATAACTACCGATGGTATTGCCGTTTTCAAAGGTGTAATAGCCGTTAGCTTTCAGACCGTTAATCATCTTCAAGGTTAGTTCCTTGATTTCCTTCACCTTCTTGCCGATAAGACCAGTTCGAATCAGTGTCCAACGACGGTCGCCCTCAGCTGCAAATTCAAAGCCGCGCTCATCGATAACCTCTTCCAGTGTGACACCGCTCTTAGTACCCAGACCGGCACGCTGGTGAGTTTTGTTGTAGTAGGTGTCGGCGGTAGCTTGATCGGGAGTGCTCTTCATCAACGCAGCCTCTGCTAAGCCAAGGTAAACCTCAGAGATACGCATGTAAGGAGCATTGATACCCGACATACGCTGTTTGGTGGTATATGGATTTACCTGTCTATTCTCATCGAACTTGCCACAGGCAATACCAGCACCGTCAGCAGCTGTTTTCATGTTGAAGCCGAGAAGAACTTCATAGCAGCAACCTTTACCGTCGTAACCTTCAGCCTTCAGGTCGTCGCGAATGCCACTTGTACCAGCCTTCAAGTAAGAACCTGTAACGACGCACGAGATATCGCGGCGGGTGTCTTTCGGATCAAATTTACCATAGTAGAAAGCGGGATTGATGCGGCATTGTCCGTACGACTTGCAGACACCAAACTTGTTTGAACTGGTAGCAGGACGGCCAATAGCGTAGGGACGCTCGCAGTTACCTGTGGTGGTACTGCCTTGTATGTTCTCGTCCTCGAAGATAGATTCTCCTGCAAAACTACCATCAACACCATGTAATTCGGTGAAGAATGTTGAATAGTCACGGGCATCGAACGTAGCACCAGCAGGATTTTCAGCTACCCACTTGAAAGCATCGTATGCAATATCATAGTAAGCCTTGTAATTGGTAGGACGGGCATAAGCTGCATTGTTGACATCGGTATAGTCCGGATGACGCTCCAAGCGAGACTCGTCAGTTACATCCAGACGATAGGTCTGGTAACCGGCGGCATCCATTGCAATACGTCCTAACAGGGCATAAGCATACTGCTTGGTGAACTTGTTCTTATTGGTGGCTGTCAGCTCAGGACATAAATCCTTGGCTACCTGCAACTCAGCAATGACCTTGTCGTAGATGTCGAGACGTGAAGAGAACTCTGTAGGATTATCCTGCAGCGAGAACACTGCGAATACATCGCCATAGTATTTTATCAGTTCACGATAGCAGGTGGCTTTCATGCACACAGCCTGACCATAGATTTCGCCGTAAGCTTTTCCGTTTACGGGATCTTCTATCATTTCCTCTGTGATACCATCGGTCAGCAGGTTCATAGTTGGGATGATACCATACAGAAGTGCATATGCGGTCTTATCATCGGAAGTACCGATATCGCTAAGAATGGAGAATGTAGAAATAACATCCTGTGCACCTCCATTGTAGAAGGTTTCCATCTTTAGTCGGCCTACATTCTGCTCACCTCCATGGCGTTCAATGTCAGAACCTGCTGCATCCATAGTGTAGAACAGGTTGTTACCGAAAATCTGGTCGCGCAGAGCTACGTGGAAATTATTGTATGCTCCGTCCAACGTTGTCTGGCAACCATCTATTGACGATACAGCCAATGATGCGGTCACCGTTGACGGAGAGTCTGTTTCAAGATAATCGCTACAGGAACTTATCGTAAGCATTCCTGCTGTACAAAGGGCGATACCTAATATTTTGTTTCTCATAACTTATTTGCTTTTTTGTTTTGTAGTTAGAATGTTACGTTAAGACCGAAGGTGAACGTACGGCTCTTGGGATAAGAGTTGTAGTCGAATCCTGGTGTGGGGAAACCGTCATAGTTTGAGTCCATGGACGAGTTCGTGTTCACGTCAGGATCAAGACCATCGTATGATTTTATACAGAACAGGTTTCCACCAGTGAAGTAGATACGTGCATTGCTGATACCAATTTTCTTGGTCCATACCTTCGGGAATGTATAACCGATTGTCAGCGACTGCAAGCGCAGGAATCTTGCACTTTCAATGTAGTTATCACTAACGATAGGAGCGTCGTTGCTGATATAACTCAACAGACCATATGTAGCTCCAGCGTTCAATGCTGCCAACTCGGTAGGATCAGTAACAGCATAGAGGTCACCATTGGCATCGATGTCGTACATACGCCAGCTATTGTCGAACTTTGTATCCAGACGACTCATAGAAGACCACTTGGTATTGTTACCACTGTGTACAGAACGTGCGGCATTGGCGTTGAATACTTTGCCGTCAAGTTGATAAGCGAAGTTTGCACTGAAGTCAATGCTCTTATAGCGACCATTGAAGTGGAAACCACCCGTGTGGCGGGGTGCCATGCGACCGATGATGACAGCATCATTGTTGTCTATAACATCATCACCGTTGGTGTTTTCATATTTCGGCATACCTGGGAAAGCATACTGCCCATCAGGACGTCTATAGTTTTCTTGACCGTGATAGGTGGTGAGCTTGGTATCGAGGACGCCATCTTTCAGTGTCCATACGCCATTGTCATAGGTAAAGTCGTCAACAGTATAGAAACCGGCAGCCTTATAACCAATAATCAGACCGACAGGTTCACCTTCTCTAATGATATAGGGCTTCGAGGGATTCATAGCTGTTGAAGCGAATCGCATGCTTCCGTCCATATTTGCATCAGCAGGAACCTTCTCAACTTTGTTGATATTGAAGTTATAGGTGATGCCGAAGTTCAACTCAACGTCTTTCTTGTGCAGGATATTATAGTTAAATGCAAACTCAATACCCTTGTTCGAGGTCTTGGCGGCATTGCGGAACTCATAGCTATAACCAGCAATAGAATTGATGGGCACACGCATCAAACAGTCTTTCGTTGTGTTCCAGTAGAAGTCAACAGAACCGTTAAACTTACCATTCAAGAATCCATAGTCCAAACCAATGTTGCGTGAGATGGTTTTCTCCCATGTCAAATCTGGATTACCTTTCAAACTTCCGGGTTTGTAGCTGAACGTTCCATCGTTGTTTAGAGAAGAAACCCACTCGTCGATGAAGGCGCTGGCATTGATACCATCGTTACCAGAAGTACCGTATGAGAGACGGAGTTTCAAGTTGCTCAACCAGTCTTTTGTACCAGCCATGAAAGGTTCATCGGAAACACGCCATGCGAATGCTCCTGCAGGGAAGTATCCCCAGCGGTTGCCTTCTGCAAATTTCGAGCTACCGTCGGCACGCATGGTGAAGGTGAACATGTAGCGTCCCAAGAGATTATAGTTGGCACGTCCGAACCATGAAAGAGTGTGTGAAGATACACCGATATTGTTGGTGAAGTAGCTCTGAGTGTGATCCTGAGCCATCTGCAACTGACCGAAAGCTGTTGCCTTGTCCCATGTTGTGGGGAATCCATATCCGCGCATAGAAGAAGAGTTGGAACGGCTACCCAATACTTCGTTACCGAGTAACAGGTTTAGCGAGTGGTCTTCGTTCTTAATCAGGTGATTGAAGTCATAATTCAGCGTTGTGGTCCAAGATGTAGCATAGCCATCACCCTGTCCTAACTGTGCGATAGCTACGAGGTCGCGACCAGTGTTGGCACCCTGCCAATTCTCAGTCTTCGACCAGTTACGTGACAGACCCAGTTCTGTCTTGGCTGTCAGACCTCTGACGATTTCCCAAGTCAGAGCGGTATTCAAGCGTACGCGCTGCTGTTTCTTAACATAGTCGTTATCGTTGATTACTGCAATAGGATTGTACTGCTGTTCAGCGAAGATATTACCTTCTCCGAATTCAGTGGTTGCACCATTGCCCAGAGGTTCGTCAATCATGTTGAACATCCATGGATATACCAAGGTATTGTTCATTGTGGCCGTATTGCTCTGGAAGTACTTGTTGTTCTGAGTCTCAGTCTCATTGTAACGGGCATCGACATTCAGTTTCAAGTTCTTGGTTATCTGCTGTTGCAATTTCAGGTTAATACTCCAACGGCTGAATGACGACTTCTTCATAGTAGAATTATCGTCAGTATAGTTGACAGATGCGTAGTACTGGGTTTTGTCGGAACCACCGCTAACTGACAAGTCATGATTCCACATGGAACCAGAACGGAACACATCGTCCATGTAGTTATGACTGGAAACATTGCGATAATCCTCCAGATGGTTGCCGTTGGCTGATCCCAGCCCATAGTAGCGTGCAATGTTTTCACCATAACCTACAGCGGTCATATATTCCCAATTGCGACGTACGTAGGTGTAAGCATCCTGCAAATCCAACAGTTCTGGCTTTGCCTTGATTTGGTAGTACATATTATACTTTATAGTTGCTTTACCTTCCTTAGCCGACTTGGTTGTTACTAAGATAACACCATTAGCACCACGTGCACCATAGATAGCAGTAGAAGAGGCATCCTTCAAGACGTCGATGCTCTCGATCTGGTCTGCGGGGATGTCATCAATAGAACTAACAGCAATACCATCGACAATGAACAACGGATCGTTAGACTGGGTGATAGAACCACCACCACGAACGCGGATAGCCATCTCTGCACCAGGACGTCCGTCCTGTGCAATGACGTTAACACCACTAAGCTTGCCTTGGAGGGCTTCAGATACGGTTGATACAGGAACCTCAGTCAAAGCTTCACCTGTTACCGATGAAACTGATCCTGTCAAGTCCTTACGCTTCATCGTGCCGTAACCGACAACGACTACTTCGTCAAGACCTTCAGCGTCGTCTTGCATAGTGATGTTGAAGCTACTCTGGCTGCCGACAGTCACTGTCTGGGTCTTGCAACCAACGTAAGAGAATGTCAGCTTGTCGCCGTTGTTCACGCCTCCAATACTGAAATTACCATCGATGTCAGTTACCCCTCCTGTACCAGCAGGAGTCTGAATGGTTACACCAATCAAGGGTTCACCTGAAGCATCTTTCACAGTACCGGTTACTGTTTTCTGCGCATACGCCATAAAACAGAACAGGCTCAGAAATAAAGCCATAGAGGCTCTTTTGAGTTGTAGATACATAAATGTTTGTTTTAGTTATACTTAGATTGTGTAAAAAAATATTTCTTCAGTTCTTTCTGATTTGTTTTAGCTCGTAGTTTACGCTGCGAAATTAGTAATAAAAAAAAGAAAAGGTAGTAACAATTGTGCTGATTTTGCATTTTTTAACAGTTTAGCGTCTCATTTCCACCCGTTCAGTACATTTTCAATAGTAATCTCCTTGATTTCTTTCTTGGAAAGTTGCTTGCTCCATGCTACACGTTGCTGGGATTTTGCACCTTCTCCACGGTTGTTGTACTCCAGATAGCGTACGGTTCCTTCCTGAGCAGGGTCGTGGTAGTCTTTCCAGTTTTGCCAACCTTCAGGTACAATATGTTTACCCAGGTCGCAATTCATAAATAAGGTGTAAGCGTATGCACGCCATGGACGACCGAGGAAAACTTTATCGACACCTTCTGCGGCTGTCAATGTGCAGTTGTTGAAGACGTAGCCGTACTTTACATCTTTCGGTGTTGAGGCGGCAGTGATGTAGGAGTTGATCTTGCTATGGATGGTGCAACCCTCGAACCATGCAGTAGAAGGACCGAAAATAAAGTCAGTAGTACCTTCGATGTAGCAGTTCTCAAAGTATAAACGGGTATTAGCCATACCTGTATAGATGGTATCTTGATTGCCCAGGAAACGACAGTTGACAAATCGCAGACAGTCGCCTTCGGTGTGCAAGGCTACAGCTTGTCCCTTGCGTGGTGCCTGATTCTCGATGGTGAGATTACGAAAGGTGATATGACAGCCTTCTACCTTAACCGTATAGGTTCGGAATGTTCCCATTGTTTGGAGTCCATCCTTGTTGGGGTCTTGAAGTTGCAGCGTTGACTCCAATCCAATCTTTGGAATCTTCACATTGGCATGGTCATCGAAGGTAATGATGGTTTCATCGCGGTCTTCACCGATAATCTCGATATTGGTGAGCCAAGAAGGTACGACGAGTTTTTCCTTATAAATTCCTTTCTTGACGTAGATAACCTTTGTGTATTCCATAAAGGCACGGCAAACTTCTACGGCTTCGCTCACCGTGCGGAATTCTCCGCTGCCATCGCGAGCGACTACCAATGTGTCGGTATTGTCGTATTTCCCACGTGCATCTGACGTTGATGGCAATAAAATGAATAATGCTAATAAAACAGCGATGGGGAATTTTGTTCTCATAGATTCATTTATATTATATGCTGCATCTGTTGCAATCCTTGTACTTTCTTCAGACTCTCCATCAGCAGTTTCACTTCATCGCGGTCATGTACACGCAACTCAATGGAACCGTCGAAAATTCCATTATCACTTGAGATAATGATCTTACGCATGTTGACATTCATCTGGTCGGAGATAATGTCTGCAAGATCGTGGAGCAATCCCTTGCGGTCGATGCCCTGAATTTGGATGGTGGCATCGAAAAGCTGACTCTTGTGCATATCCCATTTGGCATCTAGGATGCGGTTGCCAAAGCTGGCTTTCAACTTTGATGCAACAGGGC
>Ga0247611_10008755_pt1 | contig 12384 bp, 12 predicted proteins | sample 177DNAGHGhighgp2_FD_192422 | JGI IMG/M metagenome (GOLD analysis project Ga0247611, IMG submission 192422) | Sheep rumen microbial communities from Palmerston North, Manawatu-Wanganui, New Zealand - 1770 DNA GHGhigh gp2 | ecosystem: Host-associated > Mammals > Digestive system > Stomach > Rumen... | reverse complement strand
AATTGCAGCTATAGTAGGTATTTTGCTTAATGCAATTTTACCAGGTAATGACTATAACTTTGGTACTAACCCAGAAGGAGACCAGAGTCGTGGCGTTTATGTAATGAACAAAGATAATAAAAAAGAAAATTAAGGAGAATTAATATGAATTTCGAAAACGAAGAAAATGTAGTAGTTTTTAAACATCCTCTTATCCAACATAAAATTTCTTTACTTAGAGATAAGGCAACAGGTACTAACGAATTTAGAAAGTTAGTAGAAGAAATCGCTATGCTTGAAGGTTATGAAGCATTATCAGATCTTCCAGTAGAACTTGTTGAAATTGATACACCAATCGAGACATGTATGACACCAATGATCGCAGGTAGAAAGCTTGCTATCGTTCCTATCTTACGTGCTGGTCTTGGTATGGTTCCAGGTGTATTAAGCCTTGTTCCATCAGCTAAGGTTGGTCATATTGGTATGTACAGAGATGAAGAAACTCATGAGCCAGTTCCATATTACTGCAAGCTTCCTCATCCAATTGAAGAAAGAACAATCGTTGTAACAGATCCAATGCTTGCAACAGGTGGTTCAGCTATCGATGCTATCGATCAGATTAAGAAGAGCGGTGGTAAGACAATTAAGTTTATGTGTATCATTGCTGCTCCAGAAGGTCTTGAAAGATTACATAAGGCTCATCCAGATGTACAGATTTATGTTGGTGCTCTTGATAGAGAATTAAATAAAGATGCTTATATTTGTCCAGGTTTAGGTGATGCTGGAGATAGAATTTTCGGTACAAAATAATGAATAATTTAGTAGAGATAATTCAAAGTAATATTAACGGAGCAGTTAAGAAAAGCACTATGAAACTTGAAAGATTAGTGCTTATGGGAATTCTTGCTGGTATGTTTATTGCACTTGGTGGTGCTACAAGTAATACAGCAGTACATGCTATATCAAATGTAGGACTCGCAAGAACATTAGCAGGTGTTATCTTCCCTGTAGGATTACTTATGATTGTCTTAGTAGGTGGCGAATTATTTACAGGTAACTGCCTTATGATAATGGCTTATCATGATAAAAAAATTAGATTTATCAACATGCTAAGAAATCTTGTAATCGTATTCTGTTCTAATTTAATAGGTTCATTGATAATTACATTATTAGTATATTACAGTGGCAATTTAGATTATACATCAGGGGCTCTTGGTGCATATTCTATTAAAGTTGCATTGGGTAAAGCTACAATAACACCAGTTAAGGCAATCACATCAGGTATATTATGCAATATACTTGTATGTATGGCTATTCTTATGGGTGCTTCTTCTAAAGAAGTTGCTGGTAAGATTTTTGCAATTTTCTTTCCGATTTTTGCATTTGTAATTGGTGGATTTGAACACGTTGTTGCTAATATGTATTATATTCCAATTGGTTTATTAGCTAAGGATAATTCTAACTATGCAGAAGCAGCTGGTAAATTATACGGAATTACAGCAGAACAACTTTCAAATTTAAATGTAGTTTCCATGTTACACAATTTCCTATTTGTAGCTATTGGAAATATACTAGGTGGTATGTTATTTGTAGGACTTGTTTATTATACAATCTATAAAAAAACTAATTAACGGACATCTTAGAGCAGCTTGAATTTAGTTTGGTTTGAAAAGAATATAAACAATTTTTTTTAAATAAAAACAAATAAATAAACGTAAAAATTAGGCATAATATGCACGAAATTGGCAATTATTTACTGGTTGCTTATGAATCGTGCATATTATGCCTTTTTTATTCATCAAAAATTTATAGAATATATTTGACAAAAATATATCTATAAATTACAATATTTTTAAAATAAAAATAAAACGAGGAGGTCATATGGGACTAGTAGTAAAGAATTTGACAAAAAGATATGGGAATAAGACAGTTGTAGACAATATTAGTTTCCAAATTGATAAGCCGGGAGTATATGCTCTTTTAGGAAGTAATGGAGCAGGTAAAACTACCTCTATTAGAATGATTCTTGGTATGTTAGAGAAAGATGGTGGCGAAGTAACATGGAATGATAAGCCACTTAATTTTGATACATGTAATATTGGTTATTTAGCTGAGGAGAGAGGCCTTTATCCAAAGTACTCTTTAATAGATCAGATTAAGTATTTTGGTAATTTAAGAGGTGTTACAGGTAAAGAACTTGATAAGAGAATTAGATATTGGGCTAGAAAGCTTAAAGTAGAAGAATATATTTATCCTCATTTTGAAGGTAACTCATCAACAAAATTCCAGGTTAATACAGGTTCAAAAGGCTTATTTGCCTCAAGAGGAAAAGCGCCAAAAAGAATTAAGCCAAAGAGTGCAGATCAGTTATCAAAGGGTAATCAGCAAAAGATTCAGTTCTTAATTGCTATGTTATCTGATCCTGAACTTCTTGTATTAGATGAACCATTCTCAGGCTTAGATCCAGTAAATACAGATATTTTAAAGAATGTTATTAGAGAACAGGTTGAAGCTGGCAAATACATTATTATGTCTAGCCATCAGATGGAAGTAGTAGAAGAGTTCTGTACTGATTTAACTATTCTTTCACATGCAAAGCCAGTTGTTTCAGGCAATCTTAATGAGATTAAGAAATCATACGGTAGAGTTAATTTAAATCTTAAGACAGAGCAAGATATTACAGAACTTATCAATAAGACAGGGGTTCGTTTAATTAATAAAAAAGACAATGATTATACTTGTAAAGTTGAAGGTGATGCACAGGCAAATTCTCTTTTAAAGGAATTAGTAAATAATAACATTACTGTTGTTAAGTTTGATCTTAGCGAATTAACACTTCATGAGATTTTTGTAAAGGAAGTTGGAGAATCTGATATCCAATATTCTAAGAACTTATCTGACTCTGATGGACAGTATGACGATTATAGCGAAACAGGCAATACAGAGGCAGGTGATAGATAATGGCAAAGTCGACTAAGGAAAATATTTACAATCTAAAGGGCTTTAAATCAGTATTAGGATTTACACTTGGTCAGATGTTTAAAAGTAAGGCATATCTTATAAGCTGGATTTTTATGATTGTATTTATGTGTGCAATTGGACCAATTCAGATGTTTTCTTCATCTAAGGGTATGGATGCAGGTTCTTCACTTTCTTCAAGTGAAATAAAGACTGAGCAGCTTGATAAAATTAATGGTTTAGTGCTTTTTAATGGTACACCAATCGAAATGTCTTATGACGATGTAGTTAAGAGCTTAGATTCAAGACTAGAAAATATTTATTTATCAGTAGTAGATAATGCGAATGATTTTGACATGGCAGTTAGTGATTTTGAAAATTCAGTAAGTCTATCTGATAGCTTTGGACCTGAGGTTACACCAGCAGATACCCTTGTTAGGGTGTATATTGGAATCGATATGGAGACTAATAGTTTTACAATAAATGGTGTGGTTTCAGATAATTCACTTATTAGTGATGCTTCCTTAGAAGAAATAACTAATAGTATTGAAACATGCTTTAATGAGGCAAGATATACAAGTACGGGTATTTCTAAGGAAGATTTAGAGTCTGTAATGTCAGGTTTTAATACAAAGGATGCAGTTACTGATACAGAATATCATGATGCCTTAAATGATAAGTATTCAGAAGATGAGATTTATGCACTATCTTATCAGTTTGTAATGATTATGATAATTGTGGTATCTCTTTCAATTTCATACATTATTACAGCGGTTATGGAGGAAAAAACTTCAAAACTTGCAGAAACAATTCTTGTAAGTGTAAGACCACTTGCACTAATTATGGGTAAGATTGTATCAGTTATGATTTATGTATTCTCAATTGTTATATGTGGATGCTTAGGTTCACTAGTAACTAATAAGATATGTGATAAGTATTTAGATGCAAAGGGACCTATAAGTAATATTATGAATTTTTCAGCAATATTTAATCATGGAGCAATTGCTGTAGTGGTTGTACTTATATCATTAATTTGCTCATATTTGATATATGCTATATTTGCTGGAATTCTTGGCTCTGCTTGTGCTAAGCAGGAAGATATTCAAACAAGTACTCAGGTTGTTTCTTTTGTTAATATTATTGTGGGCTTTGTAGCTATGTTTGGACCAACATTCTTTAATGGAACAGTTGTAAGAGTATTAAGCTTTATTCCACCATTTTCTTGTTATTTAGCACCTGTTACTTACATGGTTGGACAGATTTCTTTATTAGAGGTAATAGTGTCGCTTATAATTCAGATGATTGTGGTAGCACTTTTATTTATGCTTTGTGCTAAGGTTTATAGAGTGCTTATTCTTAGAGATAACAAAAAGGCTAAAATTAAGGACATTGTTGAAATAGCACGAAGCAAAGGGGAGGTATCAAATGTTTAAGAATTTTGGAAAAGTATTAAAGTTTACCTTCAAAAATATGGCAGATACAATGACATTTAAGATTATGACAATAGTTGTTGCCCTAGTTTTATTAATTGTGCCAAGTATTGTTTTTATGATAATGGGTGCAAATGAGAAAAAAGATGATAAAGAAACACTTGAAAGCTGCGGAATTGAGAGTTTTTACGTAGTTAATAAAATCAGTGATTCATATGTGGATTTTAATGCACTTAATTATTTAAATGTAGATGGATATAATAATATTAAATATATTAATGAAGAAAATGTAGATGTGGCTTTAAGACATGCCTCAGAAAATGTGGAACAGGGAATGAAGACAGCTGTTCTTGTGTTCTCTAAAGAAGAAAATGGCTTTGTTTCAGAAATAATTACACCAGATGATTTAGATGCACCAGATGTAAATAATTTCAATACATTTTTAACACAGTACGAAAGCCCAATAGCTATTATGGCTTCGGGACTTAGTATAGAACAAATAGGTATTGTGGCAACTAGTAGCCAGGTAAAAACTTATAATGAAACAGGCTTTAATTCAGGTGTCTCAAAGGATGATGAGTTAAGCAATGGAAAACAGGACGTAATGGATTCATTTATTAGGGATAAAATTATAGAAGTTCTAAAGTTTATAATTCCATTTATAAATCTTATAGTTTTCTACTTTATGGTTTTACTTTATTGCCAGAGCGTTTCACAGTCTCTTGTACTTGAAAAACAGAATAAGCTTATGGATACAATTCTTGTGTCAATAAAACCAGAAGCTCTTGCAGCAGGAAAAGTATTAGGACTTAATCTTGCAGCTATTGCACAGATAGTAATATGGACAATAAGTTGCTTTGTAGGTTTTGGAGCAGCTATGCTTATTACAGAACACTTCTATCCAGATAATAACTTAATAGCAATTTACTTTATAAAGCATATGATGGAATATGATTTATTTAAGCCATTAAATGTTCTAGGTGGAATTGTTATATTGGTACTTGGATTTATGTTATATTCAGCACTTGCAGCTATTGGTGGATCAATTTCAACCACAAGAGAAGAAGCAGCTAATTCAAGTTACATTTATATATTCGTTTTATTAGCATCTTATTTTGGTGTATTATATGGCGGAGTTTTAAGTGGTGGCGACTGTGCATTTTGGACAGCAGCAATTCCATTTACAGCACCTTTAGTCGTACCTGGATATGCAATTTTAGGTGGAATATCAAGCACATACTTGATAATTTCTTTAGTAACAACAGTAGTAGTTACAGTAGCTCTAGTATTTGCGTCAGGACGATTATATACAACCACATCACTTTATAAGGGAAATAAGATAGCTCTATCTAAAATGATAAAAACAATCTTTACAGGTGAGCTATAATTTAAGTATAATTATAATAGCGACGAAATTGTACGTGACAATTTAATAAAGGAAAGTAGAGGTAGAACATGAAGGGTGATTTTGTTACAGATAGTATAAAGTATGTTGGAGTTGACGATAAGGATTTATATCTTTTTGAAAGTCAGTATGAGATTCCTGATGGCGTATCATACAATTCATATGTGATTCTTGATGATAAGATTGCAGTAATGGATGGTGTTGATGAAAGAGGTCAGAATGAATGGCTAGATAATGTTAAAAAGGTATTAAATGATAGAAAGCCAGATTATTTTGTAATTCAGCATTTTGAACCTGATCATTCGGGAAGTGTAGAGGCATTCCTTAAGGAATATCCAGATGTGGAAATCGTTGGCAATGCTAAGACTTTTTCTCTTGGAGCTAATTATGCAGACCTTTCAGGACATAAGCAGTTAGTTGTTAAGGAAGGGGACGAGCTAAAGCTTGGCTCACATACTTTAAAATTTATTATGGCTCCAATGGTACATTGGCCAGAAGTAATGGTAACTTATGAGGAAAGCGAAGGTGTGCTCTTTAGTGCTGATGGCTTTGGCAAATTCGGTGCATTGTCTATTGAAGATGATGATTGGGCTTGTGAAGCTAGAAGATACTATTTCAATATTGTTGGAAAGTACGGTGCACCAGTACAGACTCTTCTAAAAAAAGCAGCTAATTTAAATATCAAGATAATTGCACCGTTACATGGACCTGTTTTATCAGAGAATATAGAATACTATATTAATCTTTATGATATTTGGAGTAGTTATAAGCCAGAAGAAAAGGGAGTTTTGGTAGCATATGCTTCAATTCATGGTAATACCGAAGTCGTTGCTAAATATGTAGCTAAAAAGCTACAGGAAAAAGGTGAAAAAATCGCATTTGCTGACCTTACAAGAGATAGCATGTCAGAGGCTGTTGAGGATGCATTTAAGTACGATAGAATGGTAATTGCAGCTTCAAGTTATGATGGCGGTGTATTTTTACCAATGGAATATTTCTTAATGGATTTATCATATAAGACATATCAGAATAGAAAAGTAGCTATTATTGAGAATGGATCATGGGGTCCAACAGCTGGACGAAAGATGAAATCTTATATTGAAGGATATAAGAATGTAGAAACAATTGGGGACATGGTTACAATTATGGCAAAGGCTAAAGAGGCAGACTATGCTAAATTAGATGCCTTAATTGATGCTGTAATTGAGGCAGGTAAGTAAAATAATAATTAGACCATCACTAGGAAATACAAGGATTCTTAGTGATGGTTTTTTATTTTTAAAATAAATATTGACAAAAAAATATTAATTGTGTACAATTCAATTGTAACCAATCGAAGAAATGAAAAATATAGTTGTAGTGGGACTTTAAATTGACGACTACTAGTCTTATTACAAGTATATATTTTCTGTAAAAATGGAGGTAAGATATGAGTTTTTATGATTATTCAGTAACAACACCAGCAGGTGAAGAGGTTTCAATGGTCAATTTTAAAGGTAAGGTTTGCCTTGTAGTTAATACAGCAACTGGATGTGGCTTTACACCACAGTATAAGGATTTAGAGGAAATTTATGAGGAATTTCATGATAAGGGTCTTGAAATTATTGATGTTCCTTGTAATCAGTTTGCTGGACAGACACCAGGTACAGATGAGGAAATTCATGAGTTCTGTACTTTAAAGTATAAGACACAGTTCCCACAGTACAAGAAGAGCGATGTTAATGGTGAAGGAGCTCTTCCTTTATTTAAGTACTTAAAGAGCCAGAAGGGCTTTGAAGGTTTTGGTAAGGGACCTAAGGCTCTTGCAATGAGTGCTATGTTAAAGAAGATAGATAAGGATTATAAGAACAATCCAGAAATTAAATGGAATTTTACAAAGTTTGTTGTAAATAGAGATGGTGAAGTAGTGGCAAGATTTGAGCCAACTGCTAAGATGAGTGATGTGGCAGAGTGCGTTAAGAGCTTAATCTAAATTGTGTAAGTAGCAATTTTTATGTACAATTATTTACAACAGCTAGGATAGGAGGAATAAATCATGAGATATGATGTTGCAATTATAGGAACAGGACCTGGTGGAGTTTCTGCAGCTTTAACACTTAAGAATAGAGGAAAGAATTTTATAATTATTGGTAGCAAACAAAGCGCAAAGGTTAGTAAAGCTCATGCTATTCTTAATTATCCAGGTTTACCAAATGTGTCAGGTCAGGAACTTGCTAATGCCTTTAGTAAGCATCTAGAACTTGCTGGAATTGAAATTACAGAAGATAGAGTAAGTACTATTTATGATATGGGTGACTTTTTTGGTATTCAGGGCGGTAATGAGATGTATGAAGCATCTGCAGTTATTTTAGCTACTGGAGTGGTTACAGGTAAAGCAATTCCTGGAGAAGATGCATTACTTGGTAGTGGAGTAAGTTATTGTGCAACATGCGATGCACCATTATATAAGGGTAAAGATGTGGCAGTTATTGGTTATAGTAAGAAGGAAGAAGAGGAAGCAGCATTCCTTTCTGAAGTTTGTGCTAATGTAACATATGTACCAATGTATAAAGAAGCTACTGATTTACCAGATAAAGTTAAGGTAGTAAATGTAAAGCCATCAGAGATTCTAAAAGTAGATGATAAGAGAGTTGTAAAGTCTGATGGAGAAGATATTGTAGTTGATTGTGTATTTGTTTTACGTGATGCAATTTCACCAGGACAGTTAGTACCTGGTCTTGAGACTAATGGAGCTCATGTTGTGGTTAATAGAGATATGTCAACTAATATAGCTGGATGCTTTGCATGTGGCGATATTACAGGACTTCCATACCAGTATGTTAAATCAGCTGGTGAGGGAAATGTAGCAGCTCTGTCAGCTGTAACATATTTAGCTGCAAAAAAGTAAATTATAAGTGATAAAGTGAATTTAATTGGAGAATCTGCCAGTTATGCAATAATGCAAAGCTGGCATTTTTTATTGCTAATCGTATAAAAAAAGTTATTTTAAAAATTGATAGATAATGATATTATAATAACATAAATAAGCAAAAGCTTTAAAAAACGGAGGTAATAAATATGATAGCAATAGCTGTTATTTTGGCAATTCTAGTTTTACTATTATTAATGTCAATTAGAATTGTGCCACAGGCAAATGCCTATGTAATTGAAAGATTAGGAAGATATAAGACAACATGGGCTGCAGGTATTCATGTATTAATACCAATCATTGATAGAATTTCAAGAAAAGTTACAATTAAGGAACAGGTTGCAGATTTTGCACCACAGCCAGTTATTACTAAGGATAATGTTACAATGCAGATTGACTCAATCGTGTATTTTAAGATTTTTAATCCACAGTTATATACATATGGAGTTGAAAGTCCAATCATTGCTATTGAGAACTTAACTGCAACAACACTTCGTAACATTATTGGTGATATGACACTTGATGAAACTCTTACATCAAGAGATCAGATTAACTCTAAGATGCTTGAAACAATTGATGCAGCAACAGATCCTTGGGGAATTAAGATTAATAGAGTAGAATTAAAGAACATTAATCCACCAGCTGCTATTCGTGAATCAATGGAGAAGCAGATGAAAGCTGAAAGAGAGAAGAGAGCTGCAATTCTTACTGCAGAAGGTGAGAAGCAGTCTATGATCTTAGAGGCTCAAGGTCGTAAGGAATCAGCAGTACTTAATGCTGAGGCTGAAAAGCAGGCAACAATTCTTGCTGCTGAAGCTCAGAAGGAAAAGGAAATTAAGGAAGCTGAAGGTAAGGCTGAAGCTATCAGAGCAATCCAGGATGCTAACGCATATGGTATTGAAAAATTAAAGTCAGCAGGCGCTGATACAACAGTTCTTAGACTTAAGAGCTTAGAAACACTTGAAAAGGTTGCAGATGGCCAGGCTACAAAGATTATTGTTCCTTCAGAAATTCAGAATCTTGCAGGTTTAGTAGAATCAGTTAAGGAGATTAAGTAAATATGGAAGGTGTCCTTGGTGTTGTTTGGTTAATAATAATATTTCTTGGTATTTTTTCTAATAAAAATAAGAAAAATAGCAAAAATAACAATCAAAGAAATATTAATCAAAGAAACTATAACCAAAGAAATAGGGCAAAAACTACCACTGAAAAAAATTTACAACAACTAAGAAACTCATATACTGTATCTAGCGATGGTCATACAGTTCCAAGAGGACAGGATTTAACATGTGAAAGAAAGTATGGACATAAGCACGGATTAGAATATTCTATGGGTAATGATCGCTATGTCGTACATGAAGAACCAACACAAGGTTATATTGTACTTAATGGCAAGAAGTATTCTAAGGATCAGTTAAGAGGTGTTTAGAAGATAGTGATAGATTTTGTCATTAAGAAAAGCGAATAATATTAAAAATATATTGACATAGACTATATGTGAATGTATAGTGTACTTAATTGAATAATTCTTCGGGGCGTGGTGAAATTCCACACCGGCGGTAAAGCCCGCGAGCAGTAATGCATGACTTGGTGAGATTCCAAGGCCGACAGTAAAGTCTGGATGGTAGAAGATTTGTTATATTTAGTTGCAACAGACGCTCTGGATTTATTTCCAGAGCGTTTTTTTATTCTAAAATATATTGATGGATTATTAGAAACTACTAAATATAATAGCCTTAAAAAGCCTTGAAGATTATTTTTCAAGGCTTTTTTTTAAGGAGATGTGGTAAGTGGAAAGAATGAATAGGGAAAGATTATATAAGGACGAGGATTTTATGCTAGAGGCCATAAAACTTGCTAAAAAGGGACTAGGATTTACTAATCCTAATCCTATGGTTGGAGCTGTTATTGTAAAAAATGGACATATCATAGGAAGAGGTTATCACAAGGCATATGGAGGATTACATGCTGAAAGGGAAGCAATTAAGGATTGCAAAACTAAAGGTAATGAGAAGGATTTAAAGGGAGCAACTATTTATGTGACTCTTGAACCTTGCTGCCATTATGGAAAGCAACCACCATGTACAATGGCAATTATAGAAGCTGGTATTACAAGAGTTGTAGTTGGAGCTCTTGATCCTAATCCTAAAGTTTGTGGTAAGGGAATTAAGATTTTAGAAGAGGCTGGGATTAAAGTAGATGGTCCTATTCTAAATGAGGCGTGTTTGGAAATAAACGACATTTTTTTTCATTATATGCGATATAAAAAACCACTTGTGACATTAAAGTGGGCACAGACTCTTGATGGAAAAATAGCTTGCTATACAGGCGAATCAAAGTGGATTACAGGAGATGAGGCAAGACAAAAAGTTCATATGGATAGACATAAGAATATGGCAATTTTAGTAGGAATTGGAACACTTTTAAAGGATGATCCAATGCTAAATTGTAGAAATGAGACATTAGAAAAAGTAAGACATCCTTTAAGAATTGTTCTAGATAGTAATTTAAGGACCCCTTTTGATTCTAATTTTGTTAAGACGGCGGCTAGTTATAAAAGCCTTATTATGACAGTGTCTAAAGATAAGGATAGGATAGAAAGTTATAAGAAATTTGGAGTAGATGTTGTTAGCTTAGAAGCAGATTATGAGGGAAGGGTAAATTTAGTGGACGCCATTAATTATTTAGGGGAGAAAGGAATTGATAGTTTAATTATAGAAGGTGGTGGAGAGATTAATTATAAGGCTCTTGAGTCAAGGATTGTAGACAAAATTCAAGTCTACATTGCACCTAAGATTTTTGGTGGAAAGGATGCCATAACAGCTGTGTTAGGACAAGGAATTGCCAGTCCCAAAGATGCCTTTAAAGTGGGTAATTTAAAGGTTTCTAGGCTTGGAGAGGACCTACTTTTAGAGGGGGATATGGAGTATTCTTAAGAATGATTTTTTAAACGTTAAGAAAATGTAGACAATTTTAGAGTAAATTTTTAAGAAAGGAAGTGGTAAATTGTTTACAGGAATAATTGAAGAAATTGGACATGTTGAGATGATAAAAGGCGGGAAAAACTGTGCAAATATAAAGATAAAAGCTAAAAAAGTTCTTGAAAAAACAAGACTAGGAGACTCAATTAGCGTAAATGGTGTCTGCCTTACGGTAACACATTTAGATAAAGATACATTTAGCGTAGATGTTATGCATGAGACCATGATGCACTCTGCTTTTTCTAATTTAAAAGTAGGAGATATGCTAAATCTTGAAAGAGCCATGGCTCTAGGAGATAGATTTGGTGGACATATAGTCTCTGGACACATTGATGGTATAGGAAAAATCAGGAGTATACAAAAGGATTTAACAGCGTACAGATATAGGATTTTGACAAGTGAGAGAATTGCAGGTCAGATAGTATTAAAAGGTTCAATTACTATAGATGGAATAAGTTTAACAGTTACGGATGTAGATAAGGATAGCTTTGAGGTAAGCATAATACCTCATACTATGAATAACACAATTCTTTTTATGAAAAAAATAGGCGACCTAGTAAATCTAGAAAATGACATTATAGGAAAGTATATAGCTAAATTTTTAATGGGAAACACAAAGGATACAAATAAAGGATTAACTATGGAGAGTTTGCTAAGAAACGGATTTATTTGAGCTTTAAATTAAGAAATAATAAGAAATAATAAGAAATAATAAGAAATTAG
>Ga0247611_10008754_pt1 | contig 12385 bp, 11 predicted proteins | sample 177DNAGHGhighgp2_FD_192422 | JGI IMG/M metagenome (GOLD analysis project Ga0247611, IMG submission 192422) | Sheep rumen microbial communities from Palmerston North, Manawatu-Wanganui, New Zealand - 1770 DNA GHGhigh gp2 | ecosystem: Host-associated > Mammals > Digestive system > Stomach > Rumen... | reverse complement strand
GTCCCATTTTTGGAACACCAAGGATATGGACGAGCGGTCTTTTTTCCTTTATAATAAGTTTATTAATATCAAAAACAACCACCAGGAGATAGTAATGTCAGAAAAAACTAATGCAAACATCGGTTTTGAAAAACAACTTTGGGATGCCGCTTGTGTTTTATGGGGACATATTCCTGCGGCAGAGTATCGAAATATTATTATAGGACTCATATTCTTGCGATACATATCAACTGCTTTTGAAAAGCGGTATAAACAACTTGTCGCTGAAGGTGACGGGTTTGAAAATGATAGAGATGCTTACGAGCAAGATAACATTTTCTTCGTCCCTAAAGAGGCCCGCTGGGAAAAGATAGCTTCTGCTGCCCATACCCCTGAAATTGGTGTAGTTATAGATAATGCTATGCGTGCAGTTGAGGCTGAAAACAAAACTTTGAAAAATGTATTGCCTAAAAATTTCGCAAGTCCGGATTTAGACAAGCGTGTTCTTGGAGATGTTGTTGATATCTTCACGAACAATATTGATATGAACAATACCGAAGCTAACGAAGATCTTCTTGGCAGAACTTATGAGTACTGTATAGCCCAGTTTGCTGCTAAAGAAGGAACCGGTGGCGGCGAGTTCTATACCCCTGCAAGTGTAGTTAAAACACTGGTATCAATTCTTAAACCTTTTGAAAACTGCCGTGTGTATGACTGCTGTTGTGGCAGTGGTGGCATGTTCGTACAGAGCGCTAAATTCATACAAGCACATTCAGGTAAACGCGGAGCAATTGCTGTCTATGGTCAGGAAGCAAAAGCTGATACTTGGAAGATGGCTAAAATGAATATGGCTATACGTGGTATCGATGCTGACTTTGGTCCATATCATGCTGATACATTTACAAATGACCTTCATCCTACACTGAAGGCAGATTTTATCCTTGCAAATCCACCTTTCAACTATCATCCTTGGGGACAGGATAAACTCAAAGAGGATGTGCGCTGGAAGTATGGTTTACCTCCGGCAAACAATGCTAACTATGCATGGATTCAGCATATGATTCACCACCTTGCACCAAACGGAAAAATTGGTTTGGTGCTTGCAAACGGTGCCCTTTCAACACAATCCGGTGGAGAAGGAGACATACGCAGAAGAATAATAGAAGACGATCTTGTTGAAGGCATAATAGCTATGCCTACACAGCTCTTTTATAGCGTAACAATCCCTGTAACTCTCTGGTTTATTTCAAAGAATAAAAAGCAGAAAGGTAAAACTCTTTTCATTGATGCCCGCAATATGGGTCACATGGTTGACCGTAAGCACAGAGACTTTTCTGAAGAAGATATTCAAAAACTTGCAGATACATTTGAATCATTTCAAAACGGAACTCTTGATAATGTAAAGGGTTTTTGTTCTGTTGCTTCAATTCAGGATATTGAAAAGCAAGACTTTATTCTTACTCCGGGACGCTATGTTGGTATTGAGGATCAGAAAGACGATGGAGAACCATTTGAAGAAAAAATGGCTCGACTTACATCCGAACTTTCCGATATGTTTGCAAAGTCTCATGAATTAGAAGAAGAAATCAAAAACAAATTATCTGCTATTGGATTTCAAATATAAAATATACAGTAATGTGAAAGGGAAAACAGTTTGGAAAGAGTAGTCGAACTAATTCTAACGATTATACTTGTATTAGTTATTTGTTTTGTCATATCTCTATTTATTCCTCCGCTCAAACTTGTGTTCTTATCTTTATTGACACCACTTGTTGAAGTGGTGAAACAGTTTTATTTGTCTAACTTTGTTGTATCAATTATTGTTTTTGCGGTAGTAATAATAGCAATGAATTTAGCTGGTTATGCCATTGGAAAACGAAAAGAAAACAGAGCTTGGTATATTGTAACTGCAATAATTGATTTGATTAGTCTCCTATTTTTAGGAATTAACCTTTTCAATTAAGGCTGAACTTTATTAAATGTTTGACGAGGAGTTTTACAGTGATTAAGTGCAAACTTGGAGATATTGCTATAGTAACTATGGGTCAATCTCCAAAAAGTAATACATATAATAATCTCGGTATTGGAATGCCGTTTTTGCAGGGAAATAGGACTTTTGGCGATAGGTATCCTGCTTTTGATACCTGGACAACTTCTCCTACAAAAACTGCAATGGCTGGAGATGTAATAATGAGCGTTAGAGCTCCAGTTGGTGATTTAAATATCACACCAGTTGATATGTGCCTTGGTAGAGGTGTGTGTTCAATTCGTGCAAAGAATGGTTGCCAGGATTTCATTTTTTATCTTTTGAAGTATTTTATGAATCAGCTTTTGGAAAAGGAAAGCGGTACTGTTTTTGGATCGGTTAATAAAGCCGATATCATTGGGCTTGATGTTATTATCCCAGAATCGAATGCTACTCAAAAGAAGATTGCACGTTATTTGGCATCTATTGATAATAAAATTGAAATCAACAATAAAAAAAACAATAATTTAGCGGCTTAGAGGTCAAGATTGGAGACATCCAGTTCGCCGGACATTAAACGAGGTAAAAGGGCGTCTCTTAAAACTGATAATCTCTGGACTTCATCAATATTTGCCTTGGTCTGCATCCTTATGGAATGAAGAACAGAACCGATCTTTGATTGCTCTGTCATTGGCGGAAGCAAAAAGGAGTACTTTTTGAAATCCTTTAGGACAATTCTCGGTAATGCGGAGCCAGAAACATAGTTATCCCCGACATCCTTCCTGACCGAAGGCTGCTTAAGGAGATAAAGAAGGATCTCAGGCATGATGATTTCTGTATCGGGTCTAAAGATGGCAATTGAAGAAAGGATAGCTTCATCTCTTTCTTCTGAGCATATGAAGATCTCTTTCAGATAGCTACCATCTTTTGCAACCAAAATGTCATTAAGCCTCGGAACACAATCGTTTTTCTGCATTCTATGGAACTCTTCTTCTGTAATATGTTTGCAGGAAGAAGAATTGAACCCGTAGGTTTCCATGTCCTTAACTGAATACATAGGGTATGGAGCATCTGGATCATCAGCTGGGCTGTAATGCGATCCATCAGTTATTCGGACACAAACATCGTCTAAGGATACTGCTGTCCAACTGGAAGGGGCAGAACCGCCATAAGGTTCATAATTCATAAAATAGTGGCGGAAAAGAGCTAAGGCTTGCTGCTCTAAATTATTGTTTATGGAGGGATTATTATGGAATGGAAAGAATTAGCACCTTGGATTGCAATTGCTTTAACATTGATTTTATCAATTTTAGTTCCTTTATTTACACAAATTGCAAATAATAAGTTTCAGTTGCAGTTAAAAGAACAAGAAATTAGGCGAATCGAAAGAGAACGAAAACTTCTTGCTTTTGAGGATTTTTTTAAATATGCTGGTGGCTGTGTAATGCACGCATCTCATGATAATCATGCGGATGCAGGCGCAAGTATACAAAGGTTACATATGTATTTACCTGAAGAGCATTGGGAGGATTTAGAAATACTTTTTGACGCTATTAGAAAAAAAGATTGGAATGCAGCAGAATACTATCTTTCAAAACTGAGCAAAATTATTTCTGAAGAATCAAAGAAGAATTAACTCTAATTAAACTCTCAACAACGGCGGGAGTAATCAATTGAACTGCCGTTGAGTAATCGTTCTTTTGATTTATGGAGGAAAAAGAACGATGAAAGATGAAAAAATCAATGAGATATTACAGCAAATGCTGCCTTATCTGAATAATTCACAGTTGAAGCAGTTAAAAGAGACATTGCAAAGAGTACTATCAAATTGTTTGATGGAAGACAATTTATGTGAATCTAAAGAAGATAGTAATTATTCTTTACTCGAACTGTTTATTGCTTCAAAACAAATCGAAGGCTGCTCAGATAAGACAATAAAGTACTATAAAACTACGATTGAAAAAGCACTTAATGGCGTTTCAAAACAGATAGTGCATATCACTACGGAAGATCTTCGTAATTATCTTACAAATTATCAACAGCAAGGAAAATTAAGCAAAGTAACTGTTGATAATACAAGAAGGATTTTGTCCAGTTTCTTTTCTTGGCTTGAAGATGAAGATTATATTGTAAAAAGCCCGGTAAGGCGAATTCATCGTGTAAAAACTAATTCTACGATTAAAGAAACATATACTGATGAAGCTTTGGAGACAATGAGGGACAATTGTACTGAACTTCGCGATTTAGCTATGATTGATTTACTTGCTTCAACAGGAATGCGCGTTGGAGAATTGGTTCTTCTTAATAGAGAGGATATAGACTTTAACGAGCGTGAATGTGTTGTTTTTGGCAAAGGCAATAAAGAAAGAATAGTTTATTTCGATGCTCGTACAAAAATACATTTACAAAACTATTTGACGAGTAGGTTTGATGATAATCCAGCGTTATTTGTTGCGCTAAAAGCACCTTATGACAGGTTGAGAATTGGCGGTGTAGAATCAAGGCTACGGGGAATAGGAAAACGGCTTGATATTCCGAAGGTTCACCCCCATAAGTTTCGAAGGACACTTGCAACAGTAGCGATAGATAAAGGAATGCCGATTGAACAGCTTCAGCATCTCTTGGGGCATCAACGGATAGATACCACGCTAAAATATGCGATGGTCAAACAAAGTAATGTTAAACTTGCTCACAGAAAATATATTTCTTGATGGAGGCACTTATGAACACTACAAAGGTTATTTTAGACGATGTCTCTCTAAATATTACGGATGGAACGCACAGTACCGTTATTGATAACCCAGATGGGGATTGTTATCTGTTGAGTTGTAAAAATATAAAAAATGGTAAAATTAATCTCGCGCCTACGGATAGAAAAATCAGTAAAGAGCAACTGCTACTTTTAAAAAAACGCACCCAATTGGAAAAGAATGATGTTTTATTAACAACTGTTGGAACGATTGGGGAGGTGTCAATAGTTGGTGATGATAATCCGAATTATGATTTTCAAAGAAGCGTAGGAATAATAAAGCCTAATACATGTATAGTTAATCCTAAATTTTTGTATTATGTGTTGAAAAATGAACACTCACAAATAGTTAATTTGGCAAATGGTGCTGTCCAACAATGCTTGTTTATTGGTGATATTAAAAGGATTCAAATTGAATTACCACCACTTGCTTTGCAAAATAAGATAGTAGATCTTTTAGAACCAATTGATTCAAAAATTGCCGCGAATGAGAAAGTAAACAATAATTTACTTCAGCAAGCTCAAGCTGTTTTTGCTAAAGAGTTTCTTTCGTTTGACAGAATGCCCGATGGCTGGAAAGAAAGCTCTTTGCTCGGCATAGCTGACTATCTTAACGGTCTTGCTATGCAAAAGTTTCGTCCGAAAGACGGTGAAAACGGGTTGCCTGTCCTCAAAATCAAGGAACTGCGTCAAGGCTCGTGCGACGCAAACAGCGAGTTGTGTTCTCCATCTATCAAAAAGGAATACATTGTCCACGATGGAGATGTAATTTTCTCGTGGTCAGGCAGCCTTCTTGTTGACTTTTGGTGTGGAGGAACTTGTGGATTAAATCAACACCTTTTCAAAGTTACTTCTACGTCATTTGATAAGTGGTTCTTCTTTGCGTGGACTGACCATCACCTTCAAAAGTTCGCCGCCATTGCAGCAGATATGGCTACAACCATGGGGCATATCAAGCGTGAAGAGCTTACAAAAGCTGAGGTTCTTGTTCCACCTCAAGATGAGTATGAACGCATAGGCGGATTACTTGCCCCCATTTATGATCTCGTCGTTGCCAATCGAATCGAGAATCGTAAGCTTACAACGCTCCGGGATGAACTTCTTCCTCAACTTATGTCCGGTAATCTCGACATTTCGGAGGTGTCAATATGAACGAAAAAACCTTGTGGGTTCCTTTCAATGCACCTCTTAGCAAGCAGGATACCGAAACTCAAACGCTGGGATGTCGTCAGAACAATCCCGATATTTGCGGAAATAACAGACTCTCTGGAGTTTGTGCCTTTGTTTGTGAAGATGGAATCTGTCGAAAACCATCCCGAGCTTGGAAGAAGCAGTATCAGAAGCTTAAAGGCTAAGCCGCTAAATTATTGTTTATTTAGGTGATATGTATGGCAAAAATAAGTGTTGATATTGAATGCATTAAAGAAGGATTGACTAATATTGGTTATGAAATATCTGATGTAATCGAACGTGAAAACAACGGTATAAACTGGCAATTGAAATTTAGTAACAGTGGAGCAATTATTACAATTTATGATTCTAACAAAGTAAATAACACAGTAGTTAACGGTAAACTTGACACTGAAGAAAAAGAAAACCTAAAACCTATCGTTGAAGGCTTAAAACAAAAAGAACTAATTGTTGATCCGATAAATGCTGAAATTGTTGAAATGATAAGAACTCATAAAGAGATGGATTATTATGATTTCAAACAAATTCCTCATAAAAATAATGACGATTTGTTACATGACATTATTTGCCTTTCAAACAATATTGAAAACAAAGATGCATATTTAATACTTGGTGTAACGGATGATTTTGAAGTTGTAGGAGTTGATGATACCTTTAATTCGCATGGTTTTTTTGACTTTATTAAAACAGTTTCTTTTGCTGGGGATCATGTTCCGGATATTGAATTAAAAAAGCTCAACTACAAGTGTAAAACAATCTACGTTGTTGTATGTAAAAGTTCGAAGAATGTGCCTTTTTATTTGGATAAGAAGTTTAAAAAGGTTAATCCTAATCAAATTTATACAAGAGTTGGTGATACTAACACACCAATCAATGGTAATGCTAATTACGAAGATGTTGAAGCTTTATGGCGTATACATTTTAGACGAGAAAATGAATAATGCTTATGACAGGGGGAATAGTTTTGCCGATAACTTTTACAGAAGAAGCTTATGAAAATTCTGTAATACAACTGTTCCAAGGAATGGGGTATAGGCACGTTTACGGGCCGGATCTCGAGAGGGACCATTATAGTCCGCTCTATGATGAAGAACTGGTTGATGCTCTGCATCGGCTTAATCCTACTATGCCGGATGATGGTATAAAGGATGCTCTTTTTAAACTTAAAAACTTTGAAAATGCTGAATTGGTTCAAAAGAACGCAGTATTTATGGATTATATCCAGCATGGTATTGAAGTGCGCTATTATTCAAATGGTGAAGAGCATTCTGGACTTGTGTATCTAGTAGATTATAAAAATGTTGATAATAACTCTTTTGTAGTAGCAAATCAGTGGACGTTTATTGAAAACAGCAATAAGCGCCCTGATGTGCTGCTTTTTATTAATGGCTTACCGATTGTGCTGGTTGAATTAAAATCCCCTTCACGTGACGAGACAGATGCTTCTGAAGCATATACTCAAATTAGAAACTATATGCAGGAAATCCCCTCAATGTTTATTTATAACTGCATATGTGTAATGAGTGATCAATTAACTTCCAAGGCAGGTACAATTACATCCGGCGAAGACCGTTATATGGAATGGAAAACTAAAGATGGAAGTTATTTAAATACGAAGTATGCCCAGTTTGACACATTCTTTGAAGGAATGTTTGAAAAAGAGCGGCTGCTTGACATAGTTAAGAACTTTATCTGCTTTTCAAATGAGGGCTTAAAGCAATATAAAATACTTGCCGGTTATCACCAATACTTTGCGGTGAAGAAAGCTATAGAATCGACAAAAGTTGCTACACAGACTGATGGTAAAGGTGGTGTTTTTTGGCATACACAGGGTAGTGGTAAATCGCTGTCTATGGTGTTCTATGCACACTTGCTTCAGGAGGCACTTGATAGCCCTACAATAGTTGTTTTGACTGATAGAAATGACTTGGATGATCAGTTATACACTCAGTTCGCTAAGTGTAAAGATTTCTTGCGCCAGGAACCTGTTCATGCTGAAAGTAGGGCACACTTAAAGTCATTGCTTGATGGTAAAGTTGCTAATGGTATTATCTTTACTACTATGCAGAAATTTGAAGAGTCTTTCGACTGTCTTTCTGAGCGTAGAAATATAATCGTTATTGCAGATGAAGCTCATCGTGGACAGTACGGAATGAGTGAAACTGTTGACGTTAAAACAGGTAAAATCAAGATCGGTACAGCACGTGTAATCCGTAATAGTTTGCCAAATGCGACATATATTGGATTTACGGGTACTCCCATTTCGTTTAAGGATAGGAGCACTCGCGAAGTATTTGGTGATTACATAGATGTTTATGATATGACACAGGCTGTAGAAGATGGTGCTACACGTCCAGTATTCTATGAAAGCCGCATAGTAAAACTTAAACTTGATAAAGAAACACTTGCTCTGATAGACAAAGAATATGACCTGATGGCTATGGATGCTGATCCTGAAGTGATTCAGAAAAGCAAACGCGAACTCGGCCAGATGGAGGCCATTCTTGGAAACGATGCAACGATTGCTTCTCTTGTTGATGATATAATTGACCATTATGAGAATTATCGTGCGAACTTACTTACTGGTAAGGCAATGATTGTCGCTTATTCGCGTCCGATAGCTATGAAAATCTACAATCGCATAATGGAGGTTAGGCCTTCCTGGAAACAGAAGGTTGCGGTTGTTATGACTGATACTAATCAGGATCCAGAAGAGTGGAGACCTATCGTTGGTAATAAGGCCTACAAGGAAGAACTTGCAAAGAAATTCAAAGATGATAACGATCCGCTTAAAATTGCGATTGTTGTTGATATGTGGCTTACAGGTTTTGATGTTCCTTCGCTTTCTACAATGTATGTGTATAAGCCAATGAAGGGGCATAACCTTATGCAGGCTATAGCACGAGTTAATCGTGTGTATGGTGATAAAGAGGGCGGCCTGGTTGTCGATTATGTTGGTATTGCACCGGCATTAAAAGCCGCAATGAACGATTACACTTCACGTGATAAAGAAAAGTATGGAGATCCGGATATTGCAAAAATTGCTTATCCTAAGTTCCTTGAAAAACTCGAAGTTTGTCAGGACCTTTTCCATGGATTTGATTATTCCAAGTTTATGGATGGTACTGATCTTGAACGCGCGAAAGCAATTAGCGGTGGTGTGAACTTTATAATTGCTCACGATAAAGTTAAAGAGCGCGATGCATTTTTAAAAGAAGCACTTTTACTTCATCAAGCTTTGTCACTTTGTTCTTCTATAGTGGATGTATCAAAACGTGTAGAGGCTGCGTTTTTTGAGTCTGTCAGAGTGCTTGTTAATCGTATACTATACAAGGGACGTGGAAAGAGAATATCTCTTAAAGAAATGAATGAGCGAATTAATGATTTGCTTAGTCAGAGTATTAAGAGTGATGGAGTAATTAATCTATTCTCTGACGTGAACGAAGAGTTCTCTTTATTTGATCCTAAGTTCCTTGAAGAAATTGCAAAAATGCAGGAACGCAACCTTGCTCTTGAACTTTTAAGAAAACTAATTATGGAGCAGGTGCAGCTTTACAAGCGAACTAATATCGTAAAATCAGAAAAGTTTAGCGAAATCCTTCAAAGTGTTATGAACCGTTATATTAACGGTTTAATTACGAACGAAGAAGTAATCCAAGAGTTGATGAAACTTGCAAAGCAGATTACTGATGCTAAAAATGCCGGTGAACAGTTGGGACTTTCTCCTGATGAATTGGCTTTCTATGATGCACTGACAAAGCCTGCAGCTATCAAGGATTTTTATGAAAATGATGAATTAATAGCGATAACAAAAGAGCTTACGGATGCATTAAGAAAGAACCGCACAATTGACTGGCAAAAGCGCGATTCTGCAAGAGCAAGTATGAGAATGATGATAAAACGTCTTTTGAAGAATCATCATTATCCTCCTGAAGGAATGGAAGATGCAGTTCAGACAGTAATGGTACAGTGCGAACTTTGGACTGATAATGAAATGGAATAGTATTGGAAGGTGCAAATTGTATGAAACTCGGAACGATAAAAGAAGTTGATATTAGGTCTGTGTGGGCGCATGAGCAACATGACTTTTCTAAGTGGCTTGCTGAGGAGGATAATATTAAACTTCTTGGCGATACATTAAATTTGTCTCTCGCGGATGTTGACACAGAAAGGTTCGTCGGTAGTTATCGTTGTGACATTATTTGTAAGGATGAGTTAACAGGAAAAACTGTTATCATTGAAAATCAATTAGAACCGACAAATCATGACCACTTAGGAAAAATAATTACATATGCCTCTGGCTTGGATGCAAGTGTAGTTGTATGGATTGTAGCTAATGCAAGAGATGAGCATGCAAGTGCTATTGAATGGCTAAACAACCATACTGACGAAAATGTATCGTTCTTTTTAATAGAAGTTCATGCGTATACAATCGGAGATTCGGATCCGGCCCCTATGTTTAAGATAATTGAGCAACCTAATGATTTTGTAAAGACAATTAAGTCGATTGCAAAAAAAGGTGAACTCAGCGAAACTCAAAAGAACCGTATAGACTTTTGGAATCGTTTCAACGATGTCATAGATGAACGTGGTAAACCTTTCAATAAGAGAAAGGCCGGTCCTGATCATTGGTATTCTGTAGCTATAGGCTCATCACAGTGCCACATTTCAATAGACTTAATTAACAAGGATAAAAAGATAAGAGTTGGAATTTGGATTGATGACAACAAAGATTTATACGACTACTTTTATGAGCACAAAGACGAAATAGAAGAAGTTGCAGGTCGTAAATATGAGTGGGATAGACTTGAAGGAAAGAAAGCCGCTGTAATATGTACTTATATCTCAGGCTTTAGCTTTGATAATCAAAAAAACCATCATGACCTAATGAACAAGATAATTGATTTAGTTGTTCAAATGCGAACGGCTTTTGCACCATTTGTAAAGTAAACAAAAATAATATGTTAATCTTATTTTTGCTAGAATTAACGGTTATTTTGGTCTGGTGTTCCTGTTTCTAAAAGGATGTTGAGCAATAATGAAAAAGATTAAAACTTTATTGACATTATTTTTAGTGATTACATTTTCTGTATCTTTTAGTATTGTTGCTCAGGCAGTTTCATATAACCTGCCTGATGAGAACGTTAGTTTTTCTGCAGATTATAACAGCGAAAACATAACATTTAAGGTTGTAAACCGTTCTGAACAACAAATCGTTATGGCTAAAGCTTTAATCGTTTTGTGTAATGAAAACGATGAAGAATTGCTTGACTATTTAGTAAATGCAAGTGTTGAAAACATAGCTGGTAACGAGAGTGGCATAATCACTATTTCCTTACCAACAGATGACTTTTCATACATAAGGGTCTATCCCTATAAAATAGTATTTGAGAATGAAACTATATGGGGCTTTATTGAGGAAAGAGATCCAACTCTGCCTGAAGTTAAAAATGTTGGCGCGGGATTTAGAGTTGATAATTCAACTTCAAACAATAAGAATGGCGATAACTCTTCTGCATTTGGATTTATCGTTTTCGCGTTAATACTTCTATTTTTGGGCGCCCTGGTAGCTGCCATTGTTGCTTTAGTAGTAAGGATTAGTTTTAAAGCAAAAGAGAGATTATCAGGAGGTAAAAAACTTCCTGATGATGTAATTGTTAAAAGAGCAAATATAGTCAAGTACGAATTATGTCATTCGGATTTGATAGTTCAAAATTTGATAGTGGAGTGGCTTGATGGTTTAAATACCAGTATTAATGTTAACGAAGTGATTTTAAAATTCTGTACAGAATCTTGCTATATTGAAACTGAAAGTGAATTGAACACGTTTTTTTCAAAGAAATACTACAAGAATGCAATTAAATTTTTTCTGTACGATTATGTTAACAAGATGAGAAATAGTTTATCCTCTACTCTTCCTTTAAATAAAAGAGCAGATGCGGGTGTATTTTTAAAGTCAGATATTGATGTGCTTGCTAATAATCTACCTATCTATGTTGACAACCTTTTAGAGAGATCTTTTGTTAAAAACACTAATGCAAAAGATGAAATTTCCGGTTTTGTGTCTTCTTTAGCTTCTCCCTACAAGGAATACATGTTTAATCTGGCTTACATTTTAACTGTTGCGACTTGTGTTGCCAGATTGTGCTTTATACAGAGAACGGTTTACAAACTTAATAAGGAAAATGAACTGTACAGAATAATAGAAAATCTTAGTAAACAGTTTGATGATTATAACGAAGTGTTGGAAAAGTCAATGCCTATTTATAGGCAGTTTTATGTTTCGGATCTAGGAGGAATAACTAATAACCTAAACTATTATGCTGCACTCGGTATTTTGAGAAATCGAATTGCTGGTACTGAATTATCTGAAAGAGAATCAGAAATAGTTAATGCTACAAATGCTTATGCTATAAACTTTAATCAGTTAAGTCTTGCTATTTCGGAATGGTTTAATATTATAGGTAAAAAATATCAAAACCTTGAGATTAGAAAATACA
>Ga0247611_10008753_pt1 | contig 12386 bp, 13 predicted proteins | sample 177DNAGHGhighgp2_FD_192422 | JGI IMG/M metagenome (GOLD analysis project Ga0247611, IMG submission 192422) | Sheep rumen microbial communities from Palmerston North, Manawatu-Wanganui, New Zealand - 1770 DNA GHGhigh gp2 | ecosystem: Host-associated > Mammals > Digestive system > Stomach > Rumen... | reverse complement strand
GGGAAAGGTGAAATAGCAATTATAGTCAACTATAGGTGAAATAGCCTATGAATCTGTATAGTTAACTATACAGAAAAATGCCGTATGTAGTACCTAAATTGTAACTATTTTGCAATAAATTGTAACCAAATTGTAATCAAATTATCACATAATTATCACATAACTATGCTACAATGAAGATGGGGAAATAGATCCTGTGGATCATCCCCAGTACGTATCCGCACTGCGGTAAGATTATAGCCAACTATAGGAGGTATTATTATGGCTGAAGAAATGAACACTCAGGAAACCACACAGGCAACAGCTCAGACAAATGACCAGAAGTCTATTGCTGACAATACAAATGGAAAGGAGGTTAGATCAGATAGAAGTACGATCAACATGGACATTCATAGTGAACTTCAGGACGCCACCAATCAGATCCTTGGTGCTAAGGCAAGAGACACCATTGATCTTCAGGGCATCGTAGACGCCGGTAAGGAATGGAACTTCGATCTCCGTGAGCAATGGGTTAAGACGCTCACAGGCATGTACATCAAGGACATGTACGTCGATCGCGCATATAAGGATAAGCGCAACGATGTATTCTACGAGGATGCCGCAAGATTCGGAGCTATCACTAGAATCATCTCTATGGAGATGCCCGATCTTATCCAGAACAGATCTTGGATTGATGTAACCAGCGGAGTTACCACTATAGGCAGCAATACAGTATATCTCCCGATTGTTAAACAGCAGCTGTTCGGTGCAACAGACTCTTGGGGTGTAAGTGTTGCATACTCCGGAAATCAGCTTGATGCAGCGTTTGAGTCTGTATCTGGTCTGTTGGAGTTTGATAGCTATGTTAAGCTTATGGCACAGAACGCTATCGAGATTCATAAAGCAACCATGAACAGCATGAACCGCAATAACTACATCGGAGAGAAGCTTAATGCTGGTAATTCCGCCGGTAAGATTAATGTTATCAATCTGGTAGAGGAATACCAGAAAGATCATAGCGACAGTGCGATGACAAGAGCACAGTTCCTTTCATCTGCCGACGCTATGCGCTATAGTGTTAAGACTTTCAAGAAGTATATGGATCTGCTCCACGACATGACAACGCTGTTCACTATGGATGCAACCAGCAAGGGTAAGTTTGTGCCGGATGATCGTATGGTATTTCAGGTTCTCGGTGAGTTCGAGGGCAGAATGGACGCAGAAGTATACTCCACGACCTATCATGAACAGTTTGTAAAGCTTCCTCTCTACAGAAGTGTTAATGCATGGCAGGCACTTACAGGCATTACTGCTCTCACATTCGCGGATCTTTCTGCAATCGACATCACTACATCTGACGGTAATACAGTAGCAACCAACGGCGTTGTTGCAATGATGGTTGACAAGTGGGCTATCATGCACACTATGGTTCAGAACCGTGTAGGTTATCAGCGTGACGACATCAAGAACATCTCTATGTATGATTACCAGTTCACCGATCGTTATATGAATAACCTCACACTTCCGGGCATCATCTTTAAGGTTGATGACTATACGCCCAGCAACAGAACCGTTAGTAAGAAGAAGTAATCTATAGTCACCAATAGGGGAGGTTAGTCCTCCCCGAAAGGAGGTAAATATGGAAGCTATAAGTCCGGGTACGATTAATTACGATCCTGCTATGGGTTGGCTTAATCCATACCGTAAAATGAAAGAAAAATTTAAGCAGAATTTTGATGACAATATGTATCAGAATTTGGCTACTAATGCTTTTCTTTCTATGTTCGAGTATGACGAGAAAGTGTTTAGACCCGAGTTGTTTGACACTATTCTTCACGATATGGGATGTGTTGCTCTTATAGCCACCAATACAGCACCTTACACTCCTGTATTCTGCAATATTGTAGGTGGGGATAGATATGCCGATGGTTTCTTTAGGGATGCAATTACCTATGATCTTTCAGGTGAGCAGAAAAGCTTTAAGAACTGGCGTGAGAATAAAAATATTCTCGTGTTCTTTAATAATCTGACCTATACGCCAGATAACTTCATTCAGAAGTACGCTTATATGTTGACAGAGATCGACAAGTCTATTATTGCAAACGTTGTTTATAGTCGACTAAAGCCCATCCCAATTGCTAAGGATCAGCAGGCTAAAAGCAAAATTGATGCTATCATCAACGATCTTGAGGGCGGTAAACTTAAAACTGTTCTTCAGGATTTTAATGTATCAGATCTTATAGACAGCAATAGACCTGCTATTGAGGTTATGAATCTCACCGATGTAGAATCGTCAAAGTTTATTCAGTATCTCCAACATCTTCATGATTCAATGATATCAAGACTGTTCTTCTGTATGGGACTGTCAATTAGCGATTCTGGTAAGCAAGCACAGCTTTCTATTGAGGAGCTTAATAAATCTAAATCAGCCGCTTTATCACTCCTTAATGGATGGTACAATATGAGATTAAGAGGATTTGAAGATGCGAAAAAGAAAACAGGTCAAGAATGGCATTTTGACTTTTCTGACATTTGGAGAACCGAAATCGAAACAAATGAAGTCGAACCCGAAGATGTGGAAGAAAACACAAATGAGGAGGATACGCAGGATTCTGAAAAGTCTATAGGTGACAATAAGGAGGGCGAATCTGATGAGTAATGTGATGCTAAGTGAAGTGTGCGATGCAGCGTTCTTCAATTCTATGTCCTCATTATTCGATGAAACATCAATAGTTAGAGGTTTTCTACAGAATGAATATGAATCGTTAGGCGCACACATGGGAGCTTTTTTCAATAAGCTCCCAATGATGGACGGAATAGATCCTACATTTGCCAATGTGTTAGTTTATTCAAGATTTTCAACTTCATTGGAAAGAATTGCAATTGCTCTTACAAGACAGTATAATCCTCTCCATAATGTAGATGTGTCAGAAACTGAGACTAACAGCGGAACAGATTCTCACACCTATGGGGGTAAAGACGACACAAACGTTACAAAATCATCACAGGGTGTTAATTATGAACAGTTGCATAATAGTAGTTTAACATCAGGTTCAACATTTGACAATACTGTAGAAGCAGATATGAAACCGATTTCAAAAACAGAACATGAATTTGAAACTCAACAGAATACTAACGCATCAGCATCATCTGAAGTTTCATACGGTAAAACTCTTGATATGGACTACGGTAGAGAAATCGAAAGAACCAAACAGGGCAACATTGGGGTTATGCCGACACAGAACTTACTACAGCTTGAATACAACACAAGGTTCAGAATGACACTATTCGATGCTATAATACGAGCAACAGTTACGACTTTATCGTGTGGTGTATGGGAGGACTGATTATATGCTAACTATAGATCTTGGTAATTGTATAGCTGACAATAGAGTTGTTGATAAAACATCACACATCACATGGGGAGTACCTGTTAATTGTGAAGTTTTTCATGAATGTAGCATTATGAATCCGGTTTTTATGTTACAATATTCACATTCTATTGTTGGCTATAATTATGTGAAAGTCAATGCATGGGGCAGATATTATTATATAGTAGATGCTACTGTAGCACCCGGAGGAAGAATATACCTCACTTGTCAAGAAGATGTGCTAATGAGTAATAAGGATGACATCCTCAAGCTTAATGCACAGATAGTGAGAAACGAAAATGAACGTAATAAGCTTATAGTTGACGATAGATACCCGGCTGAGATAATGTCAACTTTAGGTATTTTCAATTTTTCGGAAAATCCCTTTAACTTAACATCAGGATATAATATTGTTATGACCGTATTAGGTGGAAAGGCTAGCTCATGATTAAAAATGATTTTTACAATGACCCTGATTGGATATGGCAACGTGGTGACGGCGTTTTTACGAAACCAATTGTAGATTTATCCCGGACATATAGTGCATTTTTGGGAGCTGAAACAGATTGGGCGGCACCGTATTATATGGGATATATTCCATGGACAGACTTTCCACAACACTTTACACCGTTTAGTATATCCATAGATAATGATGCACAAAACATTACATTTAATAATTTATGTGCTGGTAAAAATATCCCGTGGTTTTATACGTGTTTCAAAGAATCGTACAGTGGAGCTAGATCATATATTGAAATGATAGTTCCGGCAGCTATCGGATCATCAACGTCAATATGGAAAAATCGGTCGGTAAACGAAACTGACGCATGGATTAGCGATACTTCCGGTAATTGTCTTATCAATGAAATGGAAATAATTAAATGTACACAGGGTGGTACGTTTATATTGTATTATATGTGTTTTAAAGTCGATCAGGTGAATGGAGTATCCGACATTTATTCCGGTACAAAAGATCTTACATTTACACAGATGAAAGATTTTTTTGAGGGGACAGGAACATTAAGTTTGAACATTGCCGGACAATCAACACTGGATGTTAATAGTTCAATGATAGCAGATAATAATTGCCTGATATATCCCGGAAGTACGTATAAATATGTTTTTATGTGCGGTGGTATTGAAATCCCGCATAAAATGTGTAATGCTAATGGATATGTTTATGATGATTATCTGGATTTGAAAATAGGATTCAGATTACCGTTGCCTGAAAGAAATACAGATAATTATCATTATACGGTTTATTATATACCTAACGGTAAGTTGCGAACAATGGGAATTGATAATGCACCGTGTATAGGATTTAGACGTGAAGGCGATACAATGGTAAAAGGGGAGACATACGCGCAACACGTTGTAAATTTTGCTGAGCGTTATTTTGGCGGTTTAAACGATACTATATCATTTAGTGATTTTCCAGATGATCCCGGAGATGGAACTGCGTATAAATGGGATGAACGTGGATATTTGTTTAAAACGTCTCATCCGTATAATATTGATTGTGACATGTATTGGTCTGCAAATTGGCGTTCGTGTTACAATTTTATTCTAATGTTGAACAAATTTGACGAAACAACAGGCGGCTATCCTGCATCATCATCAACCTATGATCTGAATCACCCAGTCGCAATGTTTAATAGTAACGATGATCCTACTGGTGAATCGGTAAATGAAACATATGCAAGAGTTGAACCGAAACTGCGTGAATGGCAAAAAGCTGGTAAGTCAATAAGCGAAGATGATTTTGATGTTGACAATATGCCGCCTGATGAGCCTAGCGGAGGAGGCGATGACCCCGGAAGCGATGATCCCGTAGAAACACCGTTAATAACCGGTGACGATCAACAACTACAGCCTAATAGAACGTTAGGTGCACCATTGGAATTTATAACACCCTACCTAATTACACCTCCCATACTGACAATATTCGGCAGAACCCTATGGACGTCCTTAGCTAACTATGACCCACAAGACCCTACTTCAGTAGACGTGTTTAAGAATTTCTTCGCTATACTCAATGAAGAAGTAACGGGTTCTCTGGATATTGGTTCAATGTTGTCATTCATCGTGTCAGTGCGACAATATCCTTTTAACGTAGCATCACTTAATATTATCCAATCGGCTGGCAACACAATTTCTTTTGGTACAGGTAAAGTACCTATAAATTGCGGTTCGGCGGCGGTCGTTTATAAACTAACCTCCACAATTGGATTACTTGACTGTGGTTCACTCACTATTGCTGACTATAAGGATTTCAAATTATATAACGATTTCCGAGATTATTTAAATGCAAGTGTTAGTGCATATCTCCCATATTGCGGAACAGTCGAGCTTAATCCAGTTGAAGTTATTCACAATACACTTCATTGTTATTATGCAATAGATTTTTACACAGGAGAATGTACTGCTTACATAACATGCACTGACGGTAATCACGAATGGATTTCTGCTATAAAGAATGGTATTATTGGTGTATTGTTGCCTATAACAGCAACTAACTCCGGTCAAGTGTCTGCTAGACATATGTCAGATAATGCCAAGGATTCGTCTCTTATTGCAAGTGCAGTTGGAACTATGTTCGGTGCTATAGGAAATATTGCTACTGGTAATGTTATGGGTGCAGCGTCGAGCCTAACAGGTTTAGCTCAAATAGGAGCTTCCCAACAGATGTTACAGGCAGAGAGACAAGGGAGATCGGCAGTAATGTCGCCTAGCCTATCCGGAGGTAGTGGTGCAGCGGCATTTTTCCAACCATCTTGTGCAAGTGTTCTGGTAAGACGCGGAACATATGCTCGACATAAAATTGCTAACTATCCTAAATCGTGTGGTTATCCATCAACAACCAGTGGTATATTAAGTAGCTTTAGTGGATATACAGAGTGCTATAATGTGGATGTAGATGGAATAAACTGCACGGAAGAAGAAAGAGCTGCTATCAAGACTATACTGGAAACAGGTGTTTATCTATAGTCAACAATAAAGTGCCCTACCACACGGCAGGGCACTTCACTTCACTCCAGTCCAGAGCAGAGCAGAGCAGACTAGATTTCTGTATTGTTGACAATAGAACCATAGAGGGATGCTGAGTGAGTTTTGGCAAGAAGTCTTACCACTTCTTCAAGCTCACATTGACAATGAACTATTGCCTTAACAGTTTGATCTGAGAAACCATATTCTTCATCGAAGCCCTCGACAATAATTATCTCAAGCTCCTTTTTAATATCAACCAATCTCTGTAAATACCTGTATTCGTTATTCATATTATTCCTCCTCAATCTTTTCGTAAGTAAGGAGATTAGGATGAACAGCTATTTCCATTAAACGTATGCTTATAAGAGAGTTTTTATTCTCTAATGTAGCATAGAGCTTATTCCACGCTTCACGATCAGATTTCGCAAATAGCTCATAGTAAGACATGTTAAATCCTTGTCTTGTGATCTTAAATAAATAATACATTTAATCACCTCATATAGTTACATTCAGGACTTCGGAGATGAACTTCTCAAACAGGTCGCCTGTTTCATTATCGTTGAAAACCACTCTGTGGCTTGCAATGTATTTCTTTATAGTCACCGATAGAGAATCACGTCCAAAATAGAGTTCGTTTTTCTTTACAGGTAGATTCAAGACGTACACAACATCTCCACGTCTAGCAGATTCGTATGTTGTTGGGTGAACTTCAAAATATTTACCGCTGTCAGTGTCAATTATAGACGCTTCCAAAAACAGATCATCGTGGTAGGAAAAGTAGATTCCTCTTGTAAGGATTCTTCTATTTTGCAGGGTGCAGGTTTGAGGATACATCTTTACGTTCCATTCGCCATTACCTACGATCGCGTTCAGTTCAGGATTGTCGAATCCATAATGCAGTTTGTTAAACTTCTTACGCCTTTCAGGTGCTCGGTTTTCCATAAAGCTGATGTAGATGGGCATACCTTGCTTTGTGTACACAATCTTGGAGTCTCCACTTTTCAGCTTACGGACTTCATTCTGAATGGTCAATTGACGATACCAGATATTATTAACATCCAGTACGTTGCCGAGGATAAAGATTTTGTCGCTAATGCGTTCACGAGTAATCGTCTTATGCAGATGAATGAATCTCACGAACTCATCGGCTCTATTCTTATCATTGAAGCACTCATCGAGTATTATAAGATCTCCTCTAGGAGCTTCATATGTTGAGCAAAGGGCATAGCAATCATCGGCTGCTAGGCTAACACAGAATGGATCTTTGCAACGTTCCACCTCTTTGTTATCGTCAACTAGAGAGTAATAGAATTTCTTTTGATAGTATCTAACATTGTTATATTTTCCGTCTGTAAGTGCCAGAATGTACTGCCCATATTTATAGTTGACAATAGTGTTGAATAATTCATTATAATATGACGCTTTGGTGATGTGGTTACGTACAAGCTGAATCTGTGTGCCATAAAGACGATTCATTACCATTCCTACGAGGAGGAGGTTGGTGGTTTTACCCACCGACCTTTCGCTGTTTAGATTGTACCATTTAAGTTTATCATTCTCAAAGGGTACAATTTCGGAATAATCGTACTCTGGAGGAATACCGAGTTTCCGGTAGGTAGACATGATTTTCTTCCAGTCGTACTTAATACCATTATTAGGTTCGTTATCAATGTACTTCAGTTTCTCCATAGACAATCTCCTCATATATCTTGCAAATAGGTGACGACTTGGGTGCATTTCTGTAGAACATTTGCAGAGTTTCAAAGAAATCAACGTGGTCTGGATCAACGCCCATTCTAAACTCGACAGGTTCAAGTACTATAGCTGACGATAGAAGAATTTCTTCTTCATTACCTTGGAAATCTTTATATACGATATTTTCGTATACAGATCCATTATAATCATCAACATACTTGCTTGCCAGTTTATGAGAATGTTCTTTGGTGACGACCATTCCGTCTGTGAAGAAATCAAAGATGTCGGAGTCTTTCGGGATAGCGTCATTCTCCAAATTCCATTTGAATTGTTCTTCAATAGTACCTTTACGACATCCGGCTACAGTTGTCTTGATTTCGCCGTCCTGAGTTTCAACCATGTAACGTTTACTTCCCAGACCTTTGAATCTCTTATAGGGCTTTTCAATTTCCCATGCTCCGAGATCGAGATAGTGCTCATTGCCATTGAATAAGATGCGGTTCAAATCCATGATGTCTTTGTTATAGTCGCCAATAAACTTTTCAAGTGCAGGTGTGTCAGGATGATCTTTGAGATAATAGATACTATCAGTATCATACTGCACGATCGGTTTAGGGAATCTGGTTATAATGTCCATGAGCAAAGCTCTTGCGTAACTGGTAATCCAGAATCCCCAGAACGGATTAAGGAATACATTCTGAATAGCGTCCTTATATTCCTTTTTGAATACAGTTCCATCTTCCTCTTTCTTTGGAGCGATTTCATCGTTTTCAATGTCAAATTCCTCGTTGTAGATTGCCGTAACACACATTCCGTACATTCCGTTTACAACCTTTTTGGAATCGGCATACTCCAAAGTCTTGCTTTGACCGTTCTTTTTCAGCTGTTCTTTCACCAGATATTCATGGTTAAGAACATCGAGGACGTGATGCGGGAGTCTTGTGTATTTCTCAAGTCTCCATGCCCTTATGATTTTGGTTTTGTTAATGTCAAACGTATAGGCTTTGCACAATGCGACGAAATCTATATCGTTGACTATAAAGGTTGCTTCTTTTGCACGGAAGATTCTGTTGTTGTCAAGGGTGTAATCGTTAGGGTTAGAGAAGTCAAATGCAATAGCTTTGTGTACCGACATTAAAGAGTGGGTAGATCTTGATCGGAGATCATGAAACTCGATCATTGCGATATAGGGAATATTTTTGTATTCCATGAAGTTTTCAGTGGGGATCTCCATAATCCATCCGTCAGGGAATTGGTAATGATTCATGCAGGCGGGGTAGTCAGATGTGTAATCAGCGCATACTACATTTTCGAGTGTCTTATTCATATATCTTGCGTTTGTTCCACAGATTCCACCCCTAAACAGATAGTTCCTGAACATGTTATATGTTTCCTCGTCTGGAAGATTGTTCTGGATTCTCTGTTTTTCAAATGGGAGATTCTCACCGAGTTCCCTTTTAACCTTGTTACGGATTATTCCAGTTGCTGTCATAGGTAACGTTGGATTATCACCGTAGAAATGCTCAAAGACGTATTCACCAAGATATGACAGTATTTGCACGTCGTTCTCACAATAATCTTGCTCTTTCCGTGTAAGCGGTGTTTTGCTAAGACGTACCAGATCATAGTCTAAGTCGCCTACCAGTTTCGGCACTTTAGAATAGTTCTTACCAACCTGTGCAAGATTGTTTCCGAACAACCCTAAACATTCTCTGAGTTCGATTCTATTGCCAACTATAAGACGTAGGGGTTGGCGTTTCTCTTTGGTGAACAGATGGGACATTCCAATTGCTCCCCAAAAATGTTTGCAGAATTGATACTCGTAACCGAGATTAGCGTCGAAACAAAGAAGTCTTGTGCCATAGGGTATAAGCCCCACAATGAATCTGAAGAAATCAGCCATTGTCTCCAGAGTTCTACCACCTACTGTGATTCTATCAAAAGACATCTGCCAATGATAGCAGTAGGCGGTTGTAAACTCCGGTGTCTCGATTCTGGATGTTTCAATATCAAATCCAGAACCGAGAACCAGATACTTTGCGTTTCTACCATCTTCTCTAAATGGATCTCTGATAGTTGCGCAATTGTTGATCTTATTGGTGACAATAGACTGAATTTCAGATTTACTGGTTTCCCAATAGTAAATCATAAAATTCCTCCTATTTTTGCTGTGCAAGTGCTTCCGCTAGATTTGCAGAACCTCCAAGTGTTTTTGATCTTCCCATATTGAGTTCTTTAAGTGCTTGTTCTTCATCCATTAAGCATTGTCTAACGAAACTAATAGCTTCATTTGCTTTTGACTCAAACGATTCACCTTTTAGACCTTTACAGTCAGAGAACTTTCTACGAGCAGCCGCTTGGAGTTTAGGATCTTCAATATCATCAATAGATGCATACCAGTCAGGTATTAACCATAATTCAGCTGATCTTTGAGTTGCTAAATGATGGATTCTTTTTTGATCTATTGGTGACAATAGACGTTTGGACGTCATTGCCGGGTCATATTTAGCTTTAACCTGTTGAAGCATTGTACCTTTTTCACGCATAGCCTGCAAAGTTTCTTCAATATCCTGTTGAAAGCTTTTAAGTCCCCTCAATGCCGTCTTACTTTTGGATATGCGTATAGGCTCATTTTTAGCAGTATGAATGAATAAATCCATGTGTTTACCTATTGACTCCACTAGATATTTCATTTCCTGATATTCACCTGTGTTGATACCAAAAGTTTTAACTGTCTGCCGTATTATGCGGTTTATGGAAGATATTGCCGATTCGAGTTTCATAAACCACCTCCTATTGGCAACTATAACACGAATAGGGTGGACTTAGCCACCCATTTCGTGTTCAGTTCTTATACCACTTCAAACTTGAAGTAGCGTCCCTTAGGAGTCTCTACCTGCTTGACCATGACGGTCATCGGCTCATCCCATTCGGACGGCATACCGAAGATGTCGAAGATGCCATAGAGTGCGCGGGCAACGCCCATCGAGTTGGCAAGTATGCCCTCACCGTCGGGAGTGATGATGACTGTCTTGACGCCCTTGGTGACGCCCTCGTCACCCTCATACTCAGCCTGCTCCATGTAGACGTCCTTGATGGTGATCTGCTTGTTGATGTAGTCGGATACCTTGGAGGAGGGGTTCTGGACAGCGTTGAAGAAGATCTTCTTATCCGCCGTGGTGTTGCACTCCATAGTGGTCATGGACTTGTTTACGTCGTCGATTCTCTGAATACCGTATTTCATAACGATACTCCTTTCTGCCCTTAGGCGATAAATTTATTTGAGTAGCCTATAGTTGGCTATACTCACTTGATAAGTCCGAGAGCTCTAAGCTCATCGTTGATCTCCTCCTGCGATTTGGTCTTGTAACCAGTATCGTAGGTAGGAAGTTCCTCATATGGGTCTAACTGTGTCATCTTGCCGTCATTGTCATAAACAAGGGCAAAATAGCCATCGAGTTTACCGTTGTATAGATTAGGTTCATCCCCATAGAAGTTGACGTAGCTAGGAATATCCTCATTACCATCTCTGAGATCAGAGTTGATTCTAAGAATAAGGTCACTGCTATCATCATATCTATTGTTACCTATAGCAAGACCATACTCCTTAACCAGTTCCATGTACTTAGTCAGAAAGATTCTGACCCTTGTCTTGAAATCCATTATCATTCCATCCTCTCATTTTAGCTTGAGTTAGATTCAGAAACTCCGCTGTAGGATCGTTGCGGAAATATACATAAGCTAGACCAAAGTCTGTAAACTTTGCTATCCTAATGTTCATGCAATTTAGGATTGGATTGAATCTATTGGTGACTATAAAGATGAAGCCATTCTTGTTAAAGTACGCTCTAGCAATGTTGACATTCATGTTTATCACCTCCTAACAAAAACAAAAAAATCGACTTTCAAATTTTTTGGAATTATTTTTCGATTTCTGGAAGTCAGAAAAATGAAGTTCAAAATCCGAAACTCTATAGGCAACTATAGGCGGCGCTAAATATATTATAGAGTTGATATGGAAAAATTTAGTGCTTTACCAGATTAAAACTATCATTTTTGGTTATAATTCACAAAAATGTTGAAAGTTTTCGATTATTTTTGTTAAAAATAAACAAAACTGAAAAACAGGGTATAGATTTTATCTATACCCTGTTGCCTATAGTACCTATTTCTTTATACCTTACTTGTTTTTCTTGCCTTTGCCTTTGCCTTTGCCTTTGGTGTCGGTCTCGGTCTCGGTTGTCTCGGTCTCGGTTGTCTCGGTCTCGGTTGTCTCGGTCTCGGTTGTCTCGGTCTCGGTTGTCTCGGTCTCGGTTGTCTCGGTCTCGGTTGTCTCGGTCTCGGTTGTCTCGG
>Ga0247611_10008752_pt1 | contig 12387 bp, 6 predicted proteins | sample 177DNAGHGhighgp2_FD_192422 | JGI IMG/M metagenome (GOLD analysis project Ga0247611, IMG submission 192422) | Sheep rumen microbial communities from Palmerston North, Manawatu-Wanganui, New Zealand - 1770 DNA GHGhigh gp2 | ecosystem: Host-associated > Mammals > Digestive system > Stomach > Rumen ... | reverse complement strand
AACAATCTTAACAGCAGTTTTAGCTTTCGTCTCGGCAACGGTAGCCGTAGCCAAGACAAACATTTCAGTCACCACCAGCAAGACGCAGTTGGTGATGCAAGTAAAGGACAACGGACGCTTGTACCAGACTTATTTAGGCGCACGTCTGTCAGAGTCAGTCAACCTCGACGAACTGGATATGCCACGTGGTACAGTGTCATCAACCTGTACTCAGGGCAATGAGATTTATCCCGTGATGGGAACAGAAGATTACTTCGAGCCTGCAATGGAAATCCGCCATGCCGACAGTAACCCTACTTCTGTGTTAAAGTATGTCTCACATGAACAGACGATGGTAGATGGTGGTGTACAGACGAAGATTCTGTTGAAGGACGAACTCTACCCCGTTAATGTCACCTTGTATTATATTGCATACGAAAAGGAGAACATCATCAAGCAGTGGAGTGAGATCCAGCATCAGGAGAAGGGCAAGGTCTATCTGGGCCGTTATGCCTCGTCGATGCTCTATCTAGAGTCTGACGCTTATTATCTCACTGAGTTTAGTGGTAACTGGGCTAAGGAAATGCACATGACAGAAACTCCACTTGCATTTGGAAAGAAAGTTATTGATTCCCGTTTAGGCACACGTGCAGCCATGCTGACACAGCCATTTTTTGAGGTTAGTACACATTCGAAGGTCCATGAGAACACTGGCGAGGTGTTGATGGGCACGATTGCCTGGACGGGAAACTTCCGCTTTACCTTCGAGGTGGATAACAATAATCAGTTGCGCGTTATCAGCGGCATCAATCCTGATGCCTCACAATACTTATTGAAGAAAGGTGAGGTATTCCGTACACCAGACTTTATCTTCACCCTGAGTCAGAATGGTGCCGGAGAGGGTAGCCGTGATTTTCAGCGATGGGCACTCAATCACCAACTTTACAAGGCTAATGAAGACCGTATGACCCTGCTCAACAACTGGGAGAACACCTATTTTGACTTTGATGAAGAGAAACTGACCAAACTTTTCGGTGAAGCCAAAGACCTCGGCGTAGATATGTTCCTGCTTGATGACGGATGGTTTGGCAACAAATATCCTCGCAAGGATGACTATGCAGGTCTTGGCGACTGGGAACCGACTAAGGACAAACTGCCCAATGGTGTGCCTTATTTGGTAAAGAAAGCCAATGAGACAGGTGTGGAGTTCGGCATATGGATTGAGCCGGAAATGGTTAATCCTAAGAGCGAACTGGCTGAAAAACACCCAGAATGGATGCTAACCTTACCCAATCGCGATACCTACTATTTCCGTAATCAGTTGGTACTCGATCTGGCCAACCCGAAAGTACAGGACTTCGTTTTCAGCATTGTAGATAATCTAATGACAGAGAATCCCAAACTAAAGTTCTTCAAGTGGGACTGTAACTCACCCATCACCAATATCTATTCGCTGGCAGAGGGTGAGAATCAGGGCAATCTTTATGTAGATTATGTGCGTGGTCTCTATAAAGTCCTCGACCGTATTCAGACCAAATACCCCGATCTTGTGATGATGCTCTGCTCTGGCGGCGGAGGCCGATGTGACTATGAGGCCCTGAAATACTTCACCGAGTTCTGGTGTTCCGACAATACCGACCCAGTAGAGCGTCTGTATATCCAGTGGGGCTTCTCACAGTTCATCCCTTCAAAAGCCATGTGCTCACACGTTACCAATTGGAACCGCCGGGCCAGTGTCAAGTTCCGTGTGGATGTTGACTTCACCTGCAAACTAGGTTTCGACATCGACCTGAAATCAATGGCTCCTGATGACTTGCAGTATTGCCGTCTGGCTGTCAAAGAGTACAACCGTTTGAAGCCAGTCATCTACTCACCTAATCTTTACCGTCTGGTATCGCCATACAAAACCAAGCACTGTGTGCTGGAGCGTGTCAGCGATGATAAGAGTCATGCCCTCATTGCTGCCTATGACATCCATCCCGATTTCAACGAGCAGTTGTTGCCCACTCGTCTGGAAGGACTTGATATCAATGCCAAGTATCTGGTCAAAGAGATTTGCCTGATGCCAGGTCAGAAGTCCAAACTCGCATACGATGGCAAGGTGCTAAGTGGTGACTATCTGATGAAGATTGGTCTTAACCTCATCACAGGCGATGACATGAGCAGCCGCCTGATAGAACTGACAAGGAAGTAAAAACTAACCAATTCAAACTATTTTTATATGAAGAAACGAATTCTGATTTTAATGAGTGCGCTTTTCGCCCTGATGGGCCAAGCATTAGCGCAGACGACCATTACGGGCAACGTGACGGACGAAACGGGAGAACCCATTATTGGTGCCAGCGTCATCGTGACGGGCACGACCAGCGGTGCTGTGACCGACTTCGACGGCAACTTCACGATGAAGGCTGCTGAAGGCGACGAACTCACCATCTCTTACATTGGCTTTGTCACCCAGAAAGTGAGGGTGAGCGGTTCGGCTCCGATAGCAGTCGTCCTGAAAGAGGACAATGCCGCACTGGACGAGGTCGTCGTGGTTGGCACTATCATGAAGAAGAGCGACCTGACGGGTGCTGTTGGCAACATCGATGGCAAGACGCTGGCCGAAAAGCCTGTGACCAATGTAAACCAGGCTTTGCAGGGCCGCGTGTCGGGTGTGTTTGTAGAACCCGGTGCCCGCCCAAGCGACGATACTGGCATCCGCATTCGCGGCATCAACACCATCAACTCTGGTTCTGACCCCATCTATGTGGTCGACGGCATGGTGATGAACAACGACTTTGGCGGATTCAGCAGCATCAATCCCAACGATGTGGAACATCTTGAAGTACTGAAGGATGCCTCTGCCACTGCCCTTTATGGTTCGCGAGGTGCGAATGGCGTGGTACTGATTACTACCAAGAAAGGTGCCAGCAAGGAAGGAAGTGTTACCTACGACGGCTGGCTGAGCATTTCCAGTATGACCCAGCGTCCCAAGACGATGGATGCAACCGATCTGGCAAACTTGCGTATTGATGCTTTTGCCAATGGTTATCTGCGCAACAATCCATCAGAGAATCGCGACAGTTATATTAACGGGACCTTGCTGGGAAGTAACTTAGCTTTCTCAGATCAGGAGTTCCAGAGCCGAAACGGTAATCGTTGGAACAGTTACGACTGGTTGAAGGAGGTGACTCGTACAGGTGTGCAGCACAATCACAATGTCAGTTTCTCAAAGGCATTCGACAAAGGCAATATCTATTTCAGCCTGAACTATTCAAATCTGAAGGGTATCGTGAAAGGCTCTGACCAGCAGCGTTATTCCGGTCGTATCAATGCCGAATACAATGTAAAGGAATGGTTGAAGGTCGGTACAAACACCACATTCACCCGCACTGAGGATGCCATCCCGACAGATGATGTCTATAACAAGGCTTTGAGTGCTAACCCCATTCTGGACTTCCATCCTTACAAGAATGCCGCAACACGCTATTTGCCACAGTATCTGACCGTCTATTATCAGGCGCTGACGGAGAACTATAACAATGAGTATAATCCTTTAAATTCAATGGATGTGCAGCAGGATCGTACTCGTACCCGTTTGGCTTCCTCAAACTTTATCAATATCAACCCGATAAAGGGCCTGAACTTCCGTTCTACACTTTCTGTTGACTATGCCGCACAGACTTGGTACTCTTATACACCGGGTAACATTCAGGAGTCTGTCCGGCATGAGTCTGGTGATGCCATTGCCCAGCACGAGCGTTATGAGCAGACCAACTGGCAGTGGGACAATTCACTCTCATACGACACACAAATTGACAAGCACAAACTCAATGTCATGGTTGGCACGAGCTTGAGCCGTGATCATAACAACTACGATTTGGCCCGTGGTTACCGTTTCCCGAGCGACCACTTAGGTTATCATGAACTGGCTGGTGCTGCTGCTTTCGAGAAAACGGTCATCGATTCAGACTTCGGCACATCTACCCTTCAGTCTTATATCGCCCGTGCCAACTATAACTACGATAGCCGCTACTTCCTGACTGCTACTGCTCGTTACGACGGCTCATCAAAGTTTGGTGACGGTCACCGTTGGGGCATCTTCCCTTCATTCTCCTTTGCTTGGGAGGCAACGAATGAGAAGTTTATGCAGAATCAGAATGTCTTCAGCCGTTTGAAAGTACGAGCAGGATACGGAATGGTAGGTAATCAGGACATTGCTAACTATGTCTATGCCACTTGGTACAATCCCGTGGCACAGCGCCAGACAGTAGATGGTAATACTGTCGGTGTGGCAGGCTATGCTACCAGTGGACTGCGTGGAACTCCCGCCATCACCTGGGAGAAGCAGAAGCAGTTCAATTTCGGTATAGACTTCGGTTTCCTGAAAAACCGCATCACGGCATCGTTTGATGTATTCTATATCATCAACGATAACCTGCTCATGCAGCACTCGCTGGCAGAGACAACTGGATATAACTCTACTTGGGAGAATATCGGTAAGGTGGAGAACAAGGGACTTGAACTGAGCGTAAACGCCCGCATTATTGACCAGAAAGACTTTGGCTGGAATTTCGGAGGCAACATATCATACGATGGCAACAAGGTGACAAAACTCTATGGTGATGTTGACAAAATCCTGAATGGTACGGAACGGGAGGGCAACATCTTCCTTAATGAGCCTTTACACACCATCTATACCTATCGTGCCGGTGGCATTGCCAACGAGAGCAACCGCTCCGAGTGGGAAGGAAAGGACTATAATGGTCATACTGTAGAGGTGGGTGACCTGTTCGTGAAGGACATTTCGGGTCCTGACGGTAAGCCCGATGGCATCATCAATGAATATGACCGCGACATCGTAGGCAAGACCGACCCGAAGGTGTATGGTGGTTTCAACACAGACTTCCGCTATAAGAACTTCACACTGAATGCCATCTTCACCTATGCCCTCGGTGCCAAGAAGATCAGTGGCTACTATGAGGACTTGGTAAACAGTGTAGGTCTCTCAATGGCTTCACCTGACTTGGCCGACCGTTGGAGCAGCAGCAACCTCGGTGCAGAATTCCCCAGAGTCGTCAGCAACTCGTCTGGCTATAATGGCTACAAACCATCAGATACCGACCTCACCGTTCAGAATGCCAACTATCTGCGTCTGTCAACATTGACACTGGCCTACAACTTTGACCGCAGCATCATCGGCAAACTGCATCTGAGCAACCTGCGCCTCTATGCTACAGCCAGTAACCTGTTCTGCCTCACACCATATAAGGGCTTCGACCCAGAAACTGGCGACTATGGCTATCCTCCTGTGAAGACATTCACCTTCGGACTTAACGTTTCGTTCTAATTCATCATTTTATAATTGACAGTTATGATTACCAAGATATTTAAATCCGTATGCGCTGTTAGCGCAATCTGTGGTCTCGTTGCTTGCTCTGATTTCCTGGAGCAGGAGAATCAGACCCAACTTTCAGAGTCTCAGGTACTTTCCGACGTGGAACTGGCCGACCTGAACATGAAGAGCATCTATGATGCTTTTAAGGAGAACTATAAGGACGAACGCTGCTGGGTGCTCCTGCAGGGAACGGACGAGATTCAGGTAGGAGCCCTTCAGGCTAAGGATGCCAACACGGCAGCGTGGGACTTCTGCGACGGAGCCATGAACTCAGAGAACGGTTATGTACGTAATGCCTGGAACTACCGTTGGTCAGTCATTGCCAATGCCGCCAAGATAGTACGTGCCATGGGTGCCACTAATCCCCAGGTTGGTTCGCGTGAGGAACAGTTGATGGGCGAGGCTGCTTTTGTGCGTGGTTTCCTGACTTATCAGGCCACGATGATCTGGGGGCGCGTGCCCATCATTGACCAACAGCGCATTGCCGATGGATCGCTGACCACAGCCCGTCAGCCGTTGAAAGATGTCTGGCAGTTCATTATCGATGACTTCACAATGGCAACCAAGGCTCCAAGCAAAAATGATGAAGGCCGTGCTACCAGTTATGCCGGATGGACTATGCTCGGCAAGGCTTATATGTCGGCTCCTGAGGAAACAGGTTTGCGTGATTTCGCAAAGGCGAAGGAGTGTTTCGAGAAGGTGATGGACGGAACCTACAGCCTGTTGCCTGATTATAATGATCTTTGGGACTATACCAAAGATGCCAAGAGTGAGGTTATATTCACTAATACATTCTCTTGTGCCCGTGGATATGCAAATCAAGTACAGTTCCAGATTGGTTCACGTGCAGCACAAAACTGGTTTGGCGATGCCTGCTACTTTGCCGGTTACGATCACTCCGTGCCAACTGTACACGCCTATGAGACTATCGAGAACGGTGGTATATGGGAGGAAGGTGACACCCGTAAGGACGCATCGCTGCGCTATGACTTCTCTTACAATGGTGTACAGCCTGACCTCAGCAGTCTCACTTGGGAAGGTCTGAGTGAGGAAGACCACGACGAGTTGAAGCCGCATATCAAGAAGTACGAGGACTTCCGTACTGATGCTGCATCTGGCTTGGAGGTCAACAACATGTGGCTTTCTGGTAAGAACATCCCCGTGCTGCGCTATGCCGATGTACTGCTTTGCTATGCCGAGTGCTTGAATGAACTGGGACAGACCTCACAGGCAGAGACATACGTTAATCAGGTTCGTACCCGTGCCTTTGGCGGTACTTTGCCAACAGAAGCCCGTTGGAATGGGTTGAGCCAGACCGACTTCCGCGAGCAGATGCAGGATGAACGTATCCGTGAACTCTTCGGTGAGAACTGGCGTCGCTATGACCTCATCCGTACAGGTCAGTTTCTGCCTCGCTTGAAGAAGTACAACAAGTGGGCTGCTCAAAGTGTAGCTGCTGGCACCTTCAAGGACTATCTGCAACTTTGGCCCATTCCTCTGACCGAATTAAACCAGAACACAGATATGCGCATCGATGGCAAGTTCGACCAAAACGAAGGTTATTAAGGTTTTGATTCATAGATTGCATTGTTAGTTAGACTAGGTAAAGTTATTATTTCCTGTTAAGGTAAAAGATTGCTTTTAGGGAAGGAAGGCACGGCTATTCAAGATTGCCGTGCCTTCACTATAAAAACTTAAAAACGAAAATAACATGAAACGAGTACAACTTACGGTTGCAGATATTAGAAACCGTTTCAAATGAAGTTTAAGGGTGCCGTGGGTAATGTCTATGCAGCACCAGGTCGTATCAATCTGATTGGTGAGCATACCGATTATAACGGTGGTTATGTTTTTCCTGGTGCCGTAGATAAGGGGATGATTGCCGAAGTGCGCCCTAATGGCATTGATTTAGTTCGGGCTTTTGCCATCGACCTCAATGAGACAGTAGAGTTCGATGTCAATGATCCGGAAGGCCCCAAGGAGAGTTGGGCGCGTTATATCTACGGCATCTGTCAGGAGATGAAGGCACGCGGCGTAGATGTGAAAGGCTTTGATACCGCCTTTAGCGGTGATGTGCCTCTCGGATCTGGCATGTCCTCATCTGCTGCACTTGAGAGTTGCTATGCCTTCGCCATCAACGACCTGTTTGGCGACAACAGGGTGGAGAAGATTGAACTGGCTCGCGCAGGACAAGCCACGGAGCATAAGTACATCGGTGTGAACTGTGGCATCATGGATCAGTTTGCATCTGTCTTTGGCAAGAAAGGCTATCTAATCCGCCTGAACTGTCAGACGATGGACTACAGTTATTTCCCCTTTGATCCCCAGGGCTATTGTCTGGTGTTGCTAAACTCCTGTGTCAAACATGAGCTAGCTTCCTCTGCCTACAATGACCGTCATCGGAGTTGTGAGAACGTGTTGGCAAGGCTTCAGAAGACGAAGCCTAAGATAGAGACTCTGAGCCAGACAACACTGGAAATGATAGATGCTCTGAAGGCTGAAATTTCGGAGGAAGACTATCTTTGTGCAAAATACGTTGTGGAGGAGCGTGACCGTGTGCTGAAAGTATCAAATGCCTTGTCTGAAGGCGACTACGCAACCGTAGGTCAGATGATGTATGAGACTCATAAGGGATTGAGCGAGGACTACAAAGTATCTTGTCCAGAACTTGATTGTCTGAATGAGATAGCCTCCAGTTGTGGTGTCACAGGTTCACGGATGATGGGCGGTGGCTTTGGCGGCTGCACCATTAATCTTGTAAAGAAAGAACTCTATGATGCATTTATTGAAACGGCAAAGAATCAATATGAGGAGCGCTTTGGCGTGACCCCATTGGTATATGATGTCATTATCGGCGATGGTGCAAGGAAATTTGTATAATGAAAAGCTATTTTGAAACAGTTTAGTTAATATCATAGGTTATTGGTTTGATTGGGAGGTACAGTTCTTAGGGCTATACCTCTTTTGTTTTCCTTATTCAATAGCTTTGATAGCCATGTTAAGAATTTCATCCATAAATTCATCTGCATCTAAATTCTTAGCATGGCAGAATGTGACGTATTCTTTCTGATTCTTCAAGGTCTCGGAATAATCTTTCATTGCTGGAATCACTAGTTTGCGATATTCCTCTTCGCCTTGTTCTGCCTTGACGGGAAGGAAAACTTTTGCGGCCTGCAACATATCGTTGCAGATGCCTTCTCTTTGTTCTTTGATAGTGTTCATTGCTTCACAATGTATGTTTGTTGTTAAATGATACAAAGAAGGGTATGTTCTTTATACCAATCAAGACAAGGTTTGTGGCGACCTAAGAACAGATGGTATAAGCCCACACCCTATACGGGTGTTGCTTTTTCTCTGTCCTTGACTTCCTTTGCCACAATTCTGCCTTGATAGAGTATGCAACATCAAATGTTGTTCCCACGAAAATTCGGTCTATCGACCGCTGCAAAGGCACCCAAAGGCAAGGTTGCTTCACCACGCAGTCTGTCTGTCACAGCCAGCAATCTTACTTCGCTGTTACAGCGTCCAACGGTATTCTTGCTGCCGACATGTCCGGCCTATAAACGGCAAAGGCTTATCGACAAGGATGTTTATTTCGTTGCATCTGACAAATATGTTCACTTGCCGATGCTTCTGGCTAATGAACGTATTCGCAAGACCAAACAGGCAAAGGTTCTGACGCCAGTAGCCAAATACCTGCTGCTCTACCATTTGCAGATAGAAAGCATAGAAGGACTGGCAGCACGAGACATAGAAGACAAGATACCTTAATTCATATGCAAGCATTACGCTTGGCATCACTTGCCTTGAAGACCTGGGACTTTGCCAGAAGGTGGCCGATGGCTCTAAGCGGAAAGTCATACATTTCGGCAAGACGGGAAAGGATCTGTGGGAACAGGCTCAATCCGTCCTCATCAATCCAGTTGAAGAACGTATCTTCTGTGATGACCTGCTTTCAGATGAACACTACCCTGCATGTGGCATCAATGCCCTGGCACATTATAATACATGGCTCAACCCTGACCCGGAAAGAATCATTATGATGACCGTCAAACAGCTCCGTGACTTCAGGAGTTCTGGAACCTTAGTACGTCCTAATGAGTTCGACGGCAACATCATCATTGAGGCATGGAAGTACCCGCTTGTCACCAAGATTGGCTCGAAAACCGAATGGGTGGACAGGCTATCATTGGCAGTTTCACTCCGTGACAACTATGATGCAAGAGTACAAGCGGATGCAGTGAACCTTGTAACAAGCGTGTTCGGATGATGATATACTTTCCATAAGCTCAAAAACAGAGAAAAAGTCAGCCAAATTCAAGATTTTTTTTGAAAACGGCTGACTTTTTTGGAAAATTAAAGATAAATATGTACCTTTGCACCCAAGAAATAGCAACATTATGGCATACCAAAGTATTACAGGCAGAAAAGAGGAAATCAAGAAACTCGAAAAGTTCCTGAAGTCTCCCAAATCGGAGTTTGTCGCCATTTATGGACGCAGACGTGTCGGTAAATCGTATCTTGTGGAAGAAGTATATAAAGACAAGATCGTATTCCGTGCCGTAGGAGCATACATTAAGGAAAAGGATGAGCGTACATATAAGCAAATTCAGCTTGACCATTTCTATGACAGTCTTCTTGATTGTGGCATCTCTGAGGACACTCCGCGCCCCAGCAACTGGCGTGAGGCTTTCCGGTTACTGCGAAAATATCTGGAGGGCTTACGCACCAGACGGCGTGTTGTGTTTTTGGATGAGTTGCCGTGGCTCGCTGGCCCCCAATCTTCAGAGCTGATAACCGAACTTGGATATTTTTGGAACTCATGGGCAGACCGCCAACGTAACATTGTGCTGGTAGTGTGCGGATCTGCAACCAGTTGGATGCTCGATAATGTCATTCGCGATTATGGGGGATTGCATGGTCGCCTTACAGATAAAATCCGTCTGCTACCCTTCACATTGAAGGAATGCGAAATGTATTTCAAGAAGCATGGCTTCCGTCTTTCCCGATATGAGATTGCTGTAGCCTACATGGCATTTGGAGGAATTCCTTACTATCTCGACAGGATTGACAACGAAAAGAATCTGTCCGAGAATATTGATGACTTTTTCTTTCGGGACAAGAAGATTGATCAGGAGTTCAAGGATGTCTATACAGGTCTCTATTCCACATCAGAACGATATGTAGATGTTGTCAAAGCGTTGGGTACCAGGTTCTATGGCATGACACGTCGGGAATTAGCCGAGACGGTCGGTGCTGAACTCGGCGGGACATTCAGCAAGATTCTCGACAACCTTCACGAATCTGGCATTACCCGGGAGTATCCCCGCTACGGGAAGGAACGAGTGGAAACCGTATATCAACTGAAGGACTTTTTCTCCATCTTCTATCTTCACTTTATCCATGGGAAAGGTACAGAAGCTGGAAATTGGCGCAGTATTCAACGTACACCGACGTTTTATGCATGGGCCGGCAACACATTCGAGTTGCTCTGCATTGAACACCTGCCCATGATGAGGGATAAGCTGCGAATTGCTACCATCAGTCGCAATTATTGCTGGAGAGGGGTTGCGCCCAACGGAGAATCAGCGCAGATAGACCTTGTATTGGAATGGAAAGGCGAACGAACAGATTATCTTTGTGAAATGAAGTTCAGCGAACATGAGTTCACCATCAGCAAGAAATACGAGAGAGAACTTGAAAACAAGATTGATGCCTTTCTCCACAGCAAGCAACATACAAAGACCCACTCCATCCAACTGGTGATGGTGACGACAAACGGGATCACGGAAAACGAACATTCAAAGGACGTGAACCAAAACATTGTACTGGATGATTTGTTCTGACTTCAGTATTACAATCATGTCTTGTGAGCAGGGTATGTTTGGTGATATAATATAAAGGTGAGCTTGCACGCTTAATTGAACAATCTCTACAGAATAGAAACATTTTGGTATTTTCGGAGATTTTTAGCAAAAACATTTCGGTGTTTTCGGAGGTTATGCCTCAAACCATTATACATATTTTTGAGCAAGAACAGCCTTCTTGTATTTTGGAATATGTCAAAAATGCCCTATTTTCAGCGGAAACATAAAAAAATACAGCTTTCCGCTGGTTATAGAAACTTTTTTGCTATATTTGCAGCGGATTTTAATAAAACAAGTGTCATCATGATTATCGGACGTGAAAAGGAACAACGTGAACTGCTGGAGCTTCTTGACAAAGAGGAATCACAGTTTTGTGCCGTTTATGGCAGACGGCGTGTGGGTAAGACGTATCTCATCAGAGAAACTTTCAACTACCAGTTCTGCTTTCAACACACAGGAGTAGCAAAAGGAACGCTTCGCCAGCAACTGACGGCATTCCGCAACTCTCTGGTGGCGGCAGGCATGACAAAGTGCGCCATACCCAAAACATGGATTGAAGCCTTCGAGCTGCTGAAGCAACTCATCAACCGCTCGGCCGAAGGACGCTTGCAAGGCAAGAACGCTCCGGCTGGCAAGAAGATTCTTTTTATCGACGAGCTTCCGTGGATGGACACGCCCAAGGGAAACCTTATCGGTGCACTGGAGAACTTCTGGAACGGATGGGCTACAGCACGACGGGAAAAGGACATCGTACTCTTAGTATGCGGTAGTGCTACCTCATGGATCAGCAAGAAGCTCTTGAAGGACAAGGGCGGTCTTCGCGGAAGGCTGACCAACCGTATAAAACTCGTTCCCTTCACTCTCCGCGAGTGCGAACTCTTTGCCCAAAGCGCCAATCTTGCACTTGGCAGAAAAGACGTTCTGGAACTCTACATGATTCTTGGTGGCATACCTTACTACTGGAGTTTCCTGAAGAAGGGGCTAAGCGTTGCACAAAATGTAGACCAGCTGTTCTTCACGGAAACAGCCCAACTTCGTGATGAGTTCGAGGCACTATATGCCACCCTATTCAAACGCCCAGAGAATTACCTCAAGGTAATCGGATGTCTGAGCGATGGCCGGAAGACTGGAATGACCAGGGAGGACATACTACGTGAAAGC
>Ga0247611_10008751_pt1 | contig 12387 bp, 7 predicted proteins | sample 177DNAGHGhighgp2_FD_192422 | JGI IMG/M metagenome (GOLD analysis project Ga0247611, IMG submission 192422) | Sheep rumen microbial communities from Palmerston North, Manawatu-Wanganui, New Zealand - 1770 DNA GHGhigh gp2 | ecosystem: Host-associated > Mammals > Digestive system > Stomach > Rumen ... | reverse complement strand
CGTATGTGAAAATGGTGATGTTTTAGCTATAAATGAGCATGGAGCAAGAATTGCTGGACATATTACTGCTGGTGATGTTTATATTGATGGAACTGGTATTGGAGATATATCAACTAATATAATTGGTGAAAGAAAATTATTATCTGATTTTGGTATGTTCTCTATCATAGTAACAATAGATACTAAGAATAAGACAATACCAATTGAACCTCAAATTGTTTCAAGAGGCTTCATCTATATGAAAGATAGCGAAATGTTAACAAAAGAATTCATTATGGTAGCGAAAAAATATCTAATGGATGAAATGGAAAAAGTTAAACAAGTTAATTTATTATCATTGAAGCGTGGTTTATCTGAAGAATTATCAAAAGTAATTCTAGAAAAGACAGATCGTAGGCCAATGATAATACCTGTATTTATGGATGTAAATCCTCAATAAGATAAAAAAAGAGATGGCGACATCTCTTTTTTAAATTTATAATAATTTATCCTGTTTTGAATGCTTAAATCTAATGAATACAATTTTATTTTCACATATTTTATATACTAAAATATAATTATTTATTACGGCATGTCTTACTGATTCATCCCTTATAAAATAATATTTACAATCTGGATATGAATTAGGAAACATACATATATTTGCAATAGTTTTCTCTATTTCTTCCATTAGATCTCTAGCAGCTTTTTTATTATACAATTTATTTATTATATAATTTAAAGTTTCATCAATATCATTGATTACTAACTCTGTTAAATCATAGCTATAAGCCATACTTGTTTTTTAACTCCTTAATAGAACCTTTCCCATCTTTGATTTTTCCGTCTTCTATATTTGCAAGGCCAGCTAAAATTGATTCATACATTTCAATTCTTTCAAGTTTTTCTTCATATGTTTTAATACTCATAACAACCATATCTCCATAGCCATTTTTTGTTATGAAAATTGGCTCGTTAGATTCATTGCATAAATCTGATATCTTATTTGTATCTCTTAAATCTTTAATTGGTAAAATTTGCATATCAATACCCTCTTTCTTGCATAATTATAGCATAATTATGTCTATTTAGCAACATGAGGATAATTTAAAGACAGAAACTATAATCTAAAATAGATATTTTTTATTTGCGCAATTTGAACACATATTACATTTATTCTTATATTTTATTCCAAAATATTCAGATATTTCTTTATGAATACATTTAGATGAAATACATAATTTAATCATTTTATCTAATTTATATCTTCTACTTTCCTTTATTCTTTTTAATTCTTTTGAATCCTTATTCATATCTTCAATATTATCAATAAAATAATTAATAGTTTTTATATCATTGATATTGAATAATACTAAAGCTTCTCCTTTTTCACCATCTCTTGATGCTCTACCTGTTTGTTGTGAAAAGTCTTCAATAGATTGTGGCAAATCATATTCAATAACATATCTAATGTCTGGAATATCAATACCCATACCAAAAGCATTTGTACAAACTATAATATCAACAAAATGATTTTTATATTGTTCTAATATCTTTTTCTTTTCTTTACTATCTAAGGCTCCATGATACATCAAACAATTGAAGCCTTTTTCTTTTAAATAATTATATACATATGTTACATGCTTAATTGTTAAGCAATAAATTAATATGTGAGTGTTTATTTTATTCTTTAAATAAAAGTATAAATCTCTATCCTTATCATTTGTTTTAACTATTTTATAAAATATATTTTCACGATCACAACCACATAAAATAATATTAGGATTTCTTAATTCTAATAATTTTTCTATTTTAATAATAGTATCATTAGTAGCCGTTGCTGTTAAAGCAAGCATTTTAGGCCTTTTAGGTAATAAATTAATAAATTTAGGTATCTCTCCTAAAGCTTCTCTAAAATCTTCACTCCATAATAATGTATGTGCTTCGTCACATACAAATAAAGATATCTCAATATTCTTCATTATATTAATAAATTTATTTGTTTTTAATCTTTCAGCTGAAACATATAATATTTTAACCTTACCACTTTTTATTTTTTGATATATTAATTCTTGTTCTAATTCTGTTTGTAAAGAATTAATATATTCAGCTTTAATATGTTTATTTTTTAAATTAATAACCTGATCTTGCATCAAGGCAATAAGTGGAGATACTACTAAAGTGATTCCTGGAAGTATTAACGCTGGTAATTGAAATGTAATGGATTTACCATAGCCTGTTGGAAGTAATCCAATTGTATCCTTATTATCTAAAATTGAATTGATTATTTTTTCTTGTTCTTCTTTCAATTTATCATAACCAAAATAGTATTGTAATGTCTCATTTAAATTCATATTAATCCCTCTAAACCAAAGTTCATAATAACATTAAAATACTATCATTTCAATAATAATTAATTTGAGAAAAATATTTTAATAAAGCCATTTTTTGAGAAAAAAAGAGCCAAACGGCTCTTATTTTTGTTTTTTAAATGAATCTAAATCAAGTGTTCTAAAATAATCTTCTGGTGTTTCAGCTCTTCTTATTAACTTTACACTTCCATCTGTCTTTAATAATAATTCAGCTGATCTTAGTTTTCCATTATAATTATATCCCATACTAAATCCATGAGCACCAGTATCGTGAATAACAATATAATCACCAATATCAATTTTAGGCAACATTCTATCTATGGCAAATTTATCATTATTTTCACATAATCCACCAGTAACATCATATTTATGATCACATTTTAAATTTTCTTTACCTAATACAGTTATATGATGATAAGCACCATACATAGCTGGTCTCATTAAATTAGCTGCACAAGCATCTAAACCAATATACTCTTTATATATATGCTTTTCATGAATTGCTTTAGCAACTAAATGTCCATATGGAGCAAGCATAAATCTACCTAATTCAGTAAAGATTTTAACATCATCCATACCTTCAGGTGTTAATATATCTACATATGCTTTTTTAACACCCTCACCAATTACTTTAATATCATTTTTAGGTTCATCAGGTCTATAATCAACTCCAACTCCACCACTTAAATTAATAAATGATATATGACAATCACATGATTTTTTTAATTCTACAGCCAAATTAAATAATATTGATGCTAATTTAGGATAATATCCATTATCTTTAGTATTAGATGCTAAAAAAGCATGAATACCAAAATTTTTAACACCATATGCTTTTAATTTTTTAATAGCCTCTTTCATCTGTTCTTTAGTCATACCATATTTAGCATCCTTAGGTGTATCCATTATTTCGTTATTTAATGTAAAATCTCCACCTGGATTATATCTTAAGCACATAGTTTCAGAAAAAGGAGCTAAATCTTTGTAATAATCTATATGAGTAATATCATCAAAATTAATATAAGCATTTAATTGTCTTGCTAAAACATAATCTTCTTTTGGTGTTACATTTGATGAAAACATAATTTCATCAGCCTTAAAACCAACAACATCTGATAACATAAGTTCAGTTAAAGAAGAGCAATCAACTCCGCATCCTTCTTCTTTTAGTATTTTTAATATATATGGATTTGGAGTAGCCTTAACAGCAAAATATTCTTTATATCCTTTATTCCAAGAAAAAGCTTCCTTTAATCTTCTAACATTTTCTCTTATTCCTTTTTCATCATAAATATGAAAAGGTGTAGGATATGTTTTAGTAATCTTTTCAATTAATTCTTTAGTTACAAAAGCTTTCTTTTCCATATAAATTACCTATACTTTTCTATAATTTTTGTTGCACAATCAATACCATCTTTTATAGCAACAACTACTAAAGATTGTCCATTTTTCATATCTCCACAAACATAAATATTATTATCATAATTAAAACAGTTAAGATTAATTCTATTTCTATTTGTTTTAATACCATAGCTTAAAGCATCACTATCACTAGTTCCTAAGAATCCCATAGCGATAATTAAATAATCACATTGTAAATATTCAATAGTATTTGGGACATCGACAAATTTACCATTTTCAAATTTAACCTTTTTAATATTAACACCAACAATGTTGTTATCCTTATCTTTAATAACCTCATCTATTGTTGTTTCATATCTTCTGATATCATTACCATAAATAGTGTTACATTCAAATACACCATAATCTGTTTTCTTTTTATTAGGATAATTAGGCCAAGGAAGTGTATTTTCTAGTGGTGGTTCCTTTGTTATTTCAAGCTCAACAACTGTTTTTGCTTTTTCTCTAGCAGCTGTACCGCAACAATCATTCGCAGTATCACCACCACCAACTATAATTACATTCTTACCATTTAAATTATATTTAAAATCTTTTTCTTCTAATAAATTTTTAGTAGTTTCCTTTAAAAAGTCTACAGCATATAATATACCTTTAGCATCACTACCTTTAGCAACTAAAGGTCTTGGGGCAGATGTACCACATGCAAATACAAGATCATCATATTCCTTTAATAATTTAGAAACTTCTAAATCAGTGCCTATTTTAGTATTCTTAATAAATACAATTCCTTCATCTTTTAATAGATTAATTCTTCTTTCGATTATATGTTTTTCAAGTTTCATATTTGGTATACCATACATTAATAGTCCACCAAATCTATCACTTTTTTCATATACAGTTACTAAAAATCCATTATCATTTAATTTTTTTGCACATGATAAACCAGCTGGACCAGAACCAATTACAGCAACCTTCTTACCATTTCTTTTAATATCTCTATTAGGCTTAATCCAACCATTCTTATATGCTTCTTCAATTAAGAATAATTCATTAGCTCTAATACCTACTGCATCATCATTTATTGAGCATGAACAACAAGCTTCACAAAGTGCTGGACATACATTGCCTGTAAATTCAGGAAATGGAGCAGTCATTTCAAGTCTTTTATAAGCCTCTTCATACAATCCTAAATAAATTAAATGGTTCCATTCAGGAATTAGATTTGATAATGGGCATCCAACATTTTTATTATTAACCTTCATTGCAGATTGGCAAAATGGAACACCACAATTCATACAACGAGAAGCTTGTTCTTGTTGAACCTTTAAATTAAATGGAATATGAAAATCATTAAAGTTTTTAATTCTATCTTCTACTTTAATTTCATCCTTATTAAGTCTTTTAAATTCCATAAAACCTGTAGGCTTTCCCATTATCTCACCTCCATAAATTTATTGAATGCATCAAGCTCAGGATTTAATGATCCTGATTTTTTATATTCATCAATAAATTTCATTATCTTTGCATAATCATTAGGTAAAACCTTAATAAAATCATCCTTATTGAAATTCTTTAAAATATTAGAAACATATTTTGAATTAGTATGTGAAATATGATTCTTCAATATTTGTTTTAATTTGATTTCATCATCACTATCTAAATCTAAAATAGATACTAATTCATCATTGATATATTTCTTATTATTCTTACCATAAATATATGCAATACCACCAGACATACCAGCAGCAAAGTTTCTACCAATAGAACCTAATATAACTGCTACACCACCAGTCATATATTCACAGCCATGTTGTCCACATCCAAGGGCAACAACAGTCGCACCAGAATTTCTTACAGCAAATCTTTCACCAGCAATACCTTCTAAATAGCATTCTCCTGATGTCGCACCATATAATGCAACATTACCACAAATGATATTTTCTTCAGGCTTAATTGTTGATTCTTTAAGTGGTATTACTGATAATTTACCACCACATAAAGATTTACCAAAATAATCATTTGCATCACCATAAACATTAATAGTAACACCTTTTGTTAATAAGCAACCAAATGAATTACCTGCATTACCATAAGCATTGATAATAATTGATTCATCATTTAATCCCTTATCACCATGAATCTTAGTTATTTCATTAGATAGCATAGTACCAAATGAACGATTAACATTTGAGATTTCAAGATCAACTCTTTTACTTAAGCCACCTAAAATAACATCCTTACATAATGGTAATAACATTCTATAATCAACTGTGTTAGATAAATCATTAGCTTTATATGCTTTAAAAATACTTTCTTTATTTACAACATCTCTATTAAATAGCATCTTCTTAGGATCAATTTTATTCTTAAATTGATCTTTTAATTGTAATAATTCAGTATGACCAACCATATCATCAATTGTTCTAAATCCTAATAAAGCCATATATTCTCTTAATTCTGATGCAATAAATTTCATAAAATTCATTACATACTCAGGCTTACCTTTAAATCTAGCTCTTAATTTTTCATCTTGTGTAGCAACACCAACTGGACATGTATTTAAATTACATACTCTCATCATTATACAGCCCATAGCAATTAATGGTCCTGTTGCAAAACCAAATTCTTCAGCGCCAAGTAAAATAGCTATAGCTAAATCCTTACCAGTTAATAGCTTACCATCAGTTTCTAGTCTTACTCTATCTCTTAAGCCATTCATAACTAATGTTTGATGAGTTTCAGCAAGCCCTATTTCCCAAGGAATACCAGCATTATAAATTGATGTTCTAGGGGCAGCACCTGTACCTCCATCATAACCAGAAATTAAGATAGTATTCGCGCCAGCCTTAACAACACCAGCAGCAATTGTACCAACACCTGATTCAGAAACTAATTTAACTGAAATTCTAGCATTTCTATTAGCATTCTTTAAATCAAATATTAATTGTGCTAAATCCTCAATTGAATAAATATCATGATGAGGAGGTGGTGATATTAATGATACACCAGGAGTTGAATGTCTTGCCTTAGCAATCCAAGGAAATACCTTAGTACCTGGTAATTGTCCACCTTCACCTGGCTTAGCACCCTGAGCCATTTTAATTTGAATTTCAATTGCGTTTGTTAAATATTCAATAGTAACTCCAAATCTACCTGAAGCAACCTGCTTAATTGCACTACACTTAGAATCACCATTTTCTAAGATACTATATCTTTCTCTTTCTTCTCCACCTTCACCAGTATTTGATTTAGCGTGAAGTCTATTCATTGCAATTGCCATGCACTCATGAGCTTCTTTAGATATAGAACCATATGACATCGCACCGGTTTTAAATCTCTTAACAATCTCATCTACAGATTCAACCTCATCAATTGAAATAGGACTATTATATTTTAAATTAAATGTATTTCTAAGATTGATAACCTTATTATCAATTATTTTAGTAAATTCTTTATATTCATTATAGCTACCTTGTTGGCACGCATATTGTAAATGCATGATAGCAAGTGGATCATAAATATGTTCTATTTGATTCTTTCTAAATCCATGAAGTCCCTTAGATTCTAAGGTATCTTTCTTACTAGCTAATGCATTATTATAAATTTTGATTGTATTTTCTTCAATTTCCTTAAGACCAATTCCACCAATTGAAGATGGTGTATTAGTGAAATATTTAGAAACAACATCATCACTTAAGCCTAAGCACTCAAATATTTGTGCACCATTATAGGATTGGATTGTTGAAATACCCATTTTAGCCATAATTTTTAAAATAGAATGCATAACACCATTAACATAATTCTTTAATGATTTATCAAGGCTTTCCTTGATATATCCTCTTTTTGTATATAATTCAATTGTTTCATATACTAAATAAGGATATATAGCATTTATACCAAAACCTATTAAAGTAGCGTAATGATGAACATCTCTTGGTTCAGCAGCCTCTAAAACTAATGAAACATGAGTTCTTCTTGATGTTTTTGTTAAATGTTGATGAATCGCACTAGAAACTAATAATGAAGGAATAGCAATTCCCTTTTGATTTCTATCAGTCAATATAATAATTGACGCACCAGAATCTATTTTTAAATCACATTCTCTAAATATTCTATTTAAAGCTTCTTCCATAGATTCATTCTTATAATCATAAGAAATAGATACTATTTCTGTTTTTATACCATATTTATATGAATTTCTAATCTTATAGAATTCTTCTTTAGATAATAATGGATTATTTATTTTAATTCTAAATGCATTTTGTTCTGTTGGATTTAATAGGTTACCTTCACATCCTAAATAATTTGATGTAGACATAACTATTTCTTCTCTAATTGAATCAATAGGTGGATTTGTTACTTGAGCAAATCTTTGTTTAAAGAATTGGAATAAATTAAATTCTTTATTCATTAGTACAGCAAGTGGCATATCATTACCCATAGATACAACCTTTTCAGCGCCATTTGTTGCGAAAGGAATAATACTTTCCATTAATTCATCATAAGTATACCCAACTTGTCTTTCTAACAAATCAATATCATATTCAGCTTTAATTTCTTTTTCATTTGGTAAATTATCTAATTTGATTATTTTCTTATTCCATTTACCATATGGATTTTTACTAGAATATTCCTTTTTAATAATATCATTAGAAATTATTTCACCTTTTTCAGTATCAACTAATAATATCTTACCTGGCTCTAATCTCTTTTTTTCTTTTATATTAGCTTCATCAATTGGAAGTGAACCTGTTTCAGAGAATAATACTAAATAATTATCCTTAGTAATATAATATCTAGATGGTCTTAATCCATTTCTATCTAATGAAGCACCAACCTTTACACCATCAGAAAATATGATTGAGGCAGGTCCATCCCAAGGCTCTTGAAATGTCGAATGAAATTCATAAAATGCTTTAAGGTCAGGATCCATTTCAGTATCCTTTTCCCAAGGCTCAGGTATCATCATCATGATTGTTTCTTCAAGACTTCTACCATTTAAATACATGAATTCCAAGAAATTATCAAACATTGCAGAATCAGATGATTCCTTTGGAATAATTGGAACAATCTTATTTAAATCATCACCAAAATAAGCTGATTCAAATAAACCTTCTCTTGCTCTAACCATATTAACATTACCACGAATAGTGTTAATTTCACCATTATGGCATAAGAATCTATTTGGGTGAGCTCTATCCCATGAAGGGAAAGTATTTGTTGAGAATCTTGAATGAACTAAAGCTATAGCACTTTCAACCTTAGTATCAAGTAAATCTAAAAAGAAATTTCTTACCTGTGTTGATACAAGCATTCCCTTATAAACTATTGTTCTAGATGAAAAAGAACAGAAATATAATCTAGAATTCTTTTCAATTGCCATTTTTTCAATGACTCTTCTAGCTAAATATAGTTTTCTTTCAAAAGGTAATCCTCTTTCAACATCAGCTGGTCTTTTAACAAATACTTGTGAAATATAAGGCATAGCCTTAAGAGCAGATGTACCAATATCTTTAGTATCAACTGGAACCTTTCTATAGCCTAATATTTCTAAACCAACAGAATCTAATCCACTATTAATTAATTCTATTTCTTCTTTTCTTAATATTTCATTTTCAGATAAAAACAATTGACCAACTGCATAATCATATTCATCTGGTAAATCAAATCCTAAAATTTCATTTTTAAAGAATTTATGAGGTAATTGAAATAAAATACCAGCACCATCACCTGAATTATCTTCAGCGCCTGTTCCGCCTCTATGCTCTAAATGAATTAAAATATCTAATGCATCTTTAATTGTTTTATGTGTTCTTATTCCTTTTATCTGAGCTATCGCACCAATACCACAGGCATCGTGCTCATAACTAGGGTCATATAGTCCCTGACTATTTGGATAATCTTGCATATACTTCACCTTACTTTTTATTATTTATAGCAGCTTCAATAAAATCTCTAAACAAAGGATGTGGCCTTTGTGGTCTTGATAAAAATTCTGGATGAAATTGACAAGCAACATACCAAGGATGATTTTTTAATTCAACTATTTCTACTAAATTACCTTGTAAATTCTTACCAGTAATAATTAAATCTTTACTTAAAACCTCTAAGAAATTATTATTAAATTCATATCTATGTCTATGTCTTTCTCTTATATCTGTCTTTTGATATGCTTTATATGTTTTTGTGTTTGTATCAATTAAATGACAATCATATAAACCTAATCTTAAGGTACCACCCATGTTAATACCATCGTATTGATTATTTAAGTAATCAATAACATTATGCTTAGTATTTCTATCAAATTCACCAGAATTAGCATCCTTATATCCTATTACATTTCTAGCATATTCAATGCATACTAGTTGCATACCTAAGCAAATACCAAATAATGGAATCTTGTTAATTCTTGCATATTTAATCGCAATAAGCATTCCTTCAATTCCTCTATCTCCGAATCCACCTGGAACAATTATTCCATCAATATTTTTAAAAATATCTTTAACATTATCTTCAGTAATTGTACTTGAATCTATATAATCAATTACAATTCTTTTATAGAAATAATATCCAGCAGCCTTTAATGCTTCATTAACTGATAAATAAGCATCATGTAAACTACAATACTTACCTACTAATCCAATCTTAACCTCGCCATTAAGATTTTCTATTCTTTCAATTAATTGATACCATTCAGTCATATCGGCTTCTTTAGCTTTAATATTGAAATGATCTAAAATAATATCATCAATTTTTTGTTCATGTAAGCTTTTGGCAACATTATAAATAATCTTTTGATCTAAAGCTTCAATAACATTTTCTTTATCTATATCACAGAATAATGCTATCTTTTCTTTATGTGAATCAGATAAAGGAACTTCAGTTCTTAATATAATAATATCTGGTTGAATACCTATTTTTCTTAATTCCATAACTGAGTGTTGAGTAGGTTTTGTTTTAACCTCATCAGCCGCCTTTAAATATGGAACTAATGTATTATGTATATATAATGTGTTTTCATAACCAAAATCACGTCTTGTTTGTCTTATTGCTTCTAAAAATGGTAATGATTCAATATCACCAACAGTACCACCTATTTCAGTTATTACAATATCTGCCCCTGACTCAATGGCAGCTTTTTTTAATTTATCCTTTATTTCATTAGTTATATGAGGAATAACTTGAACAGTACCACCTAAATATTCTCCTCTTCTTTCCTTTGAAATAACATTTGAATAAATCTTACCTGTTGTTATATTTGAATTTTGACTTAAAGATTCATCAATAAATCTTTCATAATGTCCTAAATCAAGATCAGTTTCCGCTCCATCATCTGTAACAAACACTTCACCGTGTTGGTAAGGTGACATTGTTCCTGGATCCATATTAATATATGGATCAAATTTTTGCATAAAAATTTTTAATCCTCTATTTTTTAATATTCTTCCTATTGATGAGGCTGCTATACCTTTACCTAAGCTAGATACAACACCACCTGTAACGAATATAAACTTCGTTTTGATTTCGTTCATAATAACCCTCCTAAAGAAGTTTTCTTAATCTCTCTACAGCTTCTTTTGTTTTTTCATGAGTATTAAAAGATGTAATTCTAAAATATCCCTCACCGAATGTTCCAAATCCAGCACCTGGAGTACCAACAACATTCGCATTCTTTAATAAATAATCGAAGAATTCCCAAGATTTCATATCATTAGGACATTTAAACCAAATGTAAGGTGAGTTTTTACCACCAGTATAATAAATATTTTTTTCATCAAATAATTCTGAAAGCATCTTAGCATTTACCATATAATATTTGATATTATCCATACATTCTTTAATACCATTATCAGTTAACGCTGCCTCAGCAGCTCTTTGAACTGGATATGATACACCATTAAATTTAGTTGCTTGGCGTCTTTTCCATAATTTATTAATTTGATGATTTGAACAAACAATTTCAAGTGGAATAATAGTAAATCCACATCTTAATCCTGTAAATCCAGCTTGTTTTGAAAAAGAACATATTTCAATTGCGCAAGACTTAGCTCCTTTTATTTCATAAATAGAGTGTGGATATTCATCACTTGAAATAAATGATTCATATGCAGAATCATAAATAATTAATGAATCATTATTTAATGCAAAATCCACCCATTTTTTTAATTCATCATATTTATAGCAGCTACCAGTTGGATTATTTGGAGAACACAAATAAATAATTGAACATTTCTTGATATCACTTGTTGGAAGTGGTAAGAAATTATTATCTTTTGTTCCATTAATAAAATTAATATTTCTTCCACTCATTAAATTTGAATCCAAATATACTGGATAAACTGGATTAGGAATATAAATATTATTATTCCCAAATATATCAACAATATTTCCTAAATCTGATTTAGCTCCATCTGATATGAATATTGAATCCAAATCTAATTCAACATTAAATCTTTTGTAATACTTTTTTACTGCCTCTTTCATGAAATCATAACCATACTCTGGTGGATAACCTCTAAATGTTTCCTTATTACCCATTTCATTTGAGGCTTTTATTAAAGCATCAATTACAGTTTTACCTAAAGGTAATGTAACATCACCTATACCTAATTTAATAATATCAGCTGCTTTGTTTTCTTCTTTATATTTAGTAATTCTTTTGTTAATTTCAGAA
>Ga0247611_10008749_pt1 | contig 12388 bp, 11 predicted proteins | sample 177DNAGHGhighgp2_FD_192422 | JGI IMG/M metagenome (GOLD analysis project Ga0247611, IMG submission 192422) | Sheep rumen microbial communities from Palmerston North, Manawatu-Wanganui, New Zealand - 1770 DNA GHGhigh gp2 | ecosystem: Host-associated > Mammals > Digestive system > Stomach > Rumen... | reverse complement strand
AACTCTTTCTTTTGGTAAGATAAAAATTGGAATATTCTTTTGCTGATTTACTAATTGTGCTTGATAAAGCATATAATAATAGCGTTTAGCTTGTTGATAGATATAAGGAATAATTCCTATACTACCATTACTTTTTTCTGTTGAATGTCCTTCTTTTTCATAATACCATTTTAGACTACTTAACATACCATGATAAGTATAATGATTTTCTTTTATATATCTTTCTGCTAATTTTTTAGTTAAAGTATAATTATAATCTTCTCCAAATAATTGTTTAGTATACTCATAAAAAGCTATCATGTCTTTTTCTTCTTGAGACATATTAGCAATATGTTCTTCCCAACATTTTAGATGTGCGTACCTACGAGCAGAAACTTGTTTTGTAGGTTCTTTATCTCTATCAAATTGTTGTCTACAATAAAAACAAATTACTTTATGAGCCATAAAAATCTCCTAATTTTTTCTATATATTATATTATAATAAAAAAAATAAGACTTGTCAAATTACTTTGGCAAGTCTTATCATATATATATTATTCTGACGGCGTTTCCTTGGAAAGCTGGATTTGACCGCGTCCTAAGTATCGCTCAATAATCTGAGTAATTCGGGGTTGGTAGTATTTATCAAAAACGCCTAACTCAGAATAATTATCTAACATTGATTTGATTAAACTATTGCATTTACCTATAATGTCATCAAAATTTAATTCTTTTGTTGTATCTTGATAAAGATTACTTTTTTCATTGGTAAAATATTGTTCGCCATCTTCTTCCGCTTGTTTATCAATAGCTTCACTAATGGCATCTACTAAATTATTATAAGAAAAATCAATATATGGAGGAGTGTATTTAAAACGACTACCAGCTTCATATCTTGGAGTTCCTCTCATAAATAACTTAGTAGAACTTTTACCTTCTTTATCAGTAACAATTCTTGAATAACCAATTATATCAGACATTCTTGCAACGATGTTATTAGCTCTTTTATCAAGAGTTGGAACAATTTTATTATATTCATTTCCATTCTAATCTTTAAAAACTTTATCAGTAGCATGAGAAATAAGAATAAGTCCATAATCCATCATTACAATAGAACGCAAACATTCATCAAATTCTTTTGATACCATGCTGTATCCCTTACCAAAAGGAATATCACTAATACTGTCTACTCCAAATCCACCACCTTGTTCTTGTGTTCTTGGAGCGTTGTCACAAATATATTTTGTACAATAATCATAAGCTATATCGCAGGTATCAATAGTAATTGTATAATATTTCTATTTAGCTCTTGGGTCTTTTAATTGACGTAGAACTTTTCTAAAGTCTGCCCAATTATTAATAGGCTGTGCCATAATTCCTGGAATTGCATTATATCCTTTTTCAAAAGCTAAGAGTAAATTTTTCTAAAACTTTGATGCAGTTGTCGTCTTGCCGCTTTTTGGTTCTCCATAAAAGAATATAGAATATCCACGAAGATTTCTACTTACCTGATGCGGCTAAATATTAAAAATATCAATTGCCATACATTATCCTTTCTATGTGGTTAGAGGGGTATAACCCCTCTAATTACCAATTACTCATATCAAAATTAAAGTCACCAGAAGCAACTGGAACAGTCTCAGTTGGAAGACTATTTGTAGTTGTAGCATTTTTCTGGTTTTCTTTGAATCTGCTTTCAACTTCTGCAAGTTTAATCTGACGATTCTGATTCATTTTGTTGACATCTTCGGCTGTAAGAACATCATTATTTCCAAAATCATAAGGAATTTTTGCAGTTCCAGTAATAACATATTCACGACTTTTTTGCTCAGAAGAAGTAACCATAGCTTCTCCCCATGCAGACTCTTCAACTCTTTCAGTTTTCACAGTCATGCAATTAATACGTCCCCATACTTTTGTAAAAACAGGGTCTTTCTGAGTTACTTCAAGATCTTCAAAATAATTCATTCCACCAGGATTGCGAACTACAAAAGTTGCAGGAATAAGTGTAGGAATTTCTGCTCCATATCCAAAAATGCAACCACTAACTCTGGTAAAATCATCTTTAATACCTCTTTCCTCATTAGCATCTACATGAGTAACTTTTGCAATAAGCATATCTGTCATAAAGGTATTTCTATCTGACTCTGGACCAAGGTCATTTATAATACTACAGAAGCCATTTTCATTTCTAAGTGCGGCAACTTTTGTTTCATCAGAAACAATAAAGTCATTTACCGCGATAGCAACGCCAGTACACTGAACTTTAATAGCATTTTCTTTACCACCTGTCAGCCATGTTCTATCAGGACTATCAATAATTTTCTTTAAAGTAGCATATGTACTGTTAGGAGTCCCTTTCTTTGTCTGAGGTGTGACATAGGAATAATGTACAGTAATTACATTTAAACCATTCTCATCTACGGCAATATCAAGATCGCCTGCAATATATTCAGCACCAGGGTTTTTTGCTTTCTCCCCAGCGGTTCTTGTTGAAAGTTGATTAAAACCACTACCTGTACTATATACGTAACCTTCAATTTTTTCTCTGTTAATAAAATTTGCCTTATTTTTCATATTTACTTACCTTTCTTTATCAACTTTTTACTCTTATATTATAATAAAAATTTTTTTAGTTGTCAATGTGGTATAGCTTCCCACTCTCTGTAAGAGAATACTGAACAGGGTTTTTCCCAATTTTTTCTACATATCCATCATTAACTAATTTCTTCATAGAACCTGAAATAGAACGACCAGATGTAAAAAGTCCTTCTCCTATTTCTTTTGCTGTAAAAACATTAGACATTTCCTCTATATGCTCCTGCATCCATGTGAGAACTTTTAAACCATTTTCAGTCATATCTTTTGGAGGCGTGGTACATTTCTTATAATCTTCCCAAAAGGAACATATATCATCCCAATCCGCTTCCCAGTTTTCAGAATAAATGTTAGGATTATCAAAAATTTCTGATTGAATACAATTAATAAATTTTTCTTTTTTAGTCATATAATTCTTTCCTTTTTAATTCTTAATTTTTATAATTTTATTATAATATAATATTTTTTATTTTTCAAATTAGAAAAGAATTATTCTTCATCATAAAAAATTAACTCATCAGCATAAGGTAAAGACTTTGCCCATTTTATAAAATTATCTTTAGAAGAATTATCTTTACCGCTCCATTCATTAAGTTTATGATTCATTCTTTGATGACAAATTGTACGAATTACTTCATAATTAGCTGTCCAAGTTCTTTTTTGAAGCCAGCTTGTAGGCAACCACCGCACTAATTCTTTCCAATATCTTTTATCTTTTGTTTCAAGATATTTTTGACGAAGAAACTCAAGTTGTTCAATCATAAAATCAGATAACATCCCAATATCATTTTCTGCTGGTCCGCCTGCATATCTTGGGATACTGTAATATATTAAATCAGAATTCATATCATCTGTTTCAAAACAATCAAGAGTAATAGGGTTACTTGTTAATTTGTGCATAGTAGAAGTGCTGTTAGCAACTGTTCCTACTTTATATGTATCCATCTATTTCCACCAATATAAAGGTGCGGTAATGTCAACAGATACAAAGATTTGACGTAAAAATTTACGATGTTCTGGTCCACCCTTAATAAGATTTTGAGCAAGTTTCATGTCATTTGGACCAATTTGATACTGATGATAAGTTCCAAAAAAATACTAATGACTATCACTTCTGTCCCAACTGTTTTTAGGATTTCTCATTCCTCTTAAAGCATGCTAAAATCCCCAAGTTTCTGTATTTTCAAATTTCATGTTAAATTTCCTTTCGTTGAATTATAGCCAAATTTATTACTTTGATACATGTCTATCCAGAATTTTTCTTTTTCATTTAATAAATTTCTCTAATGGATTTGTTCTAATAATTCAAAAGAAAAGTTCCAAACACCATATTTTTGCATAGCATTATAAAGTTTATTTGTTGCGGATGCGTCAATTCCTAAACCACATTTACAATGTTGTTTCCAGCGGTCAGCAACATTCACGCTTTGACCTATATAAGCCTATTCTGTTAATAAATTTGTAATTTTATAAATACCACAAACAGATTCTTTTCCTAAAACTCTATCACATAATTCATTCATTTGCTTTTGAAAATATTGTGTCCAGATTAATTTACTTAAAATAACTGGTTTATGTAAAGTTAATTTTAAGTTTTCTAAAACTTTAACATCTGACAAATCAGTTTCATTAATAAATAATTTATAAAAATTTATTTTTTCTTTTTTCTCTTGTTCGCGGAGACGAGCTTCAACGCCCGCGCTTAAAGAAGATCTTATTTTATCTATTTCCGCCTGTATTTCCATTTTCTATTTTTTTGCTGATTCTCTAATATTATTTAAATCAGTATGAATCTGAGTTATTTCAGCATATGCCGCATTATTAGCTTGTTGTATTTTAATATCAAAAATTTCTTTTCTTGCGGCTAAATCTTCATCAATTCTATTTTTCTATTTTTCAAATTGCTATTCAATAGATTTAATTTGTTCTTGTTTAGATGTAATTGTTGCTGATAAGTTTAAATTTTGGTTAGCTAATTGATTTGTCTATTCAGTTAATTTCTAATTATATTGCTATTGCTATTCATTTTTTTGTAGTATTGTTCGTTGTCCTTTAAAAAAAAGGAAACAACCAATAATAAATAAAATAACACTAAGAAAATTTACTACTATCATATTTTCTCCATATAAAAACAAGGGTTAGAAATAAAATTCTAACCCTTATCAAATCTTAACAATGAAAGGAAATTAGTCCTCAGCTTCTGGATCAAATTCACGACCTTCATCAGTTAACTGGATGAATTTAACAGGTTTATGAAGTCCAGTTTCAGGGTCAACGATTTCTGCGGGGACACGAACCATTAGAGGAATCTCTTCTTTAGCCGCATTTTTATGACGCTGAAAAGCTGAAGTAATAATTCCATTTACAGAACGAACTTTCATACCAAGAGCATCTGCAATATCCTGTGCTGTAAAATCTTCTCCATCATGTTCTTTTACAAAACTTAATACTTTCTTACTATTATCATTCATAATTGTTTACTCCTTTGTATAATTTTTATTATTTGTTTATATTTTCCTAAAGATGAATTTATATTTATCATCTGTATTCTTATTATATGAAAAATTTTTCATAAAGTCAAGAAAAATTCCAGATAAATGAAATATATTTTTACATTTTTGTTTTATTGTTTGAATAACAACTTTCTCTTAACTATTCATCTTATTTACAATTCTATTATATAAAAAATTTTTTCAGTTTTCAAGGTAATGCTTTATGAAGTCTGCTTCTGATAGGATTGGTATACCGCGTTGTTTAGCCGCATTATTCTTAGCTGAATTACTATTTACATCATTGTTAATAAGTAAATCAGTTTTTCCTGTAATAGAACTTCCAACTTTTCCGCCAGCTTTTTCAATAATAGATTTTAATTCGTCTCTATTTTTAAAATTTGTAAGTTTTCCAGTAATAACAATAATTTTTCCTTGTAAATTACTATTTATTAAAGTGTTGTTTACAACAGGGGTTTCAATAATTAAAATTTTAGAAATTCTATCAGCTTCAGAATAATCAAAAGTTTTTAAGAAATTATCCATTTCTATGCCGAAATTAGGTAAGTCATAAAAATGATATTCCTTATCTTTTACAGCATTACGGAAATCTTCATAAGTTTTAAATTCTTTAGCTAAATCTGCTGCAACTGTTTTTCCGATAAAAGGGATACCGATAGCAGAAATAAACGCATTAAGAGTTGTATGTTTATGTTCTTCTATTGATGTAAGAATTTTATCAACAGATTTAGTACCAAAGCCACTTTTATTAATCCATTCATTTCTATGGGCGGCAAGGGTAAAAATATCTTCTATATTATTTATCCAACCCCAATCAATAAGTTTTTCAAAAGTTGCTTTTGAAAGTCCTTTTATATCAAGCCCTTTCTTTCCGCAAAAATGGTCAAGTCTATTGATTAACTTACCTCCGCATTGAGGATTAGTACAATATAAAACCTCACTATCAATATCTTTTCTTATTTCTGTTGGTTCACCACAATATGGACAAATCTTAGGGATTTCAATCATTGGAATATTGTTAGGATTATCTTCCTGTGCGCTTTCAACCTGTGGAATAATTTGATTAGCTTTATAAATAAAAACTTTCTGACCAGGGTAGGCGCCACCCATAAGTTGTGTCATAATACTAATATTATGCAAACTTGCTCTATTACAGATTGCCCCATCAATTTCAATATCTTTATAAATTAAAACAGGAGTAAGCTGCCCAGTTCTTCCCATAGTCCATTCAATATCTTTTACTTCTGTTTCATAAGATTCGTCATAAAATTTATATGCCAAACCGCCCTTGAAGTGGTGATCTGTACGGCCTGCCGCCGCATATTCATTAATATCATCATATTTAAATACAATCCCATCAATAGGATAAATACAATTTTCTTTGAAAAAATCGACTACTTTATCAATTAAAATATATTCATCTGAAAGTTTTGGAACTGTAATAAAACCTAATTCATTAATGAAGTCTAATCTACAACTTAAATATTTTTCTACTAATCCATTAGTATTAAAATGAGATATTACATCCCAAGCAACAAAAGTAAGATGTCTTTTCTTACATTCTTTTGAATCTAATAGTCTAATACTACCACTTGCAAAATTTCTGGGATTTTTATATACGTCTTTGAAAGGTTTAAAATCTTCATAAGTGCAAATGATTTCTCCGTCAATAATTAATTCATCTTTATAATTAATTTTTTGCGGAATTGATGAAATTACTTTTGCATTATGAGTAATATCTTCTCCTTCGATTCCATTTCCTCTTGTTTCCGCAGAAACAAGTTTACCATTTAAATATTTCAATGAACATGTTAATCCATCCATCTTTGCCATAGCAATCCATTTATGATTTTTTACAAAAATTTTAATATCATTAAAATCTTTTGTTTTATCAAGAGAAAGCATAGGATGATTGTGTTTAACTTTTTTTAATTCGGAAACTTTTTCAAAATGAATACTTTGAGTTGGAGAGTCTGGATAAATAATACCAGTTTCTTCTTCCATCTGTTTTAGTTTAAAATAAAGATTATCCCAATATTCATCTGAAACTTCTGGAATCCCTTTATCATAAAGTTCTGTTAATCTATTTATTTCATCTATTAAACTTCTAATAGTCCATTCTTCCATAATAATTCTCCTTTTTTTATATAAAAAATTATAACATATTTTTTATATAAAATCAAAAAAAGACGCCTAAGCGTCTCTTTTTCTTAAAATTTTACAACAGAAGAAATATTAGATTTTATCATAATATTCCCATAACTGGTTCTGGTTAATAAAGGTAAATCTAATGCAGTAATACATATAGAGTTAGGCTGGCCTGTAAGAAGAATCGTATCAGAGTTGGATACGACAAAGGCTCCCGCAATATTCCCATAAACTACGCTTGGTTTATAAATTACAAGACCTTTTCCGCCTCGACCTTGAACTGTAAATTCTTTAATAGAAGTTTTTTTACCATATCCTTTTGTTGAAAATATAGCAATCTGATCTTTATCAGAAGAGATAGGAAGCCCAACAACAACCTCATCATCTTCATCTAATTTAATTGTTTTTACTCCTGCCGCAACTCTGCCAATAGGATTGACATTTTTACTTTCAAAATGAATTGACATTCCATTCTTAGTAATAACTAAAATATTTTCTTCATTGATAAATTCTACATTTGCAATAGAATCACCTTCATTAATTTTAATTGCCGCAATTCCCGTACTTCTTTTTACTTTTGTATATTCTTCAAGATAGGTTTTTTTCATTAAACCTTTTTTAGTAAAGAATACAACATATTTAGCAGTATTGCTTCTGGCAAGAGAGGTGATAGCAATAACTTCATCATTTTCATCCATATGAATTAATGTACCCACATGAGTTCCTTTTGAAGCATTTGTTCCAACCGGCACTTCATCTACGATAATTTTATACATCTTACCTTTTTTAGTAAAAAGAAGAAGATTATCAATAGTATTAGTAGAAATGGTAGACATTACTACATCATCTTTTGTTTTTATGCCTTTCCCATTTTTGCGCTGTACCTTAAAAGATTTTGTAGGTACACGTTTAATATCACCAGATTGAGACAATATAACAACGCAATCTTCTGGAACAACTTCTTCAATTTTTTTCTCTTCAGGTTTGATGTCAATATGAGTTAATTCAGTGCGGCGAGCATCTCCATATTTGTTAACCAGTCCTTGAAGCCGTACTTTAAGAATTCCGATTTGCTCATCTCGACTATCTAAAATCTGATTAAGCATAAAAATTTTATCTTTTAAATCTTCGGCTTCTTTTTCTAATTCAACTTTTTCAAGTTTTGCAAGAGAAGAAAGTCTCATAGCTAAAATTGCTTTAGCTTGATTTTCTGTGAACTGATATTTTTTAATTAATGCTTCTTTTGCGGCAGCCGCACTTTCAGAACTTTTAATCAGCGCTATGATGTTGTCAATATCTTCGAGTGCCCGCAGTAAACCATTAACAATTTCAAGTCTATCAATAGCTTTGTTTAAATCAAATTGAATTTCTCTTACAATACAATTAATATTAAAATCAACATAAACTTTGATACAATCTTTAAGATTTAACTCAGTTGGTACTTTATCAATAAGAGCAACTTGATTATAACTAAATGAACTTTGAAGATTTGTTTTTGAAAATAACTTATTTACGATACTGATGGGATTAATTTTTTTATCACATTCAATAACAATTCTAATACCTTTTTTATTAGATTCGTCACGAATATTCTCAATTCCTTCAATTTCTTTTGAATCAGCAACTTCGCCAATTTCTGCCATTAATCCTTCAACAGTAGTTCCATAAGGAATCTCAGTAAAGATAATTTTTCGTTTATCAATTTCATACTTACCGCGAACTTTTACACTTCCATGACCAGTTCTCATAATAGCTGGAATTTCTTTTGAGTTAATAATAATTCCACCCGTAGGAAAATCTGGTCCAGGAAGCATTGGTTCTTCTCCTGCTAAATACTGATTAATTGCGGCAGCTACTTCATTTAAATTATGGGGCGCCCATGAGCAAGCCATAGCGACACCAATTCCGCTGTTAGGATTACAAAGTAGATTTGGGAAGATGCTTGGTAATGAAATTGGCTCTTCTGTTGTCTCATCGTAGTTTGGAATGAAATCAACATTATTTTTCTTTATACCTTGAAGTAATCCATCTTCAGCGAGCTTACTTAATCGACATTCGGTATAACGCATATGAGCAGGTCCATCACCAATAATATTACCATTATTTCCATGAAAATCAATTAATGGATAACGCATAATCCAATTTTGTGATAACCGCACTAACGCGCCATAGATAGATGAATCTCCATGTGGATGATATGTGCCCATAATATCACCTACAAGTTTAGCTGCTTTTACATGAGGTTTTTTTGATACACATTTAGTTTTATCTTCAGCTCCCCATAAAATGCGTTTAGCAACAGGTTTAAGACCATCTTTAGCATTTGGTATAGCACGGTCAGTATTCACGGCAACCGCATATTCTATAAAATTTGTTCCTAATTCTTTTGTTAAATCATTCTGCATCATTTATAACCTCATAATTTACTTCTAAAGGAGCACCCCAATCTTCTATCCTATAATCATCTATAATTAAATCTAAATCGCATAAAAGATCTTCTTCATCAAGAAATTTCATAGAATTTTCTTTTAATCTTTGAAGTTCCTCTTCTGTTAATTCTAAAATACCTTCTTTATGTCCATAACGTAAATACCCAAAAACATAATCTAATGGAATATTAAATTTTACTTTTATTGTTTTATTCTGCATTATATGTAGCCTCCGCACTATGTTCTTTAATATATCTTTTTCTTGGCATAACTAAATTACCCATTAAATCATTAAAAAGTTTATTAGCCGCTGTAACATCTTCAACAGTAATTTGTTTAATAATTCTGTTATTTGGATCTGTAAGAGTTTCTTCAATCTCTTCAACGTCCATTTCACCAAGACCTTTCATACGACCAATCTGACTTGTTTTTCCCCTATTTTCTTTTTGAAACTCAGCTAATGCTTCATCATTTTTAAGATATTTATAGCCTTTATTTGCAGCAAGAGTAACTTTATAAAGAGGGGGAACGCCTGCATAAACATATCCATCTTTAACTAAATCTGGACAAAAGTTCCATATAAACGTATAGAAAAGATTTTTAATATGTGCTCCGTCAACATCTGCATCTGACATAATAATTATCTTACCATATCGGACTTGATGATAATTTACTTTTAAAGTTTTAGGATCAATAGACCAGTCTCCAGGTCCAAAGAAAGCATCACACATTGTCATAATTTCTGCATTTTTTTGAATTTGTGCAAAAGTAGCTTTCTGTGTATTAAGGATTTTACCACGAACAGGAATAACTGCCTGAAATTCATTATCACGAGCAAGTTTTAACATACCTGCCGCACTATCTCCCTCAACGACATAAACTTCACATTTATCTCTTCTTTCAGAATAACAATCCGCAAGTTTAGTGTCAAATTTGAGTGCTTTTTGTTTCTTTTTATTTTGTTCTCTTGCTTTATCTCTTGCTTTCTTTGCGGCGTCTCGTGCTTTACGTGCGGCAGCCGCCTTCTCAAAAATTAATTTTACTTCTTTTTCATTATTATTAAACCAAATATTTAAATTTGTGCTTAATGCAGAAGTAAAAGGAGTCATATCAATTTTTGTAACTCTGCTTTTGACCTGGGCATCATATCCTACATTTGGGGCTGTAATATTAAATACTACATACATTCCCTCTTGAATATCATCACCAGTTAAATTTGCATCTTTTTCTTTTAACCATTTTTTCTCTTTAAAGAATTTATTAAATTCCCTTGTAATAACAGTTTTAATCTGAGTGATATGTGGTCCAGATTCAGTCAAGCCTGTATTGACATAGGGAACAATAGTAGAAGAATAATTGCTTGTATATGTGAAAGCCATATCAAGTTTATTTTTACCTTCCGAAAAGTTCATTGAAAAACGGTTATCAAGAAGTTCTGCATTTTTATTTACAACATTGTTTATTAAGTCATGGATACCATTTACAGAAACAAAAATGATTGGTGCTTCATTATTATATTGTAAATTAATAGTTAATCCAGGGCATAAACTTACAATAGTTTGAAATAAATCCTTAATTTTACTTATTTCAACTTCTGTATGTGTAAAAAATTCTTCTGAAGGCTTCCATTCAACAAGAGTACCAGAAACACCTCCCGCGCCAGTTGTTCTATTGGAAAAAACACCTTCTTCAAAATATACTTCTTCCCATTGTGAATCTCTTATCGTTTTAACTCTTAACCAATGAGAAAGAAAAGTAGTAATTTTAGAACCAATACCAAAAGAACCTAATGAAGTTCCTTCATAAGTTCCATCTTCTCGATATTTACCTGATGTATTTAATACACTGAAAGCCGCTTCAAGAATAGTTTTTCCATCTTCTCTAAATGAATTTGGAATAAAACCTTGTCCATAATCTCGGACTGCAACCATATCTCCAATTATTGTTACATTAATTTTATTTCCATGCCCAAGTCGATATTCATCAACTGCATTGGAAATAATTTCAACTAATAACTGAGTTGAATATGTGCAATCACCAGCATATACTTGAGGACGAAGCCTTGTAAATTCAAGAGGACTTAAACTTTCAATACTCTCTTCTGTATATAAGTGTTTATCATTCATATTTAATAAAACTCCTATTCTTTTTTAATTTTAATAGAAATAGCATCATTACATCCCTCATTATCAATATCTATAATTTTATAAGAATTACAATCATTATTTTCATTGATTGAATATATAAAAATTTCAGTATTATTTAATCCCCTTGAGGGCATCTGCTCAAGTATTTTAATTAAAAAATCTTTAGCTACCATTTATAATAATTTTCTCCTTATTTTTTATATAATATATATTATAATATAATTTTTTGAATTTAGCAAATTTTTTCTTAAAGGATTATATTTATATGGTTTTTTAATATAATATTTGAAAATTTTGGTACGTCTGCTTGAGCAAGAGCATCAGCTAATTCATTCCCTATAATTCCTTTATGTCCTTCAACCTTGACAATATAAATTTGATTAATGAAAAATTTTATATTATAATATTCATATAAGGATAATATAATATCCAGATTTTTTATAGTTTCATTTTTACTATTCTTCCAGTTATTTTGACTCCAAGAATAAATCCAAGAAGTGAGGATATTTATACAATATGCAGAATCAGAATAAATTGTAGCTTGTTTATTTTTATATTTAGAATTTAATAATTCAAA
>Ga0247611_10008748_pt1 | contig 12388 bp, 10 predicted proteins | sample 177DNAGHGhighgp2_FD_192422 | JGI IMG/M metagenome (GOLD analysis project Ga0247611, IMG submission 192422) | Sheep rumen microbial communities from Palmerston North, Manawatu-Wanganui, New Zealand - 1770 DNA GHGhigh gp2 | ecosystem: Host-associated > Mammals > Digestive system > Stomach > Rumen... | reverse complement strand
CCGTCCGCCGCGCCGCGCGCGGCCATCACCCCTGCGGCCGTCCCTCCGTAGACTATCAGATCATACTTTCTGGGAGAACAGCCGGCAAGGCTTGTGACAATAATAAATGACAGTAGAATGTGGCTCAATTTTCGCATACGATACAAAGTAAGGAAAAAATGTCTATCTTTATACTGAAAAACTCTAAAACCTTAGTATTATGACCCAGCCAAAGAAAGCAAAAGGATATGTGGTGGAATTATTCCTCGCACATCAGAACAAGCTCGATTCCCATTTATACGCGACTTACGAAGAAGCCCTGCAGGTCCTGGGGTCGGACCCTGAAGCAGGAAGAATTTATGAGGTTCACAGCAAACACAGCAACGGACCGGATGTAGACGGATACACCTATATGTGGTCAGACGGACACATCTCCTCCAAGTTCTTCAAAGAGGAAATGGACGCAAACGAAGCCCGCACTAAGTACCTGTTCGAACACCCGTCCCACAAAGACCCGGGAAAGGTCATAGCTCTGAAGATCGCTAAGGAATAAAAAAGAACCCCGCTCAGCCGAGCGGGGTTCTTTGTTGCATTCCACCTTGTGCGCCTGGAGTAAGTCTATTAGGAATTCTCCTACTATTTTAGTATCTTTGCGCGATTTGCCCATACACGGGCGCGCGCAAAGATTATGATGACGTCAAAAGTAATACGAAAGAAGTTCCTGGAGTTCTTTGAATCGAAAGGACACACCGTCGTGCCGTCGGCACCGATGGTGGTGAAGGGAGACCCGACCCTGATGTTTACCAATGCGGGTATGAACCAGTTCAAGGATATCTTCCTTGGTAATGCGAAGAAGAAGTGGGACAGGGCGGCAGACTCTCAGAAGTGTCTCCGCGTCAGCGGTAAACACAACGACCTGGAGGAGGTAGGACACGACACCTATCACCACACCATGTTCGAGATGCTCGGAAACTGGAGCTTCGGCGATTATTTCAAGGACGAGGCTATCGACTGGGCCTGGGAACTCCTTACAGAGGTCTACAAGATAGACAAGAACCTCCTTTACGCTACCGTATTCGAAGGCAGCAAGGAAGACGGAACCTCTCTGGACGAGGAGGCAAAGAAAGCCTGGCTCAGACACCTCCCCGAGGACCACATCCTCCTGGGAAACAAACACGACAACTTCTGGGAGATGGGTGAGACCGGTCCCTGCGGCCCCTGCTCTGAGATCCATATCGACATCAGAACTGCGGAAGAGAAGGCTTCCGGAATTCCTGCTAGGGAACTCGTCAACCAGTCAGATCCCCACGTCATCGAAATCTGGAACATCGTCTTCATGCAGTATATGCGTATGGCAGACGGACACCTCGAGAACCTTCCTGCGAAGAATATCGATACTGGAATGGGCTTCGAGCGTCTCTGCGCAGTGCTTCAGGGGAAGAACAGCAACTACGACTCCGATGTGTTTACCGGAATGCTGAATAAGATCGGCGAATTATCCGGCCACAAATACGGCGAGTCTCAGAAGACCGATGTGGCGATGAGGGTGATAGCGGACCACATCCGCGCTATCAGCTTCAGCATCGCAGACGGTCAGCTTCCCGGAAATGTAAAGGCCGGATATGTCATCCGCAGGATCCTGCGGCGCGCAGTCCGCTATGGGTATACCTTCCTTGGCTTTACCGAGCCGTTCCTCTGCCGCCTGGTCCCTCAGCTGGTAGACGATATGGGAGAGGCTTATCCCGAGATCAAGGCCCAGCAGAATATAATCGAGTCCGTCATCCGCGAGGAGGAACTCGCGTTCCTGCGTACTCTTGACCGTGGAATCAAGCTGCTGGATGACTACATGTCTAAGTCGAAGGCAGACAAAGTCATCAAGGGAGTAGACGCATTCGTCCTCTACGATACCTACGGTTTCCCGATCGATCTTACCCAGCTTATCGCGGGAGAGAACGGCTATACCGTAGACCTGGAAGGCTTCAACGTAGAGCTTCAGAAACAGAAAGAGCGCGCCCGCAACGCTACCGCAAACGAATTCGGCGACTGGGTAGAGTATGCGGAAGGAGACTCTCAGTTCGTAGGTTATGACAATACTACTGTCGAGGGAGCCAAACTCCTCAGGCAGCGTACCGTTGTTCAGAAGAACAAGAAGATGCTCCAGCTCGTCTTCGACAAAACTCCGTTCTACGGAGAGATGGGCGGCGAGGTAGGAGATACCGGATATATCGAGGCTGCCGGCGAAAGGATCAATATCCTCGACACCGTCAAGGAAAACGGCCTTACAGTCCATATCGCAGAGAAACTCCCCGAGGACTGCAATGCAAGCTTCACCCTCGTAGTAGACGCAAAGCGCCGTCAGAAAATTGCGGACAATCACTCCTGTACACACCTCCTCGATCAGGCTCTGCGCGAGATCCTCGGAACCCATGTTGAGCAGAAGGGATCGTATGTTTCCGATACTCAGCTCCGTTTCGACTTCTCCCATTTCGAGAAACTCTCAGACGAACAGATCCGTAAGGTCGAGAACAGGGTCAATGAGATGATCCGCGAAAACTACGCCCTCGAAGAGAAGCGCGACGCTACTATGGAAGAGGCTCAGGAGATGGGTGCTATAGCCCTCTTCGGCGAGAAGTACGGAGACAGCGTCAGGGTAGTCAAGTTCGGCCCCAGTGTTGAGCTTTGCGGCGGTTGCCACGTAAGCGCCACCGGCCGTATCGGCTTCTTCAAGATAGTCAGCGAAGGCGCGATCGCCGCGGGAGTCCGCAGGATCGAGGCCGTTACCGGCGAGAATGCCGAGCAGTATGTGGCGGTAATCCAGGATATGGTCAAGACCGCCCGTGCAGCGTTCAACAACGCCCCGGACCTTGTCGCCGCCATCCACAAACTCGTCGAGGACAATGCCGCCTTCAAGAAGCAGGCGGAAGAGTTCGCAAAGCAGAAGACCGCTCAGTTCGCCCAGCTGCTTACCTCCAAGGCAAAGCAGGTCGGCGGAATCAACCTTATAATCCTCGACCATGCCCTCGCGGCAGACGTCAACCCGACGATTGTCAGGGAAGCGGCCCTGCTGCTCCAGAAGAGCCTGGAGAACACCGCTCTCGTCGCGGCTTTCGTCTCCGACGGAAAGCCCTCGCTGGCTGTTATGTACTCCCCGGATCTCGTAGCTAAGGGAAAGAACGCAGGAGCAGACATCCGCGAAGGTGCGAAAATCATCCAGGGCGGAGGCGGCGGACAGCCCGGCCTTGCTACCGCAGGCGGAAAGAACCCTGATGGCATAAAAGATGCATTGGAAGCGCTCGTTGCGATAGCAACAAAGTAAACCCCGGCAATAACAAGGATGAAACGACTGGATAGATTTGTTCTCAAATCGTTCATAGGACCGTTCGCAGCGATCCTACTGATCGTCGTATTCATCCTCGTGATGCAGTTCCTCTGGCTCTATATCGACGAACTGGTTGGAAAGGGCCTCGGCCTCAGGGTTATTGCGGAGTTCCTTATGTGGGGAACCTGCACTATCCTTCCGCTTGCCCTTCCGCTTGCGACCCTTCTTGCCTCGATGATGACCTTCGGCCAGATGGCTGAAAACAAGGAGCTGATGGCCGTCAAGGCTTCCGGTGTTTCCTTCGTCAGGATAATCTCTCCTATCATAGTCGTTTCAGCCATAGTTGCCTTTGCAGCCTATTACGTAGGAGACAACCTGGTCCCGAAGGCCTACATGGAGATATATCAGCTCCGTACAGATATCGGAAAGACCAAGGAAGAAATCAAGATTCCTTCGGGTACTTTCTACGACGGTATAGACGGTTACATCCTGCGTGTAGACAGCCAGTCGGAGGGAATGCTCTACGGAGTGATGGTCTACGACCACACCGCCAAGAAAGGCAATACCAGCATTACGCTGGCAGATTCCGCTACCATGAGGCTCTCAAAGGCGAAGGATTATCTGATCTTTACCCTCTACAACGGTACGAACTATCAGGAGACAAACTCCAGGAAGGGCTCCGAGGTGGACCTTCAGCTCAGCAAGGTAGCATTTGAGCGTCAGCAGCTTATAATCTCCCTGTCAAACTACGCCTTCGAGAAATCCGAAGAGAACCGCTTCGGAAACCAGATCAAGGCCCAGAAGACCGAGTCTCTGGTAAATGAGCGCGACTCGCTCCACAGGATCACGGAAGCCGCCTACAACAAACACTACTCAGACCTGTCAAATGCCTCGTACTTCTCCTTCAAGAACCAGCTGGACAGCAGTGCGTTCAATTCTACGAGGTCTGACTTCAAGTACGAAGGCTTCGGAACCTGGAAGAGGAGGGCAGACAAGATAAGGGCCCTGAAGACCGCTTCCGACAGAGCCAACAGGATGGCTTCGGAACTTACCAACTACGGCCGCGACAACTATGTCGAGTATTACTACCTCCGCAGGGCCAGTGTGGAGATTCTCCATAAGATAGCCCAGGCGCTTGCCTGCTTCATCCTCTTCTTCATCGGCGCCCCTCTGGGAGCCCTGATCGGAAAGGGCGGCCTCGGCGTCAGCGCCATCATCTCGGTCCTGTTCTTCGTGCTCTATTGGGTAGTCGATATCTCTGGCGTCAAGCTCGGTAACGACGGCGCCGTAGGAGCTCCGATAGGCGCGTTCATCTCCTCGTATGTCCTTGCCCCGATCGGCTTCTATCTTACGTGGAAGGCGGTCCACGACGCTTCTTTCTCCAACATGGACCAGTTCAAGTCTATAATGAGAAGGCTGTGGCGTAAGATATGGAGCCTGTTCCGCAGGACCCGCATAGTCTACATGGGTACCCCCGAATTCGCCGTGGCCCCGCTCGATAACCTGATCAAACACCGTTACCATATAGTCGGTGTCGTCACCGTCCCCGACAAGCCCAGCGGCCGTGGCCTCAAGGTTAGCGAAAGCGCCGTGAAGCAGTATGCCGTAGCCCACGGTATCCCGGTGCTCCAGCCCGTGAAGCTGAAGGACCCCGAATTCCTCGAGCAGCTGCGCGCCCTTAAGGCGGACATGTTCGTAGTAGTCGCGTTCCGAATGCTGCCGGAAGAGGTTTGGAGGATGCCCAAGTACGGGACTTTCAATCTCCATGCAGCCCTGCTGCCTCAGTATCGCGGCGCGGCCCCTATCAACTGGGCCGTTATCAACGGCGAGAAGCTGACGGGCGTTACCTCGTTCATGATTGACAAGAACATCGATACTGGCGGAATCATCCTCCGCCAGGAGAGCAGGATCGGGCCGGACGATACGGCGGGCGATGTCCATGACCGCCTGATGGAACTCGGCTCGGAGGTTGTCCTCCAGACGGTTGAGGGCCTTGTCGAGCGCAATGTAGAGACTCGCGTCCAGCGCAGCTTCATCCAGGGCTCCGAGGTTCTTAAACCAGCACCGAAGCTCACTCCCGAGCTGCTCAATATCGACTGGACAGACACTGCGAAACACGTACGCAACCTGATCCGCGGACTCAGCCCTTATCCGGCAGCCTATACCCTTATTCAGAAGGAAGGCCAGGCTCCGGTCCAGCTGAAGATCTTCAGGGCGGATATCGTCGAAGGCAGCGCCGCTCCCGGAACGATAGATACGGACGGAAAGACTTACCTGACAATCGCCGCGTCGGATGCTCTGCTCAGCATCAAGGAGCTCCAGCTCAGCGGTAAAAAGAAAATGAATGTCGAGGAATTCCTCAGGGGATTCCGCGAAGCTCAGAGCTGGACAGCCCTTATCGGCACCTCCAAATCTGAAATTGCAAGACTCAAAGAAAAATAATATATTTGCGCGATGGGCAAATTCAGCAGATACGTCTATAATCCGGAGACTCTCCTTTACGAAAAAAAGGAGGATTCGAAGGCAATCCGCATCCTTAAAGTTGCGGGTTTTGCCTTCTGTGTCGCCGCGGTTGTAGCGCTAAATTTCTTCATCTATACTCAGGTCCTCGGACTCGACCTGCCCAAGACGGCTCATCTCAAGAAGAAGAACGCCGAGTGGCAGGCTAAGTTCGAAGTACTCAATCATAACCTGGACGTTGCAGAGAAAATACTTGGAGACATAGAGCAGCGAGACGACGACGTATACCGTTCGATCTTCGGTCTGGAAGAGATCCCTCAGGAAGTGAAGGACGCCGGCTTTGGCGGAGTAAACCGCTACGCATATCTGGACGATCTCGGCGGTTCCGCCTATCTGAAGAATACAGTAAGGCGTCTGGATGTAATGACTAAGAGGTCATACCTTCAGAGCAATGCGCTGGACGAAGTGGCGATGGTATCTCATCAGGCCGGAAACCTTATCTCCTGCGTCCCTGCAGTTTCGCCTATCCTGCCTGAAGCAGGCAAATACCGCATCTCCAGCCCGTTCGGCCGTCGTACGGATCCTGTCCGCAAGGCTACCATAGCCTTCCACGACGGGATGGATTTCGCGACCTTCCTCGGGAATCCGGTATACTGTACGGGAGACGGTGTGGTCGAAAGGGTGCGCTACCAGTTCTTCGGCTATGGAAACGAAGTCATAATAGACCATGGTTTCGGTTACAAGACCCGCTACGCCCACCTCAATTCGATCGACGTCGTGAAGGGTCAGGCCCTAAAGAGAGGACAAAAGATCGGTGCGGTAGGAAGTACGGGAAAATCGACCGGACCTCACCTCCACTACGAAGTGATTTACAAAGGCAAACCGATCAACCCCAGTCCTTTCATGGATCTTACCATCAAGCCTGAGGAATACTTATCAATGGTGAGGACGGTCGCAGATGAGTAACTCGGATCGCAGATATAGTTTCGGAGCCGATTTTCAGTTCCGGGAGTCGGACAAGCCGTATCAGCGGGTACTTAGGTTCCTGCTGATTGTTCTTGTTACGGCCTTCGTGGTTACTGTAGTCCTCTATTCTATTTTTGCGATTGCTGTCAATACAGACGTCGAAGGACGCCTGAAGAGGGAGAACAAAATGTACGAGAAGCTGTACCCGCAGCTCCTCCCTCAGCAGAAACTTCTCGAAGACGGCATCGCCGGCCTTCAGCTGAAGGACAACGATGTCTACAGGGAAGTCTTCCACGCCAACGCACCGGCAGTGGATCCGATCAACTCACTGTCTTTCCTTAACGGAAACGATACAGTGCCTGAAACAAAGATAGTGGCTTACACCGCTATGAAGATAGAGACTGTCAGCGCCGGGATTGGCGACATCGAGAGGTCTTTCAGAAAGGCTCTCCTCAGGGCGGCTAACCCTTCGACAGTAATGCCTCCGATGGACCTGCCCGTAAAGGGAATATCCTTCTCGCAGGTCGGTGCTTCGAAGGGCTTGAAGATGAATCCGTTCTTCAAGGCCTATGTAGAACACGAAGGCCTGGACTTCATCCTCTCCCAGGGTGAACCGGTCTTCTCCGCCGGAGACGGAAAAGTCTCGCTGGTAGAGCAGTCAAACAAAGGCCACGGGAACCGCATAACCATCACCCACAAAGGCGGTTATGTGACCCGTTACTCACACCTCTCGACTATGAGGGTGAAACAGGGACAGAATGTCCGCAGGGGAGAGAGGATAGGCGCGGTAGGAATGACCGGCTCGTCTTTCGCTCCACATTTACACTACGAAGTCCTCTACGGAGGTACTCCGCTGGACCCGATAAACTACATTTTCGGTTCGGTAACGCCCGAAGAATATACCAATATGCTTTATGTCGCGGCAGCGACTCAGCAGTCAATGGACTAGAAGATATGGACAAGCTTTATTACTCGATAGGCGAAGTTGCCGAGGCTCTCGGAGAGAGCGTCTCCTGCATCCGCTTCTGGACAAACTCCTTCCCGAAGGAGCTCCATCCCCGCCGTACGGCTAAGGGAAACCGCCAGTACTCCGCCGAGGACCTCGAGGCTCTGAGGAAGATCCAGTACCTGGTAAAAAAGCAGGGCCTTACTCTGGACGGCGCTCAGAAACAGCTGGAAACAGACGGCTCCAAGGCAGACAAAGCCCTGAAGGTAGCAGATTCGCTGAAAGCCATCAGGGAACAGCTTGTCGCAATAAAAGAATCACTATAACATTTTTCAATATATGGCAACAACAAAAACAAAGAAGGCGGCACCTCAGATCGATGTGAGGGAGACCTTCGTATCGCTGCAGAAAGATTTCGGAGAGACTGGTATCCCCGTTGCAGAAAAACTCAAAGTTCTCTATGCCCTTCAGCAGGCAGACAACGAGATAGACAAGATCAAGAACCTCCGCGGAGCCCTTCCTCAGGAAGTCGCTCAGATCGAGGACGAGCTTGCCGGCCTCCACAGCAAGGTGGCCCATCACGAAGAGCTCATCGCCGGCTATGAGGCCAGCATCGAGGAGAACAAGAACCAGATAGTAGACCTGGACGCAGAGATCGCCAAATATCAGGAGCAGCTGGGCAATATCTCCAACAGCCGCGAGTACGACAGCATCAGCAAGGAAATCGAGAACCTCGGACTCCTTCGCGAGATCGCCCAGAAACACATCGGCGAGGCTCGTATCGCTATCGGTGAGAGAAGAGACGCTATCGACGCTCTCGGCGATCGTATCGCTATCCGCGAGCAGGATCTTGCAGCAAAGAAGGAAGAGCTTGAGACTATCGTAGCCAGCACCTCGGAAGAGGAGAAGGCTCTCCAGGCAAGGCGTGACGAATGCGCCGCCAAGATCGACGAAAGGACCATGAGCGCCTACGACCGTATCCGCGGCAGCGTACGCAACCACCTCGCAGTCGTCACCGTCTACAACGGCGACTCTTGCGGAGGCTGCTTCAACGCCATCACCCCTCAGAGGCTCGTCGAGATTGCTTCCGGCATGAAGCTCGTTATCTGCGAGCATTGCGGTAGAATCCTCGTGAACCCGGACGCAGAAGTACAGGAATAAGTTATGCCCCAGGCAAAAAGCACCAGCGGCGGACGCAAATCCCAGGACGTGGTCCAGGATATCGGGCGTGAGATGGGTCGCATACCCCCTCAGGCTCTCGATGTCGAGGAGGCCGTTCTGGGAGCCATGCTCCTTGAGCCCCTCTGTGTGGACGAGGCCCTTGAATCCCTTACCGGAAAGTGTTTCTACCTTGAGCGCAACCGCCTTATCTTCGATGCGATAGTCGAGCTCCGCAATTCAAACGCCCCGGTCGATATTATCACCGTCAGCGAGAAACTGCGTCAGAAGGATACCCTCGAGAAAGTCGGTGGCCCCTCTGTCCTCGCAGAACTCTCCGGAAAGATAGGCTCTGCGGCCTATATGGAGTCCTATGTAAGGATCCTCCAGCAGAAGGCGATTCAGAGAGACCTTATCTCCGCAGCCCATACTATCCTTAGCGATGCCTACAACGAGCAGGTTAAGGTAGACGATCTGATCGATACCGCTCAGTCCAAGGTCTATGAGGCTACTCAGAGTTCGGACCGTAAGAATGTCCAGGCTATCGGCTCGGTTATCAACCAGGCCCTTGACAGAATTCAGCAGCTCCAGAGCGTTGAAGGACTCAGCGGCGTCCCTTCGGGCTTCGCCACCCTCGACAGAATTACCAACGGCTGGCAGGCATCGGACCTCATCATCCTTGCCGCACGTCCGTCAGTCGGTAAGACTGCCTTCTCGCTTAACCTGGCCCGCAATGCCGCGGTAGACCACAATATTCCGGTCGCATTCTTCTCCCTGGAAATGTCTTCGCTCCAGCTCGCGATGCGTCTTATGACCTCCGAGTCGGGCCTCAGCGCAGACAAGATAAAGGGCGGAATCAAGCTCCAGAACGACGAATGGAACCTTCTCGAGCAGTCGCTCAAGAAGCTTTCGAGCGCTCCGCTCTATGTCGACGAGACCCCTGGTCTTCCGATCATGGAGTTCCGCAGCAAGGTGAAGAACCTCGTAAAGCAGAAAAAGGTCAGGCTGGTGATAGTAGACTACCTGCAGCTTATGCAGGGCCCGATCGAGCTTAAGGGTGTCCGTGAACAGGAAGTTGCGGCTATTTCGCGTATGCTTAAAGCGACCGCGAAGGAGCTCAATATCCCTATCATCGCCCTTTCGCAGCTTTCGCGTCAGGCCGTCCAGAGACAGGGTGGCGGCGGAAAGCCGGTCCTTTCGGACCTTCGCGAATCCGGCAGTATCGAGCAGGATGCCGATATGGTCATCTTCATCCACAGACCTGATTTCGTAGGTCTGTCTGAGAGCGAGGGAGACCGCGAAAAGACCCAGATCATCATTGCAAAACACCGTAACGGCGAAACCCGCGACATAGACATGCTCTTCAAGTCTGAAAGAGTAAAGTTTGTCGAGGTCTCGGATACTCTCTATGCAGATACCCCCGAGTATGAGTCGGGAATGAATTCGCGCGATTACGTTGAACCCGAAGAAAGATGGTAAAGAAAGAAGAGGAAATACTCCATTCCGGCCGTATCGTCGATATGACCCCTCAGACTATCTCGGTAGAGATTATCTCCGAGTCTGCCTGTGCCTCATGCCATGCAGCATCGCTCTGCAGCATGTCGGAGTCCAAGACCAAGATAGTTGAGGTCCCCGCCCAGCTGGGATATGAGCCTGGCGAGGAAGTGTGGGTGATAATGAAGAAGTCGATGGGAATCAAGGCGGTGACGCTGGGATATGTATTCCCGCTCGCAATACTGGTCGGAGTGTTGATGGGGTGCCTGGTCTCGGGAGCCAATGAGATTACATCCGGTCTTCTCGCAATCGGTGCCGTCGCAGTCTATTATATAGTTCTCTGGCTGCGCCGTGATAAACTCAGAAACGAATATACTTTTTACATAAAAAAGAAATGACAGGAATCATCTGGACAATAGCGATTCTGGCCGGTCTTGGACTGATTCTCGCCCTGCTGCTTTTCCTGCTGGCGAAGAAGTTCAAGGTTGAGGAGGATCCGCGTATCGACGAGGTGGAGAAGGTGATGCCGGGCGCCAACTGTGGCGGCTGCGGCTTCGCCGGTTGCCGTGCTTTCGCCGATTCCGCCGTGAAGGCTCCGAATCTGGACAATCATTACTGCCCGGTCGGAGGAAACGACGTGATGAAGCAGGTAGCCGCCATCCTCGGCTATGAGGTCAAAGAAAAAGCTCCTGAGGTAGCGGTAGTAAGGTGTAACGGAACCTGCGCCAACCGCCCCAGGACAAATACCTACGACGGAGTACAGTCGTGTAAGGTGAAGGCCGCGCTGTATGCCGGCGACACCGCCTGCGGCTTCGGCTGCCTCGGTTGCGGCGATTGCGCGGCCGCCTGCCAGTTCGGAGCCCTTTCGATGGACCCCGAAACGGGACTCCCCGTGGTTGATGAGCAGAAGTGTACGGCCTGCGGCGCATGCGTCAAGGCCTGCCCTAAGTCTATCATCGAACTAAGGCCGAAGGGACCTCGCGGAATGAAGGTATTTGTCAGTTGTGTAAACAAAGATAAAGGCCCTGTCGCGAAGAAAGCCTGCGCGGCCGCCTGTATCGGTTGCGGCATCTGCGCGAAGACCTGTACCCACGACGCAATAGTAGTCGAGGGCAACGTCGCCTACATAGACTCGTCCAAGTGTAAGCTCTGCCGCGAGTGTGAGGCTATGTGTCCTACCGGTTCTATCATAGGACTCAATTTCCCCAAGCCTCTCGACAAAGAGACTATAAAAGCCCGCATCGCAGAGCGTAACAAGAAGGCAAAGGAGGTAGCAAATGCGTAAACTTACATTCAGCATCGGCGGAGTCCATCCGGACGACGCGAAGATCTCGAAAGACTGCAAGATCGAGGTCCTTCCTCTGCCCCAGACAGTATATGTCTCCGTAGCTCAGCATCTTGGAGCCCCTGCAGTACCGGTCGTCGCAGTCGGCGATAAGGTCAAGGTCGGACAGGTAATAGCCGAGCCTGGCGGATTCATTTCCGCTTTCGTCCATTCCCCCGTCTCCGGAACGGTCAAGTCGATCGCCCCGCGCGCGGATCTGGCCGGAAAGCCGGTAACCCACATCGAAATCGCGGTCGAAGGAGACGAATGGGCCGAAGGAATCGACCTCACGGACACCCTCGTTACCGAGATCCCGACCGATAAAGCCGCAACGCTCGAAAAGATCAAGCAGTGTGGCGTCGTGGGACTTGGAGGCGCTACCTTCCCGACCCATGTCAAACTCAATCCCGCCCCCGGCAGTAAGGCCGAATGCCTGATTATCAACGGCGCGGAATGTGAGCCTTACCTTACGAGCGACTACCGCATCATGCTCGAGCGCACGAAAGAGATTATAGTCGGCGCCGCGATCATGCAGCAGGTGCTCGGCGGGTGTAAGTGTGTCATCGGAATCGAAGAGAACAAGCCCGAGGCAATCAGGGCAATGAACAAGGCCCTGTCCGAGCTCCCGTACGACAGTATCAAGGTCCAGCCGCTTAGGAAACGCTACCCTCAGGGCGGTGAGAAGCAGCTCATAGACGCCGTCATGAAGCGTCAGGTGGGATCCGGCGGCCTTCCGATCAGC
>Ga0247611_10008747_pt1 | contig 12391 bp, 22 predicted proteins | sample 177DNAGHGhighgp2_FD_192422 | JGI IMG/M metagenome (GOLD analysis project Ga0247611, IMG submission 192422) | Sheep rumen microbial communities from Palmerston North, Manawatu-Wanganui, New Zealand - 1770 DNA GHGhigh gp2 | ecosystem: Host-associated > Mammals > Digestive system > Stomach > Rumen... | reverse complement strand
TCGAGCTTCTGTAACTTGCACTATCGGTTCCCAATATTCATATTCTCTACATCTATCATCTTTATTTGGTTCTTCAAGGCGGATAGTAGCAATAATCCTTTTAAATAATACTATTACTATTTCTGGCCTATACTGATATTGATATAAACCAAATTTATATTTCCATCCAAGTGGTTCAGTATGAATAGCAAACCATTTATTCTTAAAATCTCTATAAGTAGCATGAATATCCATATAATATTCACACCAATTATCATTTGGACCACAATCACCCCAATGCCATTTTAATTTAGGTTTTTCAAGATTAAGAATTTTAGAAGCTTCTTTCCAATTTTTCCAAAGAGCCTTAAAATTTAAATTAATATATATCTTATGAGCATATAATCTATGTTCTTTAGAAAAATACCATTTTATTTTTTTCCAATTCATATTAATCATTCTTAAATATATAAAACCAAGTAAATTCTTTTATATAACCATTATTAAACCACCAACATTTGAAATGTTTATACATTCCAATTTCATATTTACCTATATTAAAACTAAATAAATAATCTCCCATACAAATAAAAAATGTTACTACATTAATATAGTAACATTTCTTGTTCTTCTTCTGAAGATTCATTTAATAATTCTTCATTATTAAAGTATTTTACAAATTCTCGTTCAAAGATTTCCATATTTGCTTCCAAGATTGTAAAGTCTTCAAATTCTTCTAAACCTTCTTCAACTTTTTGTTTTTTAAGTTTAATTCTTTTAGAAGCAAGCTTAAGTGCAAATTGTTCAAGTTCTTTAGGATCTACTTGTTCTTCTTTTTCATCTTCAGAATTACCGTTCCACCAGTCTTTAAGTTTAGCAAAGAATCCTTTCTTCTTTTTCTTAGAACCTAAATAGTTAGTCTCAACTCTTATAAGGTTATCTGAAATCTTTTCAAGTTCTTCTGGTTTAAAATTGCCATCATTATCATAAAGTTTCTTTTTAAGAGTAGGAGAATTATCTATTAATTTCTTAACTTCTTCATCATTCTTAATAATATCTTCATATTCTTTTACAACTTTATCATGATGTTTCTTAAGGTATTTCTGATCTGTTCTTTCACTGAATTCGTGTTTACCGCCAGAAATAACATCTGAAGCATATTTACCACTAAGATATTTAGTTACTTCATCAGGATTATTAAATATTTCTGTCAATTCAGCATTTGTAAATCCGCCAAAATCAAATCTTTCACCCTTCTTTAAAGAATCTTTATTTTCAACATACTTTTTACCGTCTTTAATAAATGGTAAATCCGTGCACATATCATAGCAAGCTTTAAGGGATTCTTTCATTAAGTTTGTAAACATATTGATAATATCTTCTTTAGACATACCGCCATCCATTGGAAGAAGTTCCCATCTTGAGAATAAACCCTTTGCGAAATAAACATTTGCTCTTGCTTTCTTAGAAGAACTTCTTGGTGCAAGATCACCGCCAGCAAGAATTAAAGGATTTAAGAAACATACAGGATATAAATTAGTTTCCTTTGCTTCATTCTTAGGAGCATCTTTCTTTTTACCAGTTACTTCTTTATTTGCGAATTCATCTTTTGTGAAGAATACAAGAAGCTTATACTCAGAAGCACCTTCTTTCATTTTTTCAAGCTGGGCAGTAATTGCCTTTAACTTTTTCTTTTCATCTCTTGAAAGTTTCTTTTGATTTTGAAGTTTTTCCTGACATGCTTTTAATTCTTTATTGTTATCATTAACAATCTTAGCCATATTGTTAAATACTGCTGGATTCTTTTTACCATATTGTGAATTTACTTCATTAAATGTCATTTCTTTAATACCATCTGGTTCAATATCATAAATATGGTTTCCTGTTCTACCAGAACCAAGTCTTAATTTGAATCCGCCGGCTTTTGTAAACTTAGTAGCAATAGGGAACAAACCGGCAAATGCAGACCATGAATTTTTAAATAAGTTTACTGGTTGTTCAATTATCTTTGTAACAGGATCTAAATTATCTGCAATTTTACTGAACATATGGAAGAATCCATGTCCCATACCAGCTTGTTGTGCAACTGTTTGTACAGCATTATTAACATTATCTGCCATCTGTTGTGTTGCATCACCTTTAATAATTAATTGGAATATTGTACCAGCTTTTCCATCTGTTGCACTTCTTAATCCGACATTAGAAACTTGTGAAATATCAATATCAGAAGGATCTACTCCAATTGCATCAGCAATTTGTTTTATATATTCTGCTCTACCTATTTTACCAAGTGTAGCACCATCAATGGCAACAGCAGTTGTACCTGGGGTTTCTACTGTAATTTCAGAAACAGAGTCAAGCATTTGTTTTGAGCTTTTAACACCTTCCATATTTGCAATTTTTTCATTTGCATCGGCTAATTTATCTTGACCAAGTTTTCTTGTATGTTCAAAATTATTAGTTTCTCCTTTCTTAAATTCAGTATTCTTTTCAGTATCAAATTTTTCCTTAGCTGCATCAGATGCTTCTTTACCTTCCCCGGCAGTTTCAAGAATCTTTGTCATTGTAGCATTTTGAGCTGCAACCATCTTTTCATAACCAGCAGCATCACCGCCTGTTAATGATTTATACCAATTATTTAATATTTCAGTTACTTTTTGAACGGCGTCTGATGGTAATACTTCATTGATAGCACCTTCAACAATCTTTTTACCAATCTCAATACCGTCAGTTACTGCTTTACCACCGGCATATAATGCAAATCCTAAAGATACAAAGAACATTGCCCATCTAACAGCCTTTGCCCATTTAGGCATCTGCTGGTATTCTGGTGATTTATATAATTTTCTCATATCTTTTACTTGCTTGAAGATAGTAGCACCAGACCAAGCAACCCTTGCAATAACTTCTACTATGGCGCCAGCCAGAGGTCCAGCAATTAATGTAATAACAGCAGGAAGAACTACAGTAACAGCATAATATGCCATCATCTGTAATAAAATTTTAAGACCTGCTTCTGCTAATGGTTTTAATTTACCGCCAGACTTACCTCCTTCTTTAGCCTGTGCTGCTTTATCATATTCATTTCCTTTTTCACCAGCATCTTTATCTTTCTTTTTACCGAATCCTAAAAATTCAGTAATATATTCTTCAGTAATTAATTCATTATTATTTAATTTACTTGCTAATGATTCATAAACATTTTCTTTAGAAACTTTTTCATCTTTTACAGTATTTGCTACTAATCCTTTAAATATATCATATGATTCTTCTTCGTTACCACCAAGTTTTTCAACCAACTGAGAAAGTGTACCACCGATAGAAAGCATTAAATCAGTAATTTTTTCAACAAGTTCCTTTGCTGATTTAATAGCTTTATTCATTATATCTTTAATGAATTCCTTTAATTTAACTACTTTTTCACCAAGTGATTTGAATCCTTGTGTTACTTTATCTGAACCGGCTTTTACTGCCTGACCTATTTTATTAAGGAAATCTTTTGCACTTTCTTCAATCATTATATCATTTTCTTGACAGAATTCATTACATAATGATTCAATATACTGATTAGCTATAGTAACCAATATATCTCTTGCAGCAAATTGTTCATCTATATTAAACAATACATTCTGTGAATTTTCATTGATATAATTATTGTTTCTGATTCTCTTATTATATAAATTCATTTTATATAAAACAGAATCAATAGAAGCACCATGTTTTGATATTAATTCCTCATAAGATTCAGATATTTTATTTTCAATACCTGATTGAATTGAATTGTAATATGTAAATTTAGAATTGGAATATTCCTTAAAGGATTGCATATAAAAAATCTGTATATTTTACTATTTAATAATAAAAAATACAGATTTCAATTTATTTAAATTTAGTATTTTAACAGTGTCCAGAATCATCATAAGAAGATCCGCATCCGCCATATGAATAAGTTCTTTTGCGGCTAGATGATCCACAACCACCGGAATAATCATTATCAGTACAACTACCTCCGCTACTACTTACAGGTGTATAAACAACTTCTTTTTTTACTTTATCTTTTAAACCAAATTGTTTTCTTATATTAGTAGTCAATCTGTCTAAATCACTTTCAGAATATTTCTTATGATACCAAAACATAAGTAAAGCGGCAAGTGTAGGATCTGAATCCTTAACATCTTCCATTATTTCAGTAAATGTAGGATTATAAGCTTTATTAAGCTCAGTTATAAGCTCATTATTATTTTTTATCTTAGCAATGGTATTTCCAATATTTTTGGTTATATCTGTCAAGTTCATAATCATATTATATTAATATTTAATTTCTTTTCATATTCTTTTACATTCTTAATATGTACTTCCAATAATTTATCTTTTACTGCAAGCACCTTAGGATTTTTACAAATATAAGTAGGAAGAATAATTTTACCGTCAATTATATCATTTTGAATATCCAATAAATTAAAATGATACTTTTCAAATAAAATCAAACAAAAATCATTCCATCTTGAATGATCTACCCAATGTAATTTATTACCCCTGCAACAACACCAATTATATAGATATTCTTCTAAATCACAAATAATATCTACAACTTTATCTATATCTGTATTCTTATCCATAGTTTAAATTTATACAGCAGAAGGAAGCATTCCCTTTGCCATCATATCATTTAATATTTGTTTATCTATTTCATGAGCAATATCATTAGTAATCTTATTAAGGGCTTCCTTTGCTTCTTTTTCAATTTTTTTAATTTGTCTCTTTGTAAATGGTTTCTTTTGAAGATGTGTAACTCCACAACAATCATCATATTTACAAAAACCAGCTTCTACAAATCCATTAATTAAATCATTAGTATTACAAGTTAACCCATTAAAATTTCCATCTTTAACTGGTTTTGATTTCTTAAATAATATTTCAAAAAATGTCTTCATATATTATACCCAATAAGGATGTATTTCTCCATTTTCATGTACCACACCAAAGAAAAACTTTCCTGCGAATATCCATCTGGTACATACTTTAATTAAATCCCAAATACTTGCTTTCTGAAGTTTTGTCCTATAAAAACATGTTCTTTTGATATAAAGATGCCCTTGAAAATGATAATCATGCAATTCAGGATCCATCTTAAATAATTTATCAACATTCTTAACCTCAGTCTTACATCCGCTTGCAAATGGTGAATTCATTTTAATACCAAGTGTTTTAGGAATATCTATATATAAATCATCAGCATCAAACATCTCGCAAATCTTAATATTCTTAAACCCAAGCTGATTAAATAACATAACATTTCTAAGAATATCCCATCTGTATTCAAAATATGGTTTAAGAATATTTATACTTCCCAATACTTTATCTGCCCCGCAATGATCTAATATTTCTTTATAAAAATTATTTCGGTCAAAATCAGATTTGCTTCCCCTAATACTATCACCTAAATTTGTAATATAGTGCTGAAGTGATATCTGTATATTATCACATTTATCAAGTATTTCAAAAAACTTTTCTTTTTCCTTATAACAAATATTAGGAACACTTGTTATAACAAGAACTTTTAACTCTGTATTTTCTTTAACCCAATTTACAAAATGTAACAGATCATCTATAAATACAAATGGTTCTCCGCCAGATATACTGATATTGCTTACTTTATTTTTATACTTATCAACTGTTTTAATAATTTTATCAATATCTGGCTTCTTTGTATTAACACCTAAATTAAGTTTATCAATACAAAAAGAACAGTTATTCGGGCAAACTTTTGTAAAGTGAATCATTAATTCACTTTTATGCTTACTACTATCACAAACATTTATATTATATTTAATCTTCATTTAAATATACATTTGAAGGTATTAACGTTTTAATATTATTAAGATTTTCTAAACAAAGCTTACCAATAATATTATCAAACTTTTTAATTGATTTCTTAATAAGAAACTCTAATTTTTTAAATACTTTATTTGCAGTTAATTTTGTATTGCAAATATTATTATATTCATCCGTAATTAAATCAATATATTCTTTACTTAATTTATTATCTTTATACTCTTGAATATGTACATATAAATCTTTATATGTTTGATAAATAATTGAATTTTTCAATATATTTAATGCATCTTTCGGATTTTTAACTTTACTTTTATTCTGTCTTAATTCATCAGATAATTGTCCAATAAATGCATTCTGTTCTTCCTGGAGTGTAAAATATAATACCTTCCTTATATATTTTTCAAATTCGTTAAAATATAATTTCGGATATAATTTATTATAAAAATCAGAATTACTTAATTCAGCTAATGATTTATTGTTTTTTAATAAGAGATTATAGTTATTATATGCATGAATAAATTCGTGTTTTATAGATTCAACTATATCATCAATATTAATATTATTTACATCTTTTCTTGTATAAATATCAATATATACTTCGTCAAACAATAAAGTATCCTTATTTATTTCTTCATTATCCTCATAATTACCTTCTTCATTTTCATCATTCAATGATATATCTATTATAAGTTCACTAAAGAAAATATTTTTAATATCCTTTAAGTTCTTATTAGAATATTTCAATTGGAATCCATCTTTATTATCTGGATCCTTTATCATTTTTTTAATATCCTTTTCAATACGTAATATTAAATCATTTAATCCATCATATACTCCATATTTTTCAAGTATAAGATGTCCCTTGTTAAAGATATTATGTTCTTTATATGAAATAGATATATGAGGTAATATTGATAAATCAAATTCATCAAAATCACTGAAATCTATAAATTCACGTAATGTTTTCATTTATATATTAAAATTTATTTATTGCCCACATGGAGCTGGTCCGATTATAATTGGAACTGGTTGATAATATTTATATGCAATATTAAAATCTTTCCATTCATCTGGATAATCTTCTAATATTGCTCCATTATGTCTTGGATCATTTGTTCTAAGTTCTTCGAGAAATTTATATCTTTCTCTAGACATCTTTGGTTTTCTGGGTGGTCTCATCATTTAAATAAATGAAAATCAATAAATTGTCCGTAATACCATTTAAGAAAATCATATTCTTTATTTCCCCAATATTTAGTACCCTCTGGAGTATCTGACCATGAAAATGCAGCAGATATGGTTTCTTTATCAAAACTACCAGAAAGTATTGACTCTAATTTATATGCAATTTCCTGATCTATCTTTTCATCAACATGTAAACTACCATCTTCTGTCCTATATTCTTCAAGAACAGATTGCTGAATATTGTCTCTAAAAGCAGAATACCACTTTCTTGTTTTTAACCAACACTGAATCTCTAATGGATTCCTTCCATTAAGTTTATAATAATTTAAATTATATTTTTGTATGAAATATGTGCCAATAGGAAATAAAATCATACAAATAAGTAAAGTAACAAGTAATTTCGTCATGATTATTTACTCCATTTTATATATCCATAAATACAATTAATTATCCAGAAAATATATTGCATAATCATAAATATATTTCCAATACTAATCCAAAGAATTAATGTAGCAATATCAACAATAAACCACATAATCCATTGTTCCCTATAGCGTAGCATCAAAAGTATCTGAGCAATAAATGCAGGGACTGTTGATATTGCATCTAAGAATGGCCTTGGATCATTAGTTCTTAACAATATAATATATAATAATATAGTACTTATAATGAATATACTGCAACATAATATCCAATCTTGTTTGGATAATTTGCGTGCAATAACTTCCTTTTCTTCTTTATTATAATTCTTTATCCAAAGAAATAATGCAATAGTCGTAGTAACTACATAAAATATATTTTCAGCAAGTTCGCCCCAAAGATGTTGTTGAAATATAATTATGATATAAGTAAACATCTGTATATAAGCAAAGAAATAAAATGAAAGTTTCTTTTGTGAACAAAGAACTACATTTATAACACCGCTTAATCCACAAATAAAAGATAAAACAGCATCACCAGTAAATATAAAACATACTACTTGGATAATTATACCAAGCAGCATGAAAATATAATCAAAATATTTGTTTTTATTATTCATACCATTTTTCTTCAAAGGGTCTTACTTTGGGAAGATTTCGCCACTTCATAATTTCTTCTTTACTGATTTCTCCTGATTGATATTTAAATTCCATCATCAAATCTCTAAGAGCTGATTTAAGATATTTGATATCTTCCACATTTTCATTTGGATCACCAGCATTTGGTCCCATAGGAACCCTCACATTATAAGTTCTTCCGCTTTCATCCATCATGGTAAGGCTTACATCACCATCCCACCCCTGATACATAGTAAACTTAATTCCAGAGTTATCTAAATCTTTAATAAAAAATTTATTCATATCTTATTATTCTAACAGGTATTCCTTTTTCTATACATAAATCAATTGTATGTTTAGTTCCTTTACTTTTTCCATCCCAGAAACAAATAGCTGCAGAAGCAATATCTACCATTTCTTTATTTCTTCTATATCCTGCACTTTTACCATATCTATCCCAATCAGCCGGATGTTTATCCAAATAATAATTTTTTTCTATTGCATACTTTTCACCTAAAGTATCTGCTCCCATAGCACAACCAGAAATAATCATAATATCGGATTTATCAATATTTGAAAGATAATAGTCACACTTCTTTTTCAATAACTCATAGTCATTAAAATCCCTCCCGCCAGCTATGATAACTTTAAATTTTTTAGGACCGATATTTAATTCTTTAAGATATACTTTGGTAGCATGAGATTCAGTTAAACCAGGAAAAATCTTTCTGTCTATATCAATTAACTTAATGGACTTTAATACATTCTCAGCTTCTTTTTTATTTAGATATACTGTATCGGAATATAATCTATTTTCATAATTTCCACTTGTATTACACCAGTCTTCATCATTAACTACATAAGCGGTGTACCATATTTGATATGCTTTCATAATTGTTAATCATTAAAATGTTTTATATTCCTAATTGATTCATTATAAACTATTTTATCTGCTTCCAATACATTATAGCATTCTGGACAATTAATTGTTGGTGTATACATATTTTTAGAATTTAATTCTAAAGATATATCATCATGCTGATATATAAATTCACAGTTACAGTATGGACATACCTTTATATAAAACGTATTTCCATGACTAAGTATATGTTTCATATTTCATATTAATTTTATACATTAACTTGTCTTACTTCATAACTGATATAAGGTCTTCTATTGTTAAAATTTAATTCGCTAGCAAATTTTTTTGCCGATTGTTCATCATCAAATTGTTTAATAACTCTATCACCACCATCTGGATATGTATCAAAGTATCTTTCTACATTATATTTAACCATATTTTTTAATCTTTAAAATGTTTAATAGTTCCTTCATACCAATCATCCGGAGTAGGTTCAAAATGAGGACCACCAATATTCATTTCATATTCTTTCATTGAATCATAATCATCTAAATGAACGCCAAATCCAGGAGAATCATATTCTGGTTGTTTATTACAACCATCATCACTAAAATGTTTCATATTTCTTCATCCCCATATATTTCTTTAAGTACTCTCAAAATAGGACAATTCTTGCATTTATCAATTTCAGGATCACAGCTTATATGACAATGATATTTATTTGTAAAATATTCTGCTTTAGTCATAATTTTATAAAATTATTTTTTTAAAGTTAAAGTACTTTCAAAACTATATTTTCTATCTTCCCAATATTTAACAGAATCTTTTGCAGATTGTAATTCTTCATTTATTTCTTTCATTGCTTTATCATAAAGAATATTTTGAATGATTTCCCAAATATTATCTGGAAAATCTGAATATTCTATATCAGGATGATTCCATTCTCTATAATAACATTCAGGATCATTAAAATAATAAAAAGTCCAATCTTCTCCATCACGGTCATAATCATAACAATATCTTAATGCTATTGTATAATGGTGATCTTTATAATCCTCATCAAGCATACCATGTAAAAATATTTGAACAACAGTACCACCATCAAATGCAGGTCTTTTAAATTTTTCTGGTCTACTTGAAAAAAAGTCCCAAAAAAATTTACATAAAACTTCATCTGCCAACATTACTTCATTGCTTGCTTTCGGACAATATTCAAGTAACTTTTTAATATTTTGTATTCTATCTTCTATTCTCATATTATCCTTCAATATTATTATCTTCTTCAAGTTTCATAATTAATTCATCAAATTCATCAGTCATCTCTCCTACTTCAGGATACCTAAAATGATCTAACTTTTCTTTAATAATATTGATAACATAATTAATACCATCCTTTACTCCGTCGGTATAAAGACTAGCATAATCTTCATAACTATCATAATGGTTCATTCTTAAATCAATAAGATTTTCAACTTTTTCTTTAGCTATTTCTTTCGGAGATTTCCAAGAATCATTTATCATTTTAAATTTTTCCATACCTTTGTTTATTACAAACATCATTATTAAAATGTTTAATCTTCAAGTAATTTATAATGTTTACATTCACCTTTCTTTAATTTTGCAGGGAACCATTTAAAATTAATACTTCCCCAATCTCCTTCATCAGACCTAAATACTCCATCTTCTTCAAGTGTTGGTTTATCTAACCATATTTTATATCCAGATCTTTCTTCAGTACCCCTTGTAATCCATATTTCTTTCATATTATCCAATGGATTTTGTTCTGGATCATTCCAATCTATATTTTTATCCATATATAAGACTATTAATATAATTCTTTACTTCATTAAAGTTATCAAGAAAACTACCGTTCAAATATGTTTTACTTACTTCAGGATAAAATTCATTTACAAGTTTCTGAAGATTCTCAAAATTCTTTTCTCTTTCTCTCATACTTGATTGTCCCATATATCTTACGCCATCATCAATAAATGGTTTAGAAGGAGGGAAAATAAAGATGTGATCCCATTTATATTCATATGATTTATTTAAATCTTTTGCAACTGCATAAAGACAATTATAATCATCCTGCCGCATAAAAGGCATATTAATATCTTCTACATATGCTTTAGCATACATAAGAGTTACCGTATTATCAGTATCAGAAATAAATATACCATTCTTAGATTTTCTTCTCTCCGTATCACAATAATCTAATTGACCATGCAAAAAATCTTCGAAATCAGCATAGGTCAAATCTTTTTCAGGTATTCCTTCAGCTTCGACATAATCTCTACCATATTCTCTAGCATAAGGTATATCAAAATAATTAGAAATATCCCTTACAAGTGTAGACTTTCCTTCACTTGCGGTACCGATAATAAGAATATTCTTACAAAGATATGGTTTAAATGGTCTTGTAATTTTATTCCAATATTTAACAGGATTCTTTCTAATCTGCGTACCGGAAACAGGATTTGCTTTATCGATAAGAACTATATCATCAACCCAATAACAATTTTTCTTAATACTTGTTTTGTAAAATGATTCGGCAACATAGAAAGTATATTTTTTATCATCATGAAATGCATAATCACTTCCTAAGTCTTCCGTAATTAATCTTTTTACTTCATTTGTCCATATTTCCCAATTGTGATCAGACATACTTTCATCAAGACCAAGAACTGTATCATTAATCTTTTTGACTCTAATCTGTTCATCATCTCTAAAGAAATCACTAATGATTATATATCTTTCATCAAGATTAAGATTAATTTCCCATCCACGAGGTTCATTATCATAACCACATACAATAACATAACAGATGTCATTTTCCTTCTTAGCTCTCATAATGACATCCATATGTCCTTGGTGAAGAGGACAATAACCACCGAAACAAATACCTATTTTATTATTCATATTGCAAATGTAGTATTGTTAATACATTTTTCCATTTCTTCCCTAGTCCAAACCTTCGGAGGATCTAACTCATATATCTTAATTCCAATACAATCATGTCCAGCAATCTTAAGGGTTTTTCTAAGAAAATGTTCAAGTTCTTCATTATTTTCAGAACTATCAACTATAAACTCAAAACCAAGAAACTGTGGACCGCCGCATCGGATATCTTCCCAATCATTTTGTTCACAATCGATAATAACCTTTTTCATAATTTATTATTTTTCAAAAATACTAATTCTAAATGAATCTCTTATATCTGCATCTATAAATACAAAATCGGTATTAACTTCTAAATCATTACAAATATCTATTAATTCTTGTACACTAATACCATATTCAGTTTTAATATCAATAGTCCAAAATTCTTTATCTTCAACCCATCGGATATTTAATATAGTAACATTTTCAATATTATCAATTAATACATCAGATATTTGTTCTTTTGTTACTTGCATATTATATGAAATTTTATTTTTCTAATAATTTTTTATCTAATTCATCTGCACTTTCAAGCACACATAAATATATA
>Ga0247611_10008744_pt1 | contig 12392 bp, 9 predicted proteins | sample 177DNAGHGhighgp2_FD_192422 | JGI IMG/M metagenome (GOLD analysis project Ga0247611, IMG submission 192422) | Sheep rumen microbial communities from Palmerston North, Manawatu-Wanganui, New Zealand - 1770 DNA GHGhigh gp2 | ecosystem: Host-associated > Mammals > Digestive system > Stomach > Rumen ... | reverse complement strand
CTGCTGCGCCTGGAACAACACCGCCTACTATCCCTCAACGGCCGACCTGCAGTCGTCGCTCACGCTGGCCAACTCATGTTCATCGGAGTTCACCCTGCGTACCATGTTCTACGTCTCGCTGCTCGTACCCTTCGTGCTCGCCTATATTGTCTATGCCTGGTGGTCTATCGATAAGAAAAAACTCACCAAAGAAGATATTCACGACGATCACGCCTATTAAGGGATACCGATAATACTTTTTCGAAATGGGTTCTTTTGCTTACGAAATGTAACATGAGAGCCCATTTTTACATTTCACAAACTTTATGTTACATAAGGTTAAGTAGCATACCTGAAAAACATACTATATTTGCAGCGCATAAACCTAAGCCTCCTAAGTGAGCAAAAGATTTATTATTAACCATCGACGACATTATCAACTTCTAAATATTAATTTTAAACATTAAATTAACAACCTTATGTCAAATTTTAAAAAGTTACAGAGAACATTGACAGTCCTGTTTCTGCTGTGCATGATTCCCATTGGGATGAACGCCCAGACAGTAAAGGGAACCGTTAATGACGTGGCTGGCGAACCGATTATCGGAGCTACAGTCAAAGTACAGGGTGGTAATGATGCTACGATTACCGATTTAGACGGTAATTTCACCATCAAAGCTGCCTCTAACGCCACATTAACAATCACCTATGTGGGTTATGTATCCCAGCAGGTGCAGGTAGGTGGCAGAAACAACATCACCATTACCTTAAAAGAAGACAACACCACGCTGAACGACGTCGTAGTCATTGGTTACGGTACGATGAAGAAGAAGCTGGTGACTGGTGCCACCGTTCAGGTGAAGGGTGAAGAAATCGCCAAGCTGAACACCACCAATGCGCTTGAGGCTATGCAGTCGAGCACTCCAGGTGTACAGATTACGCAGTCTTCCTCACAGCCTGGTAAGGGTTACAAGGTGTACATCCGTGGTATCGGCACAACGGGCGATTCACAGCCGTTGTACGTGATCGACGGTGTGGCTGGTGGTAGTCTCGATGGTATTAACACCAACGACATTGAGAGCATCGACATTCTGAAGGATGCTGCCTCAGCTGCCATCTACGGAGCACGTGCTGCCAACGGCGTCATCCTGGTGACAACCCGTCAGGGTAAGGCTGGCAAGATCGAGCTGACATACAATGGTGCTATAGGTTGGTCAAATGCCTACAAGCGCCCACAGCTGCTTAACGCCCAGCAGTACATGACGATCATGGACGAGTTCAGCTTCAACACAACGGGTGCGAAGATGGACTGGGCTGGTTTCGTACCCCAGAAAATCATCGACAAAGTAAAGGGAGGCTGGAACGGCACCGACTGGTGGGACATCTTCAACAACAAGAATGCCGTACAGCATAACCACTCAGTAACGCTGACTGGCGGTAACGACATGTCGAAGTTCCTGATGTCATATACCTATACCGGCAACGAGGGTATCATGGGTGCTAACGTAGCTTCTTACTACAAGCGTAACACCATCAGACTGAACAGCGACCACGTGCTGCTGAAGGCAAAGGACTTCGACGCCATCACCATTGGTGAGAACCTGTCGATTGGCTACACCAAGAGCCACGATCTGGCCGAAGACGGCATGTACTGGAGCTACATTCACGACCTGATGCAGACATCGCCTCTGGTACCGCAGTATGCTGACAATGGCGACATCTACAACTATAATAAATATGGTGAGGGATGGAACGACCAGATTTTCAAGAACCCATGGGAGGCTCTGACGAAGGGTGGATTCAACTCTATGGCCGAGAGCCGCAACCTGAACATCAACGCTACTGCCTTTGCTACAATTCAGCCTATCAAGGGTCTGAAATGGCGCACACAGTTCAACTACAACTGGTACTCTGGTGCCTACCGCAGCTATGCTGAGCCTCGCTCACCTGCCAACGGTTCGGCTATTGTCGACTCCTACTCTAGCAGCCAGAACCAGAGCATGAGCTCGAACTGGTCGATAGAAAATACGATTACTTACGAGTTGCCTCTCCTGGCAGGTCATAAGATCAGCGTGATGGCTGGTCAGAGCTTCCAGAGTTCAGCATGGGGCGAGGGCATCAACGGTTCGAACAAGGCGAAGGCTGGCGAGCAGCTGGCTACGCTGAAGGGCTGGGACTCTGCATACCTGTCGAACTTCAAACTGACCAGTGCAACGGATGCCACGCTGGGTGGATCACCCAGTGACGAAAGCTACCTGGCTTCATGGTTCGGACGTGCCACATGGGACTACAATGAGAAATACATGGCCACCTTCACCATTCGCCATGACGGTTCGAGTGTGTTCAACGATGGTCACCGTTGGGGTACCTTCCCCTCAGTATCTGCCGGTTGGGTAATCACCAACGAGAAATTCATGGCTAAGACACAGAGCTGGCTCGACTTCCTGAAGATACGTGCTTCATGGGGTCAGAACGGTAACTGCGCTATCCCAGCCTACCAATACCTGGCTACCATCGCACAGTCTGGACAGTACAACGATAACGGCTACAAGTTTGGTTCCGATATGAACACCTCTGTTGCTGGTACTCCAAAGACTGGTGCCTATGCCAACATCCTGCCTAACTACGACCTGACTTGGGAGACTTCTGAGCAGCTGGACTTCGGTTTCGACGCTCGATTCCTCAACAGCCGTCTGGGTGTTAACTTCGACTGGTACAAGAAGACCACCAAAGACTGGCTCATCACCGGTCCTCATGTAGCCATCTACGGTACTAGCCCCGCTTTCATCAATGGTGGTGACGTCAAGAATACTGGTGTCGAGCTGGCCATCACGTGGAATGACCGCATTGGCAAGGACTTCAGCTACAATGCTAGCGTGAACTTTGCCACCAACAAGAATGAGGTAACACGTATTGCCAACGACAACCACTACATCAATGGTCCTAGCGGCGTGCTGTCACAGGGCACTGAGTATGTATATCGTGCTGAGGAAGGCAAGCCCATCGGTTATTTCTTCGGTATGTCATACAGCGGCATCTGGCAGACTCAGGAGCAGATTGATGCTGCTCGTGCACAGATGGAAGCAGACCTCGCTGCAGGCAGGATTCCTAGCACAGTAGTACTGAAGAACGCACAGCCTGGCGACCCCATCTGGGACGACTATAATGGTGATGGTGAGATCAACTACTCAGAGGGTGAGAAATGCGACCGTCATGAGATTGGTAATCCTAACCCCGATGTCACCCTGGGTATCAACTTGGGCTGCAGCTGGAAGGGCTTCGACTTCTCAGTCAACGGCTACGGAGCTTTCGGCCAGCAGGTTATGCGCTCTTACCGCTCATTCGGCGACAACCCACTGCAGAACTACGATACGACCATCCTGAACCGCTGGCACGGTGAGGGCACGTCGAACGACCAGCCACGCATCACGGCTACAGGTCATAACAACACCATCTGGGTGTCTACTCGCTACATGGAGAATGCCGACTTCTTCAAAATCAAGACCATGACGCTGGGCTACGACTTCAAGCACATCTGGAAGTCTTGTCCGTTACAGCAGCTGAAATTCTACGTCCAGGTTCAGAACCTCTGTACCTTCACTGGATACACAGGTCTCGATCCTGAGGTAGGTAACACTGCCGGTGGTAACAACTGGGCATCAGGTATCGACCTCGGTCTTTACCCATCAGCACGTACTTTCATGGTTGGTGCAAACATTAAATTTTAATTCGATAACAGGTTATGAAGAAATATATTTTATCATTATTGACGGTCTTATCAGCAACGGCCTTGCTGACTTCATGTAACGACATGCTGGACACTGACCCACGTAAGACCGAGATGAATAAGGAGACCTTCCCAGGAAAATCTGGTGACGTGGAGTCTCAATTGGTGGCTATCTACAGCATCATGAACGTGCTGGGTGGCGGCGATTCTGATACGTCAAACCCCTTCTATTGGTGGGAGATTATGTCTGACAACTGCTACGGCAGCGGTGGTTTGCAGGACAACAAAGTAAAGTCGATGCACTATCTGGTGCAGATGAGCTCTAACCAGTACGAATTCCCCTTTGTATGTCTTTATGGTGGCGTGAAGCGCTGTAACGACTTGATTGAGAACATCGACAAGGTGAACTGGGACGAGAGCGAGAAGACGCTGCGTAACCAGCTGCTGGGCGAGGGTTACTTCATGCGTGGACTCTATACCATGTGGCTCACACAGTTGTATGGCGATATTCCCCTCATCACCGCTTCCGAGGTTCCTGCTGACATGGAGGAAGAGGTAAGCGCTGAGGAGAAAGTCTATCCCCAGATTCTCTCCGACTTCACATCAGGTATGAACCTCATGGGCACCACCAGAGGTCATGGCGACGGTCATGCTAACAAGTATGTGGCCGAGGCTTTCCTCGCACGTGCCTATATGTTCTGGGCTGGTTTCTATAAGAACGTCAGCGAACTGGCTACTGGCGATGCATCCATCAATCTGGTTGAGCAACCTGGTTGTGATGGCGGCACGCTCTCAAAGGCTAATGTCATAGCAGCTGTCATGGACGTGATTGCCAGTGGTAGCTACAAGCTCTGCGAGGACTACCGCTCATTATGGCAGTATTCTAACAGTCTGCTCTGGGACGAGGCTCACGACAATGAAGACGGTACTGGAAACAAGGAAGGCACTCACGCCTACGCATTTATTGCCGACATGAAGCGCGAGAACTGTTTCGACCAGCCTGGCATGGGTAACGGCAATACCGAGGAGCTCTTCCAGATTCAGTTCATGAATGCTTCTAACTGGAATATTGGTAATTCATACTATACTGCTCAGCGCATGTATTCCAACTACATCTCTTGTTTCTGGGGTCTGCGTTGTAACGGTAATAATGGTAAGCGCGACTACACCTATCCATTCAACGAGGGATGGGGTCAGGGCACACCTTCTTGCAATATCTGGGACGACTGGACACACGCTGAGGAAGTGGGCGGCTATACCGATGTCCGCAAGCTCGGTTCTCTGATTGACTGTGTTCACGAGTTGCAGAACTATACCTTCGTGAAAGACGACTGCGAAGAGTCTGGCTATAGCGTCAAGAAGTACAACTCTGTAGAGCTCGACGCCTGCGAGAACGATAAAGACACCTGGTGGTCAAAGGCTCCTGGCTATACCAGCAGCTCACTCGACAACAAGATGCAGGGCGACCACTTCGAGGACTTCTACCTGATGCGCTATGCTGACGTGCTGCTCATGGCTACTGAGCTCACTGGCGATGCCCAGTACATGAATCTGGTACAGCGTCGTGCTGGTGTTACGGAGACTGGTTATTCATTGGAGGCTGTTCAGAACGAGCGTCGTTGGGAGTTTGCCTTCGAGGGACTGCGCTTCAACGACATGCGCCGTTGGACGGGTAACAAGCCTACCGCAAACTCTTATGCTCCTAAGGCTCTGCAGGCACAGACTGGCAAGACGACAACCCATCATGGCAACAAGAAGTCAACCATGAAGCACATGACCTGCTCGTGGACCAAGCGCTACTGCGATACCAACGGTTTCCTGGCAAAGCCACAGAACCAGATCAACCTGATGAACGGCAAGCTGAAGCAGAACCCAGGTTGGGGCTCTGAGACTCCTGAAGAAGAGAAAACCTACGTGACACTTTATTAATCATGATATAACGAATAACCCATATGAAAAAGATATTTTTATTATTTGCCACAGTATGCGCGCTGGTAGCCTGCGATCCTACTTCTGAGGATATTGGCAATGGTGCTGCCATTACCATCGACGAGCTGAAGGCCATGACCAGCGTCACTGTGAACAAGGCAGATGACGGCCTTAATGGTAATGTTATCACATGTAAAACCTCAGCACCTGTGAATGCCAAGTGGACATTCAAACCCTCTGCTGGTCCTGGCAAAGATGTTGTCAGCTATGGTGTCGTCAAGAAGATGGCCATCGATGATTATATCGTCACCCTGACAGCACTCTGTGCAGATGGTACCGAACTGAAGATCGACTATCCCATCAGCTGCCAGAAGGTCACCGACCCATTGGTTAAGGTATACCTGTATGGTGAAGATCCCACGATGGAGCCTCCCTTTACACCAAATTCTTGGGATATGGGCCAGCTGCGTTTCAGCGATTTTGAGGGAGCTTATCTGCCTTATCTCTCCGACGAGGTTTATGAGAACCTCACCACCATCATCTTTGATATTGCAGAGGCCACCGACGACTGTAAGGTAGCCATTTCAAACGGTTGGTGGGGCAACTGGTACTACGATACAAATCCCTGGTCAGGAACTCCAAAATCCGTAAAGCCGGGCTTGTTCGAAGTAACCATCAACGATGCCATCAACAGAGAATGCTCGCGTAAATATAAGGACGAAGATCCTGCTGGCGGTAAGGACCTCGCACTTATGGTTGTCGGAGGTAGCTGTACTATCAGAGCCGTCTACTATGAGGAATAATAATGCAGATTTAGATTCATCATTTTGTTTTATTAGCAGATTATGACTCTGATTGGGAGGATGCCACGTAGCGTTACGCGACATCCTCTCTCCTTTTTTTGTAAATTTCTTCATTCTTCATTCTTCATTCTTCACTTTTTTTCGTACCTTCGCAGCCGATTATGATAGTATGTATCGCTGAGAAACCCAGTGTGGCAAGGGATATAGCACGCATTATCGGTGCTAACAGCTCACACGAAGGGTATATGGAAGGTAACGGTTTTCAGGTGACCTGGACATTCGGTCATCTGTGTACGCTGAAGGAACCCCACGACTACACCCCCATGTGGCGCTCGTGGAGTCTGTCGTCGCTCCCTATGATTCCTGAGCGCTTCGGCATCAAGCTGATTGACGATGCAGGCATCAAGAAACAGTTTGCCATCATCGAAGGACTTATGCAGAAGGCTGAGCGCATCGTAAACTGTGGTGACGCGGGTCAGGAGGGAGAACTCATCCAGCGGTGGGTGATGCAGAAAGCTGGGGCGAAATGTCCCGTCAGCCGTCTGTGGATATCGTCGATGACCGACGAAGCCATTCGCGAGGGTTTCCAGAACCTGAAAGACCAGGCCGACTACCAGCCACTCTATCTGGCTGGACTCTCACGTGCCATCGGTGACTGGCTGCTGGGTATGAACTGCACCCGACTCTACACCCTGCGCTACGGACAAAACCGACAGGTGCTGTCGATAGGTCGTGTGCAAACGCCCACCCTCGCACTCATCGTGAACCGCCAGAAGGAGATAGACAATTTCAAACCAGAGCCCTACTGGGTACTAGCGACCGTCTATCGCGACACCACGTTTACGGCAACGAAGGGCAAGTTCACCAAGAAGGAGGAAGGTGAAGAGGCTTTCAAGACCATTGAGGGCAAGCCGTTCACCGTGACGAAGGTCGAGAAGAAAGAAGGCAAGGAACAGCCTCCCCAGCTCTACGATCTGACGTCGCTGCAAGTAGACTGCAACCGCAAGTTCGGATTCTCTGCTGAGATGACGCTGAACCTGATACAAAGCCTCTACGAGAAGAAATACACCACCTATCCGCGTGTGGATACCCAATACCTGTCGGACGATATCTACCCCAAATGTCCGCAGACGCTGAACGGTCTCTACCAGACGAAGTTCGCTGGTGTGCCCGTCTATGCGGAATTCATCAAACCCATTGGTGGCAAGGCGCTGAAGAAGACGAAGCGCGTCTTCGATACGTCGAAGGTGACCGACCACCATGCTATCATCCCTACTGGCGTCATTCCCCAAAATCTCAGCGATCTGGAGCAGAAAGTCTTCGACCTTGTGGCTCGTCGCTTCATCGGTGTCTTCCTGCCCGATTGCAAGTTTTCTACGACGACCGTATTGGGCGAAGTAACTAGTACGCCTAGTCCTACTAGTAATACTAGAGAAACTAGCATCGAATTCAAGGTTACTGGCAAGGAAATCCTTGATCCGGGATGGCGCGTCGTCAGGGAAAAGACGCAGAAACAAGAAGAAGATGATGCGCACCAATCGTCTGGCGATGACGACGAGAAGAAGCAGGATGATGAAGAGCGCACCCTACCCACCTTCGTCAAAGGCGAGTCGGGCGACCACAAGCCCACGCTGACGGAGAAGATGACCACACCCCCGCCCTACTACAATGAAGCCTCGCTGCTGCGCGCTATGGAGACAGCGGGTAAGTTCGTTGAGGACGAGACGCTGCGTGCCGCCATGAAGGAGAACGGCATCGGACGACCATCATCACGAGCCTCCATCATCGAGACGCTGTTCAAGCGCCATTATATCCGTCGTGAGCGCAAGCGACTGGTGGCCACTCCTACGGGCATCGAACTGATAGACCTCATCCGCGAGGAACTGCTGAAGAGTTGCGAGCTGACGGGTATCTGGGAGAAGAAGCTCCGAGATATCGAGCACCAGCAGTACGATGCCCAGCAGTTCATCAACGAGCTGAAACAACAGGTATCAGAAATCATTCGCGACGTGATGCAAGACCCCACTAACCGTCGCATCACCATCACCCCCGATGAACAGCAGAAGAAGGGTAAGAAGAAACCCAAGGGGGGCGACACGCAATAAATCACAAACCCCCGCCGTTATATTAAACGGTATGCGCAAAAGACTGCAACTGACATGGACGATAGCCTTAGCCCTAATCCTAACGGGATGTGGGGCTGATCAGGCGTTGAAGAAAGGCGACAAGTTGTATGCCTTAGGCGAATATCACGACGCAGCAGCGCAGTACAAGAAAGCCTACTCGCAGACGCCCGCCAAGGAGCGCGCGCTACGCGGACAACGGGCGCTGAAGATGGCAGAGTGCTATCGTCGCATCAACTACACACAGAAGGCCATCGCTGCCTACAACAACGTCATCCGATACAAGCAAGAAGACTCGCTGACTCACCTCCGGCTGGCCCAGCAACTGATGAAGAACGGCAACTACAAGGAGGCGGAGAAGCAGTTTCGAGAAGCCCTCGACTCGATGCCTGGCCATCCGCTGGCTCTCAACGGACTGCGCTCAGCCCAGAAGGCACCCGAGTGGAAAAAGAAAGGTTCAGACTATACCATCAAGCGCGAGAATTTCTTCAACTCCCGACGCTCCGACTATTCACCCATGTTGGCTGGCGACGACAACGACATCCTCTATTTCACCTCGACACGCAATCAGGCAAAAGGCGACGAGCTGAGCGGCATCACAGGAACGAAGAATGCCGACATCTTCCGTTCGCAGAAGGATGACAAGGGCAAATGGCAGCGACCTGAGGCTATCGATACCGAGCTGAACACAGATTATGACGAGGGTGCCTGTTCACTGTCACCCGACGGCCGGACGATGTACCTGACACAATGTACCACCGACCCCAACTATCCGCGCTATGCTACCATCGTGACCAGCCAGCGGTCGGATGCCGCCTGGAGCAAGGCGACGCTGCTGGAACTGACGCACGATACGCTGTCGGCTTATGCCCACCCTGCCGTTTCGCCTGACGGCCAATGGCTCTACTTCACGAGCAACATGCCTGGCGGAATGGGGGGCTACGACATCTGGCGCGTCCGTCTGACTACCAGCGGTGTGGGAGGCGTCGAGAATCTGGGTGAGCCCATCAACACGCCTGGCGACGAGCTGTTCCCCACATTCCGTCCCAATGGCGACCTCTACTTCTCGAGCGATGGCCACGAGGGCATGGGCGGACTGGATATCTACATCGCCAAACCCAACGGACGATCGTATACCCTCACTCATCCCGGATTCCCCTTGAACTCACAGGGCGACGACTTCGGCATGACGTTCGAAGGCATGAAGAATCAAGGCTACTTCGCCAGCAATCGTGGCGACGGCAAGGGCTGGGATCACATCTACTCGTTCTACAACCCTGAAATCGTACAAACCGTCAAGGGTTGGGTCTACGAAAAAGACGGCTACGAGTTGCCTGCTGCACAGGTTTACATGGTGGGCAACGATGGCACCAACGTAAAGCTGAGCGTGAAGGGCGACGGCTCGTTCACACAAGAGATACACCCTGGAGTCGACTACGTGCTGCTGGGCACCTGCAAGGGTTTCCTGAACCATCAGGAGCAACTGCGCGTCGATTCGGTCAAGAAGTCGCAAGAGTATGTGCTGCAATTCCCTTTGGCTAACATCATGGCCCCTGTGCTCATCGACAATATCTTCTACGACTTCGACAAGGCCACGCTTCGTCCTGAGTCGTCGGCAGCCCTTGACCAATTGGTGAAGCTGCTGGAGGAGAACCCCAACGTCACCATCGAGCTGTCGGCCCATACCGACTATCGTGGCTCAGCGGAGTATAACCAGCGACTGAGTCAGCGACGTGCTGAGACGGTGGTCAGATATCTTATCGATCATGGTATTGCCGCCGACCGACTGACGCCTAAGGGCTATGGCGAGGATCAGTCAAAGCTGATTCGCAAGAAGGTTGCCGAGCGTTATCCCTATCTGAAAGAAAACGACGTCTTGACGGAAGAATTCATCAAGACGCTGAAGGAGGAACAGCAGGAAGAGTGTAACCAGCTGAACCGTCGTACCGAGTTCCGCGTGCTGCGCACTACCTACGGGCTGTTTCCGAAGAAATAACCTCGCCCACCCCCACGAACAAGAGTCCGAAGAGGATGATGGCCAGCATCAGCGGGTTGATGCTGAACGACTGTACTGACAGCGTGCGCACCATCACTTCCAGCTGGACGGCCAACAGTTCCCAGCCTCTGAACACGATGAAAAGCACAGCGAACAGGACGATGCAGAACAGCGTCCACAAGCGGTTAAACCACTTGATGCTGTACACCTGACGGGCAGGCAACTGCTGCATCACCCGCTCCGTAAATCCGTTGTCTTCGATTTCCTGCTGAGCAGCCTCAGCAAAGAACTGTTGCAACAACAGGTCGTCGTTCTCCACGATTTTCTTATCTTCCATATCCGTTCTTTCTTAAATAGTTAGCCATTTTCTCCTTGCCTCTGGAGAGGTGCGACTTGACGGTACCCTCCTTCATCTGCGTGATCTCCGCTATCTGGCGAATGTCGTAGCCATCGATCAACTGCAGCGTGATACACGTTCGTTCGTCAGGCTTCAACAACGCCAAAGCGGCATAAACGTCCATTTTCAGTGTTGATTGTTGAGTGACGAATGATGAGTGATTCGCACTTTGTTGCGATGAAGAATGACTAATTGAGAATTTATCATTGGACTTCGGCAAGGCCGACCATTCCTCATTCAACATTCCACATTCCAAATTCTTTTTACGCTTGTAGTCGTAATAGACATTGTATGCAATGCGCATCAGCCAGGTCTGAAACGAGGCCAGCCCACGAAACATGCTGATGTGGGTATAGGCCTTCAGAAACGTGTCCTGCGCCAAGTCATCGCTCAACTGACTATCTCCCAGCGTCTGGTGTAGGAAAAACCGACGTATCGGTGACTGGTAGCGGCGCACAAGCTCGTCGAAAGCTCTGCGATTGCCGCTCACAGCCACCTGAGTTACAAGAGAGATGTCAGTCGGATTCTGCATTTAGGGCTGGACTAGATTATTCTTGGGCGGAATGATAATCCACGCCACAATATAGAAGGGAATACCTGCAAAGGCTGTGAACAGCGTCAGAGCGGCATAGCCCAGCCGAACGGCTACGGGGTCGAAGTCCATATACTCAGCAAATCCTGCGCAAACACCGCCTAAGACGCGGTCGTCACTACGTTGAAGTTTCTTAGTCATATTGATTCTCGTTTAATTCGTTATTTTTAATATTCTGTTTCTGGGCAGTCTTCGAGGCGAACACCTTACCCAGTCCGATGCAGAACACGAGGGCGCCGATGCCAAAGCCCACCTCGCCGGCAGCATAGCCGAGGAAGATCATGAGACCCACACCGACGAAACATTGGCGCATGCCCTTCTGATACTCGTCGTCGACATCGATAGGCTTCTCGTTGAGCAGCTGGTCAGGAATGGGCTGTCCCTGTTGCATAGCCATCTGTGCCAGACGCATCTTCTCCTTGCGGTTCTTGTTGATGAAATAGAACAGGGCGGCGATAATCAGCACGGGGGCCAGCACGAAGATGATCAGCAGCACACCTAATACCAGCAGCACACCAAGTGCATCCTTGCTGTCCCATGAGGTCACAATACGAGACAGATGCTTTTCAATGCGCTCGTCGGCGTCGTCCTCTTTCGTCCAGTCGTCATCTACGGCTCCCGCAGGCGTAGCCACCGTCGTCGTTGTGTCAGAAAATGCCTCTACCGCATCCTTACTTGTCGAATCGACCAGCTCCTGTTGTGGAGTGTGCCGATGCTTCTGCGCTGCCACCTGCACATTCGTGCCGAGCAGTAGCAGCATGGTCATTGTCAATAGAACTTTCTTCATATCACGATGTAGTTTTGTTTGTTGTCTGTTTATTGTTTGATGGTCAACTCACCCGTTTT
>Ga0247611_10008742_pt1 | contig 12395 bp, 13 predicted proteins | sample 177DNAGHGhighgp2_FD_192422 | JGI IMG/M metagenome (GOLD analysis project Ga0247611, IMG submission 192422) | Sheep rumen microbial communities from Palmerston North, Manawatu-Wanganui, New Zealand - 1770 DNA GHGhigh gp2 | ecosystem: Host-associated > Mammals > Digestive system > Stomach > Rumen... | reverse complement strand
CTGCAATTTTATTGCATCGGGTGGAGATAAGGGGATTCGAACCCCTGACCTATAGATTGCGAACCTATCGCTCTACCAACTGAGCTATACCCCCATTTTGGACTGCAAAGATATAAAAAAAATCTTACGGAGTAAACGTATAATGTGGATTGTGCTTCGGGGCTCATATAATGGCTCGAACAGGGACTCGAAATAGGGTGGAGCATAACACGCTGTTAATCAGCAAATTACTGAATTACGGCTCAGCGAGATCGTGAGCCGTAATTCAGGATTTCATTGATAATCAATCACTTCTGCTCCACCGAAGATCAGTAAAGAGGTATGGGAGATTTGCCCGCCTTCGGCGGCCACATCTCTTTACGCTCGCCGCGGGGCCCTTACAAGCTAGAAAGGCATAGCCGACCTTCGGCCGGCGAAGCGCCTTTTGTTTTTTGTGCACTCGAGAGCAGGCTCTCGGATACACAAAAAACAAAACGCACCGCAGCTTTGCTGCGATGCCTTTCTAACTTGTGGAGATAAGGAGATTCGAACTCCTGACCTCCTGCATGCCATGCAGGCGCTCTACCAACTGAGCTATACCCCCGATTTGGGACTGCAAATATACAACAATTTTTGAAATTGCAAGCCTACCGGAACTTTTATTCGCGCTCCATTTCGCGGCGGATATCCTTTTCCTTTATGGTTTGTCTCTTGTCGTATTCTTTCTTACCCTTGGCAAGGGCGATGTGGAGCTTCGCCAGGCCGTCATCATTAATATACAAGCGAACGGCCACGATGGTGAGTCCCTTCTGTTTCACGGCCGCAGCCAAGTGCCGGAGTTCGCGCCGAGTAAGCAGCAACTTGCGGTCGCGCATGGGCTCATGGCCATTCCAGCTGCCCCAGAAATAAGTGGCCACGTTCATGCCCTTCACGTAGAGCTCACTTCCGGAGAAGTAGCAGTAGGCGTCTTGCAGCGAAGCCTTGCCAAGCCGAATCGACTTGATCTCGGTGCCGACGAGCACGATGCCGGCGTCGTACTCCTCGAGGAACTCGTAGTCGAACGATGCCCGCTTGTTGCGTATCTGTATGCCCTGTTTCTCCTTTGCCATAGGGGCTGCAAATATAGGTAAATTCGGGCGATTTATCTATCTTTGTCATTGCAAGCTTTAGAAGACGATGCCCAAAATCCGCAAAACTCTGCCGGCGGAACTGCCGAATCCAGAACAGCTGGACCTGAAAGCGTTGGCGCAAGCCTGCCTTAAAGGAAAGCTGAACCTCATCTGCGTGCTCGGCCCCACCGCTTCAGGTAAGACGCGCTATGCGGTAAAGCTGGCGGGCGAACTCAAAGCCAAAGGCCTAAGCCCCGAAATTATCTCCGCCGATTCCCGCCAAGTCTACCGCGGAATGGATATCGGCACCGGCAAGGATCTGGCCGAATACGGCTCGGTGCCTTACCATCTCATCGACATCGCTGTCCCCGGCACCCAGTACAACGTGCATAGTTTCTGCGAAGACTTCGCCGCGGCGATGGCAGACATCCGCGCCCGCGGGGCCTTCCCCATCCTCTGCGGCGGCACAGGCCTCTATATCAGCGCGGTCACGGGAGGCTACGATTTCACGGAACGCAAGCCCCTGTCGGCCGCCGCTCCCGGCGGGCCGGACGACGGCGTCTTCTTTATCGGCACCCTCGTCTCCCGGGAGGTGCGCAACGCGAAGATCGACGCGCGCCTGCATGCCCGTCTAAAAGAAGGTATGGTCGACGAAATCCGCAGCCTGCTCGATGGTAGCAATCCGGCCTGCAAGAGCGGCCCCGTTCCTGCGGAAGTGCTGCTTGGCTACGGGCTGGAGTACAAGTTCGTAACTCTCTACCTGCAGGGAGAACTAACGGAAGACGAGCTCTTTACAAAGCTCTCCACCGCAATTCACCAGTTCGCCAAACGGCAGATGACCTGGTTCCGCGGAATGGAGCGCAGCGGCATCCGAATCCACTGGGTAGAACCGTAATTATTCTGTACACGTAATGAATTTCATTGAACAACTCCTCGGAATAGAGAACCGCTGGGCGATACTCGGTATCCTCGTCGCATTACAGCTTATCATCTGTGTAGTAGTCTGCAAGACCACGAAAAAAGCGCTTTGGGGATGGCTCACTCTGGTCGTAACCGCACTCTTCATTATTGTTTATATCTGGAAGTATCCGTGGTTGTTCAGGATCGTCGGGGCGTTGTTCGCATTTGGCCCGGGTCAGCTCGTCACAAGCATTCTGGTACCAGGCGGCGGTAGCTCGCACAAGAAGAAGGATCATCCGATAAAGGGTAAGCTCGCCAGCTTACCGCTACTGTTCAATCAGGGCTTTTATAATTCTCTTCGTGGGAATACAGTCGATAATCCGGAGATAGGGGCGCTGTATGTGTACGTTGCTTTTCTATGTGTGGACATTCTCGGAGTGGATCCAGAAAAGGTGTTTGTGTCGTCGGATTTTAATAACGACCTGGGCGCCGACAGCTCCGATGTGGAGGCTTTTGTACAGCATATAGGAAAGGAAATCCTAGTACCCAACGATCTCGTGGGTAAGGCCAAAAAATGGCTTGACTTCCTGCGGTACAGCGCCGATTCAAATGAAACGAACGGCAGCTATAAGTTCCCGCTCAATACGGTGAAAGATATGGCTTTCGCCCTTTTTGTTTTCAAGCCGCGACGGATAGAGTATCCGGAGTAGCTGCAGCCAGATAACCTAACTGCATCTGCCGTCACTTATCAATTTCGGAATCCCAATCATCCTGGTAGACTTGGAGGAAAAAGAGGAAAAATTGGGTGGAGCGTAAGTCGCTGAGTATCAATAAAATCCTGAAAATGCCCTCATGGAAATGACGAGGGCAAAATCAGGAACTTGTTGATTTATAGCGAGTTGTGCTCCACCGCCAGTGCGGCGTCCCATGGCTCCACCGCCAGTGCGGCCTCCCATGGCTCCACCTCCGACCGCGGCCTCCCATGGCTCCACCGCCCTCTCCTACCTTGCCAGAGCGATGAGGTTCAGGCCGATGCCGCCGTAGATGGCGTAGCGGGTGTAGGAGAAGTTGATGCTGAACCACTTCAGGGGCTGGATGCTGATGCCGCCTCCGAAGTTGAAGCGATGGTCGCGGGTCCCGGGCGTGACGGTATAGGGGTGGTACCACGATACGGAATCGTCTCCATCCACATAGGCCTTGCTGCCGTCCGTAATGCCCTGGTTGGTCTGGGAATACCCGATAAGGGGTACGAGCCTGAGCCAGGGGAGAACGGGGACCTGATATCCCACATTGATTTCGAAGGCGACGCTGTCGTTCCACTTGGTGTCGCTGATATCACTGGCATAATGGTGCTCCGGGCCGTATTTCAGGAAGTCCAGCTGGATGCCCGCCGCCAGGATGTTGAAGCCCGCACCGAATCCGTTGTAAGGAGTGCCGGCTCCGGCAACGCCAAAGTTCAATCCGGCTTCCAGGCGGCCTTTGTTCGAAGGGAAGTCGAACAGCTGCGCCCTGGCGCTCAGCGAGGCGGCCAGCATGACGGCAATCAAAACAATTCTTTTCATCATAATCCCTGGTAGAAACCGACCTTCTTGTAGACTTTGCGAAGAGTCTTGTTCGCCACATAGGCGGCACGCTCTGCGCCGGCGCGGTATACTCCGTCCAGATAAGCCTTGTCGGCCATCAGGCGGGTAGCCTCTTCACGGATGGGGCGGAGGGCCTCCACCACGGCCTCGCCGACGGCGGGCTTGAACACGCCGTAGCCCTTGCCGGCAAACTCGGCTTCGATCTCGGGGATGCTCTTGCCGGTGATGGTGGCGTAGATGTTTATGAGGTTCGCCACGCCGGGCTTCGCAACCTTATCGTACCGTACGCAATTCTCTGAGTCTGAGTCCGTTACTGCGCGTTTAAACTTCCGAAGAATGTCCTCCGGAGAGTCCATCAGGAACACGCAGCCGTCGGGTACCGACTTGCTCATCTTGCCGTCCGGGGTAGTGAGTCCGTAGATGCGGGCGCCGGTCTTGGCAATCAGCGGTTCGGGAACAGTGAACACGTCTCCATATATGCTGTTGAACCTCTGGGCGATGTCGCGGCAGAGCTCCACGTGCTGCTTCTGGTCTTCACCCACGGGCACGTAGTCCGGCTGGTAAAGCAGAATGTCCGCTGCCATAAGCACGGGATAAGTAAACAATCCCGCATTGATATTATTGCTGTATTTGGCGGATTTGTCTTTGAACTGCGTCATGCGCGAGAGCTCCCCGAACATGGTGTAGCAGTTGAGCACCCATGCGAGCTGGGTGTGTGCAGGCACCTGAGACTGAAGGAAGAGTACGTTCTTCTCGGGATCCAAGCCGCAGGCGATGTACTGTGCAAGCTGGTTAAGCGACCGACGGCGCAACTCGGCCGGCTCCTGACGCACGGTGATGGTGTGCAAGTCCGCCATAAAGTAATAGCACTCGTAATCGTTTACCCGGTCCGCCCAGTTCTTTATGGCTCCGAGATAGTTTCCAAGATGCAGGTCTCCGCTCGGCTGGATGCCGGAAAGCATTCTTTTCTTCTGTACTTCTTCCATAGACTGCAAAGATAGACAAAATCACCCAAAGGGCTTACATTCCCTTCTGCTTTTTCCAGAGTTCCTCGGTGGCCAATGCGAATTTGGTCACCGAGAATTCTTTACCCTTCGGGTAGATGTACCAGGTGTCCTCGAGGGTGTTGAGGTCCACGCAGTCGCCGTAGCGGCCAAGGTAGTCGTACTCGATGTGGCAAGAATAAAGCGACGGAACCGGCCAGTCCTGGGCGAACGGGTCGCCGTCCATGTCGACGCCGTGCACCGAGAAGCCGTTCATGTCGTGCCGCAGCAGTCCGTGGCCGAGATGCATGAACTTCTTGGCATTGGGCAGACTCCATACGTCTACGAAAAGGTCGCCGGAGGAATAGGTGCCGGCGTCGACCTCGGCCCTCACTTGGGCGCGTTCCCATTCGTACCAGTCGGGGATGTGGCTGAACTCCGTCTTTCCTTCTAGCGCGCGCAGTTCGCCGAGCTCCGTCATCTCCCAGACCTTGCCGCAGTGCGAACAGCTGAGCTGTGCCCCACGAGCCCGCATTCCGTATTCTTTTCCGCAGGCGGGGCACTGGTAGAGCACTTTCTCGAGCCCCTCGGCGCGCTTCTTATAGTCTATCTTGATGCCTTTTTCCTTCTGCCATGCGAAGTCGTCGTACTGGAAGGCCTCCTCGATCTTCTTGTTGATCTCGGCTACCGGGGTGGTCTTCAGCTGCTCGGGGGTGAAGAGGAGGGTCATCTCCGCCTCGGTGGGGGCCACACCGCGGTTGCGGGTGTTCCAGAAGGGCGCATTCACGTGATGTCCATGGCAGATGAGAGTCACCACCGGCACTCCGAGCAGACGGCACATTTTGCCCAGCGATTCGGGCAGTATGGCCGTGGTGCCGCAAAGGGAGTAGCGCGCCTCCGGGTAGATGACTGCGATATCCTTGTTCTCTATGGTGCGTGCGAGCTGGCGGATGAGGCGGACGTCGTTCGTGAACTTGCGTTTGCAGATGCATCCTACGTTGCGCAGCAGCCATTCCCGGCCGATGAAGCCGTCGATGGCAACCACGTAGTTCGCCCTGTATGGGAAAATGGCCTTGGTGGCCACCTTGAAGTCCATGAAGGAATTGTGGTTGCAGAGCAGCACATAGGGCGGTTTGATACCTTCCATCCCTATCTTGCGGAGCTTATTGTGATGGCTCCAAACCGTGGGCATGCTGAGAAGCAGTGTGAGGGGCTGCAGATATCTGCGGGTGCGCACCGGCGCCTTGGCCAGATCGAATCTTTCGATTGCAACGTCCATAGGTTCAGGGTTTTAGTTTCCACAAATATAATAAAATCGTATATTTGTATATATGGATAAAGTGATAATTCTCGATTTCGGCTCTCAGACCACCCAGCTCATAGGCCGTCGTGTCCGGGAACTCGGCACCTTCTGCGAAATCCTTCCCTACGACAGTTTCCCCGCGGACGATCCCGATGTGATAGGCGTTATTCTGAGCGGTTCGCCGCTTAGCGTCTACGCTCCGGACGCCCTTCTGCCGGACCTTTCCGGCGTGTTCGACCGCTATCCCGTGCTGGGCATCTGCTACGGTGCACAGTTAATTAGCTATTTGGGCGGCGGCAAGGTGGAGAATTCCGGCACTCGCGAGTACGGAAGGGCTCTGCTGAACTACGTGGCCGAAGACTGTCCGCTGCTGGCCGGCATCGAGGCCGGTTCGCAGGTGTGGATGAGTCATGGCGACAGCATCACCGTCCTGCCGGAAGGCTTCCGTCTGGCGGCGTCGACCGACAGCGTTCGCAACGCGGCCTTCTGGAACCCGGAGCGCCGCATCTGGGGCGTGCAGTTCCATCCCGAGGTGGTGCATACCACGGAGGGCAAGCGTCTCCTCGAAAACTTCGTGGTCGGAATCTGCGGCAGCCGCCGTGAATGGTCGTCCGACTCGTTCGTGGAGACGACGGTGCGCGAGCTGAAGTCGACTCTGGACGACGGCAACGTGATTCTCGGCCTCAGCGGGGGAGTAGACTCCACCGTCGCGGCAGTGCTGCTGAACAAGGCAGTAGGCAGCCGTCTTACCGGAATCTTCGTGAACCACGGCCTGCTGCGCAAGAACGAGTTCGAAGACGTGCTCACCGATTACCGCAAACTGGGCCTGAATGTGCGCGGAGTGGATGCTTCAGCGTTGTTCCTGGACGCGCTGAAAGGAGTGGACAATCCCGAGCAGAAGCGCAAAATCATAGGTCGTCTCTTCATTGAGGTATTCGAGGCCGAGGCGGCGAAGATCCCCGGCGTAAAGTATCTGGCACAGGGAACCATCTACCCGGACAGGATAGAAAGCCGCAACATCACCGGCAAGGTCATAAAGAGCCACCACAACGTTGGCGGCCTGCCGGAGCACTTGAAACTCTCGCTCTGCGAACCGCTCAAGTGGCTGTTCAAGGACGAAGTCCGCGCGGTCGGTCTCAGCCTTGGCATTCCGCGGCACATGCTCTTCCGTCATCCCTTCCCGGGTCCCGGCCTGGCCGTACGCATAGTAGGGGAGATAACCCCCGAAAAGGTCCGCATTCTGCAGGACGTTGACGATATCTTCATCCGCTCGCTTCGGGCGGAGGGTTTGTACGACGCCATCTGGCAGGCTGGTGCCATCCTGCTACCGGTCCGCACCGTTGGCGTGATGGGCGACGAGCGCACCTACGACTATGCGGTCGTGCTGCGCGCTGTGACCAGCAGTGACGCTATGACGGCAGACTGGGCCTTCCTTCCGGAAGACTTCACCCGTCGCCTGAGCAATGAGATTATCAATAAGGTAAAAGGCGTGAACCGCGTCTGTTACGACATCTCCTCCAAACCGCCTTCCACTATCGAGTGGGAATAATTAGTTCCTGACAACCTTAAGCCTTCCGATGGCGTGTTCCAGGGATTCCGATGGTTCGATTATGTTGTAATCGTCCCAGAATGCCGGATCTGCGAACAATGCCGTCTTGTCGCCAAGTGCGTCGCCGGAATGGAACATCTCGGTGCGGTTGATAGGCACGGTAGGAACTAGGCGCTCCGTTACTACCAGTTCGTTCACGGTTGTGAATGTGGTGGAAATCAGGCGCTTTTTGGAGTCGCAGGCAAAACGCATGGTGTTCTTAAAGTAGGAGAGCCGTGTAACGCCGTCTTCTGTATGGTAGTTGAGCACAAGCGATACTTCCTGTGGCTTAAAGTGGAGCCCGGCCGGCTTCTTCCTCAGGATTGCTGCGCTGACCTTTGATGGGTCGCTCATATCCAGTGAAAGTTCCATTCTGGTGAAGCTCATCCGTTCCTGATCGATGTATAGGGTACCGTGGTATAGAGGCCAGCGCGGGTTTGCGTCGGGGATAATTCTGATTACGAACTGTGCCCTGCCGTCAATGAATTCCGGCTTGTCGATTTCCAGACGATAGTTCTGAAGTTCCTCTTCCTTAAGCAGGATTTCCGGATTCTTTACGACATCGAATTCAAGGGCCTGGGTGGGGCCTCCAAGCATCTTAACCCTGAGAGTGTCGGACTTTTTCTGACTCACCAGGACCCTGCTCTTTACCAGGGCGGCGCGGTCGCTGAAGACGTTCTGCGAATACGCCGTCTTGTTAAGACGGGCCACCGCCTCTGACACGTATACGAATTTCTGGCGTTTCCGAACGGTTTCGCGATAGAAACAAAGCAGGGATTCCATTCCTGGGCTGTAATTGTCCGGAATCAACTCCCTTGCCGTACGGACTATCTCATCGGGGTCGCCCGAAACTATCCGGGCTCCCGGTATAGCGAAGGATTGCCGTTGCATTTTTACCTTCAATGGGCCGTCTCCCGGAGCGAGTCTCACGGTTGAATAACCCATGTAGGAAAAGGAGAGGCTGGGCATGGGCGATTCCGACTTCAAGGTGAAGTCGCCGTCGGCATTCGTAACGGTTGACGGTCCTCCGCTTCCGGACGACACCAGCACGGATTCGAGCGGCGCGCCGGACTGCGCGTCCACGACCCTTCCGGACACGGAAACGCCCTGCGCCGCCGCAATCCAGGGGAGTACGGCTAGCAGAACGGTATAAAGGGCCTTCTTCACAAACTTATTGACCGACCGCGAGTCCTCTCATATTAAAGTCTCCGCTGCCGGAAATGTCAATATTGGCAAGGGTGGCAGCAGTGCCGGTGAGGGTGCAGTCCCCGCTGCCGGAAATCTTTACGCTTACGGTACCGACGCCCTTGCAGTTGAGAGTGCAGTCGCCGCTGCCGAAGAGTGCTACCGACACGTCCTCCGCCGTCACGCCGTTCGATGTGAGGTCTCCGCTGCCGGTGCTCCTGAATTCGGCCGCAGTCGCCGAGAGCACTCCGGCGACGAAGGCGTCTCCACTACCGCTCGTGCGCGCGCTGAAGCTGCGGCACTGGATGATATCTTCGGCCATCACGTCTCCGCTACCGCTGATCTTGATTTCGAAGCTGCCTATGGTCGTTACCGGGCTGCCGATATGCATATCGCCTGAGCCGGAGAGTTTCACTGCCTCGAGTACGGGCGAATTCACTGTAAGATAGGTCTTGACCTTGGACCTCACGGATACGCCCGGCTTAGTGGTGACCACAAGAGTGCCGTCTTCGACTTTAATCAGATAGAATTCCACCAGATTCTCGTCGCAGGTGAGTGTGAGGCTCTGCCCGCCGGGAGTCTGGGTGTAAAAGACGTCTATCGAAGAGGGGACCGAGATGGCGCTGAAATCAGTAACTGTGATTTTCGTTTGCACGGATACCCCATTGCCGGTCTCTCCGGCAACGTCCCAGATGCATGAACAGAAGGCGACGATTGCCGCTAATGCCAAAAATGCGAACTTTTTCATATGATGCTATTCTTTTCGAGCATTGTTTGCCTTTACCCAGTCCTCCAGGACCTTCTTTGATGGCCGGTTCAGGAGTTTGCCGGGTTTCCAGTTAATGTCCGGATACTGGGCATGGAACTGTTTGTCGGCTCCGGTGACATCGCTCCCGCCGGAGGTGGCGAAGAAGATGACCGTCTTGCCCTCAAAACCGTAGGTCTCGATGAAAGTGTTGATGATGGTGGGCGCAGTGTACCACCAGACCGGGAAACCGATGTAGATTGTCTCGTAACTGTCGGAATGCTTCAGGTCCTTGACGATGGCAGGGCGGGAACTCTTGTCCTGCATCTCTATGGTGCTGCGGGACTGTTTGTCGCGCCAGTCCAGGTCCGCCTCGGTGTATTTCACCTCAGGTTTGATCTCATACAGGGTGGCACCGGCCACTTTGGCCAGATCCTTTGCCACGGCCTCTGTGGTGCCTGTGGCCGAAAAGTATGCTACAAGTGTTTTCATGTCTTTCTTGTTCTGTCCGCACGCCGTGATGGCGAACAGGGCAACCAATGCGGTATAAAGGACTTTCTTCATAGTCGTAAAGATAATGTTTTCCATATTATTAAAAATATCGCTTGCGATATAAAAATAAAGTTGTATATTTGTATCGTGAACGATATAAATAACCTATAATACCCAAACATCATGGATAAGAACAAATCGATTTACGACTTCAAGGCCCTGAATAACAAGGGACTTGAATTTGACTTCGCGCAGTTCGAAGGAAAGGTTCTCCTGATTGTGAACACTGCATCCAAGTGCGGTTTCACTCCTCAGTATGACGGCCTGGAGGCCCTTTATCAGAAGTACAAGGACAGAGGACTGGCCATCGTCGGCTTCCCCTGCGACCAGTTTGCCCACCAGGAGCCCGGCTCCGACGAAGAGATTGCCGAGTTCTGCCGCATCAATCACGGCGTCACCTTCCCCTTAATGAAGAAAATCGACGTGAACGGCCCGGACGAGGCCCCGGTTTATACCTATCTGAAGTCGGCTGCTCCCACAGAGGAGTACAAGGGGCTCAAGGCTAAGGCTACGCAGAAGTTGCTCAAGGGCATTAGCAAGAGCGTCGAGAAAGAGAGCGACATACTCTGGAACTTCACCAAGTTCCTGATCAACCGCGACGGCACCGTCGTCAAGCGCTTTGCGCCAGTGGCTGAGCCCGTCTCCTTTGAGAAAGACATTGAAGAAATGCTCTGATGGAAGAAAAGTTCAAACTGGAAAACCAGCTCTGTTTCAGGCTTTATACGGCTTCCCGGCTGCTCACTCAGGCGTATCATTCGTTGCTGAGCGAGCAAGGCCTTACCTATCCGCAGTACATTGTGCTGCTGGTGCTGTGGGAGAAGGATGAACAGCCGGTGAACGATATCGCCAAGCGTCTGCTGCTGGAAACAAATACAGTAACGCCCCTCCTGAAAAGGATGGAGGCCGAAGGCATCGTAACCCGCAGCAAAGGCAAAGAGGATGCACGCCAGATGATTGTGAAGCTTACGAAGAAGGGGAGAGACCTTCAAAAGAAGCTGACCGATGTTCCCGATACCGTTGGCAACGCAGTTATTTGTGAAAGTGTAACTCCGGAAACTGTTCCGGGCCTCTTTGAAATGCTGGACGACATTATCAAACAATTAAAACAATAACCAACTGCAATACCATTCCGTTGCAAGTGGGAACCGGCGAAGTAGCTGTGGCGGACTAATCCGCGCTGCGCCGGTTTGAACCAGGTGGTTCTGCGTCCGAAGATTTGCGGAGCCGGTAATTAGGGTGGAGCACAACTCGCTATAAATCAATAAGTTCCTGATTTTGCCCTCGTCATTTCCATGAGGGTATTTTCAGGATTTTATTGATACTCAGCGACTTACACTCCACCACTCTCGGCTGCTGCGTCGGTTTGAACCAGGTGGTTCTGCGTTCGCCCCCGCCGGATAAATAAAAAGAGAAGCTGCCAAATGGCAACTTCTCTTTCTAGTAGACCAAACACTCCGAATCTCGAACCTTTTGGAGGACCTTAGGAAGGTGAAAGAGTTCATTAAAAGCATTGGTTCCGACAAAAGCAAATAGGGCCAGATATTCAGGGATGCTTCACACCGGTAAACAGGAATTTATAATTCTTTATCCCCCATCATATGGATTCTGGAGAACTCATTCTTGAAAGGAGCAATATCATCTTCTGACAAGATACCTTGGTTGTATCTGTGTTTGATTTCACCAACGAAATCCATATACATTTCATCGTGCTTCATTGAAGAGACAATCATCGGAATGGCTTTGTGGGCTTCCGGAGAGAAGTCTTTATACCATCTGCCGTGCCGCAAACAGTCTGACACGATTCTCTGAGCGCTTTTGACCTGCCCGGTTTCATACAATTCAGATGCCCTGAGGATATATGCATTCCAGTCAGTTACGGCAAACATCGAAAGGTTGTTGGTGATGTAATCAATGATATTCGCTGCCTTAGCAGAGCGAGCAATGATTCTATTATTCGGATCAACCAATACGATGTACGGGTAAGATGTAACCCCCAGTTTCCTCTCAATCCCAGTCTGGCCTTTCATCTTTGATACAATCATTAATGCGCGGCCATAGTCAGGATTGAAATTATTGAAATAAGGCTTCAAGGAATCGGAAAACGTCAATGTGAAATACTCCGGATTCGCTTCCAGACCAGACTGCCCGTCAACAGGATCGCTATTGTATCCAAAATACAGAATTGTGTACAAGACGTCGTCATTGGACAGACGGGAAAGGTTCCTCTGCCCGCTGACAGGATATCTGATGTCCGGGACCCTCTCACCTGAGGGCACCTGTGCATTGCCTGCAATCGGGAGAAGGAACAAAAACATCAATAGAGTTAAACTCTTTCGCATACAAATTCCGATTTATCAGTGGATATTGGAGACGATCAGCCAGAGGCTGACGGCAATCATCACGCCTGCTACGATCTTCTGATAGCGTTTCCGGTTGACATTACGGATACAGCGCATGGCTATGAAATT
>Ga0247611_10008741_pt1 | contig 12396 bp, 11 predicted proteins | sample 177DNAGHGhighgp2_FD_192422 | JGI IMG/M metagenome (GOLD analysis project Ga0247611, IMG submission 192422) | Sheep rumen microbial communities from Palmerston North, Manawatu-Wanganui, New Zealand - 1770 DNA GHGhigh gp2 | ecosystem: Host-associated > Mammals > Digestive system > Stomach > Rumen... | reverse complement strand
GACTTCATCCTCTTTGTCCAAACTGAACTAAACCTTCGCCCTAGAAAAAATTTGGATTATTCTTCCCCGAAACAAAAATTCTTACTATCTTTGCACAATAGTGTTGCACTTCGAGGTTGAATCTATAGATTAATTTTTTTTCACTCGCTATATACTTTTATTCTTTTTTTTGCGTTTTAAAATATTGTTTTTTCGAATTTAATAATTTTATAATTTTCTAACACAACAATGGATCTTTCTAACATCTTAGCCGTATCTGGCAAACCCGATTTGAATGAATTGGTATCCCGCACTAAGAATGGGGCTATCGTTAAGAATCTTGTTACCAACGCCAAGTTCCCCGTTTTTGCCACTAGTAACATCAGCCAGTTGAGTGAAATCCGCATGTACACCACCAATGACGAGAAGCCTTTGGAGGAGATTTTCGAGAATATTTACAAGCTGATGGATGCCAAACCCACCGACTTTGACCCCAAGAAGGCCGACAGCGCTACCCTTTTTGAGCTGCTGGGCAAGGTTCTGCCCGACTACGACACCGAGCGTGTACACGCCTCCGATGCTAAGAAACTGTTTGCATGGTACAATATTTTGTTGAATGCCGGCAAGCTGACCCCCAGTGAGGACGACAAGAAAGAGGAAGGAAAGGAAGAAATCTTGGCAGAGAAACCTGTTGCCCAGAAACCTGCCGCTCCTAAGAAAACAGCTGCTCCTAAGAATGTTGCTCCCAAGGCTAGCACTCAGGCCAAGTCGGCTCCCAAGCGCACCACCACAGCCAAGAAGGCTATATGATGCATTGAATAGTCAATAAAAACACAATAAAAGTTATGAAAAAAATTGCTATTTCGCTGTGTGCAATTGCCTTAGTGATGGGCACTGTCTCTTGCAAGAAAGAGAAAATAGACCCGATAGTTGAAGATAATCCCGTTCCCGTCTATGCCGAAGGTATCTATCACCCGACGCTGAAAATTGCCACGGTGGGAGAGGACGGAGAGTTGACCCAGCAGTGGAACTGGGTGGGCGACAATCTGGACCAGATAATTGCCACTAATGGCGAGAACGTGACCTATAACTATTCGGGCAACTATATCGCCAAGGTGTCTACGGCAGGCGACCGCGCCGAGGAGATTCGCTACTACTATGACGGCAACCATGCCTTCCAGTCGTGCGAAATATACTATGACGGGGTCAAGGCCTTGACGATGGTTTTCACCCACAATGCCGCTGGAAAGATTAGCAGCGCCGATGTCACCATTGAGGACTCCTTCTTGCTGTCGTTGGCAGGCGATTTGCTGGGATTTGACTCTAGTTTTGAAAAACTAGTGGGTCGTCCGGCTGCCGAGTCGATGATTACGATGGCCAAAATTGCCCATGCCAAAGGCACTAAATTCTCGGTAGGCGATAAGAGTGTAACTGCCAATATTGACTGGGCTGGAGAGAATGTGTCCAACCTGGTGTTGCAAGCTAGAATGACCTTGAACCTCGACACCAACGACCTCAACTTGGTGCAACAGTTTTTGCCGATTCCCGATGAGTATCTCCCCATTATTCAGATGGCAATGGTGTACGGTGGCGGTCTTCCGTTGACCTTGGCCTTGGACGATACCATTTCGTCCACTTTTGACGACAACTACAACCCCATGTTCTGCAATTGGGGAATGATGGTTTCGCCGGAAACGCTGTCGCTGAACAATATCCTCACGCAGACCAGCAAGGGCGCCGTATCCGTTAAGATCTCGTTCATGGGTCAGAGCATGGATTTGTTCAATAATCCGATGGACGACTACACAGAGTATCAATACCAGTATAATGACAAGAAATATCCCACCCACGTTAGTGGCGATGCAGAACTTGAATATACATACAAACAATGATTTATAGCGAAAAAGATAAGAAATTCAAGCGTTATACCGTAACATCGGCGCTGCCTTATGCCAACGGCCCAGTGCATATCGGCCATTTGGCTGGCGTGTATGTTCCGGCCGATATATATGTCCGTTATCTCCGCAGTCAGGGCGAGGAGGTGATGTTTATTGGCGGAAGTGACGAGCACGGTGTGCCTATCACTATTAAGGCCCGTCGCGAGGGTGTCACCCCGCAGGATATTGTGGATCGTTACCATGGTATTATCAAGGAGTCCTTTAAGGAACTGGGTATTTCTTTTGACATTTATAGTCGCACTTCCAGCCCAGAACATCACAAGACGGCTGCCGAATTTTTCAAGAAGCTCTATGAAGAAGGCAAATTTGTAGAGAAGACTTCCATGCAGTATTACGACGAGGAGGCACACCAGTTCTTAGCCGACCGCTATATCACTGGCACCTGCCCCCATTGTGGTAACGAACACGCCTACGGCGACCAGTGCGAAGCTTGCGGCACCTCGCTGAATTCCACCGACCTTATCAACCCTAAGTCGGCTCTCAGCGGCAACCCTCCTGTCATGAAGGAAACAAAGCATTGGTATCTTCCCCTAAATGAGGATGAGCCTTGGCTGCGCCAGTGGATTCTGGAAGACCATAAAGGCGATTGGAAGACCAATGTCTACGGGCAATGTAAGTCATGGATTGATGCCGGATTGCAGCCCCGTGCTGTTACCCGTGACCTTGATTGGGGTGTGAAAGTCCCCTTGGAAGGAACAGACGGTAAAGTGCTGTATGTGTGGTTTGATGCTCCTATCGGTTACATCAGCTTTACTAAGCAGCTGAAGGGCGACGACTGGGAGAAATGGTGGAAAGATCAGGACACTAAGTTGGTTCATTTTATTGGCAAAGACAATATAGTCTTCCATTGTATAATCTTCCCCTCTATGCTCCATGCCGACGGCAGCTATATTCTTCCACAGAATGTTCCTGCCAACGAGTTCTTGAACCTCGAGGGCGATAAAATCAGCACTTCGCGCAACTGGGCTGTATGGCTGCACGAATACTTGAAAGAGTTCCCCGGCAAGCAGGATGTGTTGCGCTACACCCTCTGCAGCAATGCTCCTGAGACCAAAGACAACGACTTCACTTGGAAGGATTTCCAACTCAAGAACAACTCTGAGTTAGTGGCCATTCTAGGCAACTTTGTTAACCGCACTTTGGTGCTTACCCATAAGTTCTATGGTGGCAGAGTTCCAGTAGCAGGGCCTTGGGGTGAGTTGGAGCAGGAAACCATCCGAGAGATGGCTGCCATTCCGGAGAAGGTAGGTCGCAGCATCGAGTCCTATCGTTTCCGCGAGGCTTTGGCCGAAATGATGAACTTGGCTCGCGTGGGCAACAAATACCTTACTGACACCGAACCTTGGAAACTCATTAAGAGTGACCCTGAGCGCACGGCTACTGTAATGAACCTCTCGTTACAGATTTGTGCCAATCTGGCAATACTCTGTGAGCCGTTCCTTCCTTTCACCTCCGCAAAAATTCGTCGTATGATGAATTTGGGTGCCAATCTTCGTTGGCGCGATGCTGGAAGTGCTGAGCTATTGGCCGCAAACATGCTGATGGAAAAACCCGAACTGCTCTTTGAGCAAATTGACGATGCCACCATTGAGCATCAGGTTGCCAAACTCTTGGAAACCAAGAAGCAGAATGCCCTCAACGCTTGGATGCCTGCTGAGGTGAAACCCACTGTGGCTTTCGAGGACTTCGGCAAGATGGATATCCGTGTGGGCACTGTGCTGGAATGCACAAAGGTACCAAAGGCCGATAAACTCTTGAAATTCCTCATTGAAGATGGTATGGGTACCCGTACTATTGTTAGTGGCATTGCCAAGTTCTATCCCGAGCCTGAAAAGCTGGTAGGCATGCAGGTTTGCTTCATAGCCAACTTTGCGCCCCGCAAGCTCAAAGGCGTGGAGAGCCAGGGCATGATACTGAGTGCCGAAGATAAGGACGGGCGTCTCGTACTTGTTACCCCCAGCCAGCTGGTCACCCCCGGGTGCAACGTGGGTTGATATGAAAGTTCTCCTTTTAGGCGGCAATGGGCTGCTAGGACACAATGTGTTGAAACAACTTCTGCAGCAGGGCCATGAGGTTCATGCCCTGCTGCGGTCTTTATCATCCCTTCATACGAAGGACTTCCCGAATTGTGAATCCCTTACAATATTTCAAGGGTCGTTATTGAATGATGACGAACTAAATAGGGCAGCTAAGGGATGCGATGCCATTATCAATTGTTCCGGTGTTACCGATATGTCGCTCCTTCATTATGAGGATTACCTACCGGTCAACCGTGACCTTTGTGGGAGGCTGCTGCAGTTGATGGAAAGGCAAAATATCACCCGCCTGGTACACACCAGTACTGCCAATACCATTGGGTATGGCAACCCTTCGCGCATGGCCACCGAAGAGGAACCTGCCCAACCTCCTTTTTCCGAATCCTTTTATGGTAGAAGCAAGAGGGAAGGGGAGAAGCTACTACAGGAGGGCGCTTCTCGTCATCCTCAATGGCATATTGTTATAGTCAATCCGGGCTTTATGGTGGGAGCCTATGACACCAAACCCAGTTCTGGAACTTTGCTTCTCACCGCTTATCGCAAACCGCTGATGGTGGTACCCAAAGGAGGTAAGAGTTTTATCCATGTGTCGAATGTGGCCTCGGCAGTCGTCAGTGCCCTCACAAGGGGCTCACATGGCAGTCGCTATTTGTTAACGGGAGAAAACCTCTCTTTACGTGAGTTTTATCAATTGCAGTCACATGTCTGTGGTTACCGCCAATGGCTTATAACAGTGCCCAATTGGCTACTTTCCTTGGCAGGATATGTTGGAGATGCTTTTCGCCGCTGTGGTGTTGCCACTCAGGTATCCACGATGAACGTGCGTCAGCTTATGGTTCGTGAATACTATTCTGCCATTGCTGCACAGACCGATTTATGCTCCATAGAGATTCCTATCAGTCAAGGTATCAGAGATTTCTTTGCATGGTACAATATCAAGAATATGAAAGATGAAGCACATGGGCAATAATATGTTGCATGTTGCGTTACTCTATTATAAACTAAAAAGTCTAGAGGTATGAAAAAGTCATTTTTTATCGTTTTGTCGTTTTTTTTGGCAGTGTGGTTCTGTTCTTGTGCCAACGGCGGCGATTCTGATGCTGTTCAGAAAAAAGGTTCCTCAGGCAAGACGCTTGAGTTGCTCGTTGTGGCCGACAATAATATTTACACAGGTGATATTAAGGAACTTATCGACTCGATTTTTACCTCTCCTCAAGTGGGGCTGCCGGAAATGGAGAGCAAGTTCGATATAGTCAACATACCGCTTTCTTCGTTTGAGAGTACCGAGATGTTCAAGGTTCACCGCAATATCATTCTCTTAGATGTCGGTCCTGACAATCCCGACAAGGTATATATGCACGTTGACGAGTATGCCGCTCCGCAAGTAATAGTTGACTTTGCCTGTAAGGATGCCAACTCGCTCCAAGCCAATATACGTAAATACCAGGATTACATGCTTGGAGAGTTTTACAATGCCGAACACCGTCGTGTGCAGAAGGCCTTTGCGGGAATGAAAGGCTACGATGTCAATGAAGCTATCAGAAAGAAATTCGCTTTCGGTTTGATGTTTTCAAATGAGTTTTCTATGGCCAAAGAGGCAACTGATTTTGCGTGGGTGCGCAAAGAAGCCAAAGATTTCGGCATTGGTGTGTTGATTGATGTTTTCCCTTATGAGTCGAAACAGGATTTTGATGAAAACCATATTCTTGACCGTCTCGACACTACGATGAAGCATTATGTGCCAGCTTCGGCCGACAATAGTTATATGGGCATAGAACGTCGCCGTGATGAGGCTGGTAACTACCTGGCTCCAATCTATTCTAAGGTGGTGCATTTTGACAGTAGCGACTATGCAGTCGAAACTCGTGGTTTGTGGCGCGCCTTTGGCGATTTCATGGGTGGACCTTTCGTCACTTATACAATTCTCTCACCCGACCAAAAGCGGATTGTCATGCTTACCGGATATGTCTACTGTCCCCGAAACAAGCCTTGGACAAAACGCGACCTCCTTATGCAGGTGGAGAGTATTTGCTGGTCACTTCAGTGGTAGAACTAAACAATTCGATTGCTTGAAAAAAATCACTCTTCTGCTCTTTCTATTGCTGTTAGCTAGCTTTTCCTCATCCGCTCAGAATTTCCTATCCCGTTCGGAATTGGGTCTTTCATTCGGCGGCATGAACTATATAGGCGACCTCAACAACCAGAGCATGTTCGGTCATGTCAATATGGCGGGTGGCCTTGCGGCACGTTACAAACTTGACTCACGATGGGCGGTTGCTCTTACTGGGACCTACGGCCATATCGAAAGTGCCGACTACCTTGTCCGGCGCAACCTCAGTTTCCGTTCGATGCTGGCCGAGGCTAGTGCGCGTGTGGAATTCAATTTCTTCCCTTACGGTGCACATAAGGCTACGCTTAAGAGTTCCACGCCTTATATTTTTGTTGGCATTGGGTTTTTCAAGTTCAATCCTCAGGCTCTCTATACCGACCCCACAGGTGGATCTACTCAATGGTACGATCTCCAACCCCTCGGAACTGAGGGGCAGGGTACAGCAGCCTATCCCGAAAGACCAAAATATCAGTTGGTGGAGGTGAGTGTGCCTTTTGGTGTAGGATATCGTTGGCGTGTGACCGATAACATGCATGTTACGGTTGAATATGGCTGGCGTAAAACATGGACTGACTACCTTGATGATGTCAGCACAACTTATGTGGGTGCTGACCTTCTTAACAGCCAAGGAGGCGGCTCTATGTCAGCTACGTTAGCTGACCGTACGGGTGAAGTGGTTTCCGGCTATGTCAACGGTGTGGGTATCAAACGCGGCGATGATTCCCTTGCCGATTGGTACTCTTTCTTTTCCGTATCGGTTACGTTCTCTACTGAAATGCTTTTCGGCTGGATGCGTGGAAAAACATGCGAATTGTAGCATAGCAAGACTCATTTAAACATAAACAAAATCATCAGTATGAAACTTGAAGACATCGACAAAAATCGCGTACCACAGCATGTGGCAATCATTATGGACGGTAATGGACGTTGGGCGCAGAAACAGTCGCACCGGCGTATCTTTGGTCACCAACATGCCATCAAGGCTGTACACGAAGCTGTGGAAGCTGCTGTGGCTAGCGGTGTCAAGTATCTCACACTATATACTTTCAGTACTGAAAACTGGAATCGCCCTCAAGAAGAAATAGATGGCCTGATGGAGCTGCTTATCAAAGCAATCCGTGACGAAACTAAGACTCTAATGGAGTATAATGTCAGGCTCGAAACCATAGGCGATACGCAGCGCATACCCGAACGCTCTCGCCTCAAATTACTTGACTGCATCAAGGACACCTCCGCCAATACTGCGATGACGTTAGTTTTGGCTTTAAGCTATAGTGCCCGTTGGGAGACTGCGGAGGCACTTCGGCAAATCTGTACCGATGCCCGCGAGGGCCGCATAACCCCCGAAACCATCACCGAAGACACCTTGCGCAACTATCTTGCTACCAGGAATTACCCTGACCCTGACCTTCTGATACGCACCGGTGGCGAACTACGGATAAGCAATTTCCTTCTTTGGCAGATGGCATATACCGAGTTTTATTTCAGTGACCAGCTGTGGCCTGATTTCCGCAAGGAGGACTTTTTCGATGCAGTATATGACTATCAAAACCGTCAGCGCCGTTTTGGCAAAACAGGCGACCAGGTTGCTAAGTAGAGTATTAGGGACTGTCATCGGGAATAGGAATAGAATTAGCCGAGATTGTCCTCCCTTCTTTTGTAACAACCGGGTACATCCAGTCCCTTTTAGCTCCAGGAGCGAGCACAGAGCGAAGGTAGAGTGGAACTATGGCGATGGCACGAGGCTGCTGGAGGGGAGATTTTTGAGTGCGGTTCTTCTGGAGCATGAATTAGGCAAAGACGAGAGAAAAACAGATTTCAAATATTTTTTGCAAGTAAAATATAATAAAATACACAAAATAGAGTTATTAACTCACTAAGGCATATAAAGTGTCTGGCACTTTATAAGTTATTAAAACGTGTATAAGTATAGTATATAACACTGAATGAAGAAGATAGTTTCTTTCCTACCTTTGCTCTTGGTGCTGATGTTCTCGGTATCGAGCCATGCACAGGTCGTTGTCGGAAATCAGGAATATGACATCGACTACCTCACTCCCAAAGTATACGAAATTGGTGGCATCACCTTTTCAGGTGCAGAAAACTATGATACCCGCATGATTCTCCTTATCGCTGGTCTACAGGTAGGCGACGAAATCCGTGTTCCAAGTGACAAGCTTGCCACAGCTGTCGATCGTCTATGGAAACAGGGTCTTTTTGAGGATGTCCAAATATACGTAACCCGCATTCAAGACAATAAGATTTTCTTCGAAATAGAACTGCGTAGCCGTCCCAAACTAGCTTATTTTCATTTCGACGGTGTCAAGAAGAACGATGTCGACAAGCTTAAGGAGGAGATGAAGATTGCCGCTGGCGATGTGGTTACTGAGAATCTGCTCACTACCGCCAAGAATAAGATTCGTGCCTACTATCTAGAGAAGGGCTATACCAATGTTTCGGTCAAAGCCACCACCGCCCCCGACACCATCACCAAAAGTAAAGATAACCGTGTGATGATTAACTTCGATGTCAAAACAGGCAAAAAGGTCAAAATTGACTCTATCATATTCGAGGGCAACGACAGCATCAGCACCAACAAACTGTTGCAGCAGATGAAGAATACTCACGATGTCAACTATTTCAAGAAGCTCTTCTTCTGGACTCCTAGTTTCTGGAAGGCTTCAAAATACCAAGAGTCAAAATTCGACGAAGACCTGGAGAGCATCATTACCTACTATAACGAGAAAGGTTTCCGCGATGCCCGCATCATATCCGACACTGTCTATCCCGTATATCGTGAAGGCTCAAAGACCGACCGCCTGATAGTTAAGATAAAAATCCATGAAGGCAGAAGGTTCTTTTTCCGTAACATCACTTTTTCGGGCAACACTATATATCCTACCGAGATGCTTTCAAGGCACCTCCGCATCAATAAGGGTGATCCATATAACCGCACTTTGCTGGAAACTAATCTCACCTACAATCCTGCCGGTACTGACATCACTTCGCTTTATATGGACAACGGCTACCTATTCTTCAACGCTACGCCTGTCGAAGTGGGTGTCAGCGGCGATTCCATTGACATTGAAATCCGCATCATTGAGGGCAAACAAGCCCGTATCCGCAATGTCATAGTCGAAGGTAACACTATTACTAATGACAAAGTCATCATGCGCGAATTGCACACCCGTCCTGGCGACCTCTTCAGCCGCGATGCTATTATGCGTAGCCGCCGCGAACTGGCCACCCTTGGCTACTTCAAAGAAGAGTCTATCATCCCTGATGCCAAACCTAACCAACAGGATGGCACCGTTGATGTAGTTTACAAGGTTGAGGAAGGCAATACCAGCCAAATACAGTTGCAGGGCGGCTATGGCAGTGGAATGATTATTGGTCAGATTGGTCTGACCCTTAATAACTTCTCTGCCCGCAATATTTTCAACAAAAAAGCGTGGCAGCCTCTGCCCGCTGGAGACGGTCAGAAGCTCTCCCTTAATGCCATCACTAACGGCACGTACTACTATGCACTCAATGCTTCTTTCACCGAACCCTGGCTTGGTGGCAAACGTCCCCAGTCCCTTAGTGTTTCGGTCTATCATAATCTCTATAGTAACGGCTATTTCATTACTAACCATTCCGACTCGCGCTACTGGAGCCTCCGTCTCACTGGTGGCGGTGTCTCCCTGTCCAAACGTCTCAAGTGGCCCGATGACTACTTCATCATATCCCATAGTCTCTCATACAAACACTACAACCTTCATAACTATACCATCTTAGCCGGTACTGCTTTCACCGATGGCAAGGCCAATGACCTCTCCTATGGCCTTACACTCAGCCGTAATTCACTTGACTCTCCCATCTATGCCCGTAGTGGTTCTGAAATATCAGTCTCAGGCTATGTCACCCCTCCCTATTCCCTCATCAGCGGCAAGGACTATTCCAATATAAGTTCTCAGGACAAATACCGCTTGGTAGAATATTATAAGATAAACCTCCGCGGTTCTTGGATGCTGAATCTTGTTGGTGACGTTGTTCTTAATGCACGTGCCCGTTTCGGCTGGCTCGGTTCATACAACAAGAGTATCGGCACCTCTCCTTTCGGACGTTACTTCCTTGGTGGCGACGGTCTCTCCTCCTGGATGCTCGATGGTCGTGAGGTAGTACCCCTGCGTGGCTACGAAAACAACTCTCTTAGTCCCGACGACGGAGCCTCTGTTTTCGACCGCTATACCCTTGAAATTCGCCAACCCATTGTCGAAAGTGCTATGGCCACTGTCTGGGTACTTGGATTTCTTGAGGGTGGTAACGCATGGAGCAGCATCCGCGACTTCCAGCCCTTCAACATTTACAATTCAGCCGGCCTTGGTGTAAGGGTATATATGCCCATGTTTGGTCTTATCGGTGTTGACTGGGGCTATGGCTTCGACGGTGCCAACGGCGGTTCCCATTTCCATTTTAGCATCGGGCAGAGCATCGACTAATTCAAAAGTCCCACTATGAAAAAGCTAGCTCTAACCATCCTTCTCCTCATAGCCTTCCTTCCCCAGCTACAGGCTCAGAAGTATGCATGTGTCAACACCGACTACATCATGCGTCAAATGCCCGAATACAATCAAGTGCTCAACAAACTAAACAAATATATCACCGAGTGGAAGGGAGAGTTGGATGGCAAACAGCAAGAAGTTGACGAATTGCGTGAGCGCTATCAGCAGGAGGCATACCTACTTCCCGACAACCTCAAGCAGCGTCGTCAAGACGAAATCAATTCGAAGGAAACAGAACTCCGCAACCTACAGCGGCAGCGATTTTCTGCGGGTGGTGACCTCGACCAAAAGCGTGCAGAACTCCTAAAACCTGTCCAGGATCGCGTTTACAATGCCATTGAGCGTATTGCTCGCGAAAAGAGTTATGCCTTCGTTTTCGACAAGGCTGCCTCCAATACAGTACTCTATGTAGGTGAAAAATATGACATAAGTAACCAGGTGTTGGAAATGTTAGGCATTAAGCCTGGGAGCAATACCGAGTCAGCCACCTCTTCCCCTGGTTCTAATTCGGCCAACAAAGGTGCTTCCAGCTCTTCTGGTAGCAATAGTAATGCAGGTCGCAACAATTCAAAAAAAGAGATTCGCTAGTATCTCCTACAATGGTTATTAGTAAAAACATAATTATATAAACAAAATGAAGAAAGGATTTATCGTAGTATTGGTAGCCATGCTGGCCTTTGGCGGCAGTGCTATGGCTCAGAAAAACATCAAACTCGGTCACATTAACTCTAATGAACTGATGCAGATTATGCCCGGCCGCGACACCGCAATGGCTCAGCTGCAGAAAGATGTAGAGGATGCTCAAGCCGAGATGGATGCCATGAAGAAAGAGTACGAAAGCAAGGTGAACGAATACATGGCCAAGCGCGACCAGCTCTCTGAGCTTATCCGCAAAACCAAAGAGAGCGACCTTCAGGCCATGGGAGCCCGCATAGAGGAGTTCCAGTCCAATGCCCAGAAACTGCTCGAGGAGCGCCAAGAAACCCTCCTGAAGCCCATCGTTGACCGTGCCAAGGCCGCCATCGAAGAGGTCGGTAAAGAGAATGGATACACCTATATTTTCGATGCCGGTGTCGGTGCTGTCCTATATTCCCAAGACAGTGACGACATTATGCCCCTTGTTAAGAAAAAACTCGGTCTTAAGTAAACAATCCATCCATCTTTCGGCGGTCAGCAGTGTGTGCTCCTTTTTAGGATCTCATCCTGTTGGCCGCCGAAAATCTTTTTTTATCCACTCGCTCTATGTTAGTCAAGACTTTTGGTAGTGCCATTTACGGTGTAGGAGCCATGCTTGTTACCGTCGAAGTCAGTGTCGACAAAGGAGTAGGATTTTCCATTGTGGGACTCCCTGACAACGCTGTTCGCGAAAGTCAACAGCGCATTGCCACTGCTGTCAGCCAGCATGGATACCATATCCCTGGCAAGAAAGTGGTGGTTAACATGGCCCCAGCCGACTTGAAGAAAGAAGGAGCCTCCTACGACCTTACCATTGCCATAGGCATCTTGGCCGCTTCGGGCGAGATGCGATCCGACGATCTCCCCAGCTACCTCATCATGGGTGAGCTCTCGCTCGACGGAACCCTACGACCCATCAAAGGAGTCTTACCCATCGCCATAGTGGCCCGCCGCCACCATTTCAAAGGAATCATCGTCCCGCAAGAAAATGCCCGAGAAGCCGCCATCGTAAACAATCTCGAAGTCTATGGAGCCGCCAATGTCAAGCAGGTGGTAGACCATCTCAACGGCGAGCAAATGATGCAACCCACCAT
>Ga0247611_10008740_pt1 | contig 12398 bp, 13 predicted proteins | sample 177DNAGHGhighgp2_FD_192422 | JGI IMG/M metagenome (GOLD analysis project Ga0247611, IMG submission 192422) | Sheep rumen microbial communities from Palmerston North, Manawatu-Wanganui, New Zealand - 1770 DNA GHGhigh gp2 | ecosystem: Host-associated > Mammals > Digestive system > Stomach > Rumen... | reverse complement strand
AATTTTTAATAGTAGTATAATCTTGCTGATTAGTAGTAGTGATATTGCCAAATAAATTAATTAGTACTATGCCAAATACACCTAAGACAAATATGAAAATCATCCACATTGCTGCTTTCGTAACCTCACCTCCTACTATAATACCCTACTATAATTTATATTATATAATAGTTTTACCTAAATGACAATAATTAATTAAAAAGAATGATGAGCAATTCTTTTATGTTTCTTTTATTTTAACATCAGTGTATAAACTTGAACTTCCATTAATATTATTGTGAACATTTCGTGTAAAATCGCATACATATTTGTTATTAGCATTAAAATAGCAATCTTTTCCTAAATAACTATCAACTCTATCTTGAATATCATTAGTGTTATTAACAATATTATCAACATCTAATCTTGTAAAGCTATAAACAAAAGCTGGAGCGCTATTCCAAATATCCGATTTAATTATTCTAGTAAAATCATATTTATCATTTAGCCAATTTTCACCTATAACCCTATTTGTTTTTAAATTTTTAATAAACGGATCATTTAAATCAATTTGACGATAAATAAGATTATCTTTAGTATGAGTAAATTGACAAGATTTATCAGCTAAACCATCTAATCTTACACTATCACGAAAAATATCACCTGCGATTAAAATTGATATATAACCACCTTTTTCAATTAAAGGAATATAAAATCTATTATTACCACTTATCTGCTTGTTTGAATCAGTTAAACAGTTTTCTTGTTCACCAGTTATCATTGAAAGACAACTTTTTGGTAAAACCATCTTTTTTTTCATTGAAAGCAAGCAAATATTTGAAGAACATTCAAGATTAGAATCAAAATTCGCATTAATTAAATCTACCTCTTTAGCACCACTTGAAATATAATTAACTGTTAATTTAGTTTCTAAATTTTCAAAAGAATTACGATAACTATTTAAATAACTTTCCAAATTGCCATCACGACTTTTATTCTTTATATATTTACATCTAATATTTGTTTCTAAATCTAATTCCACTGGAAATCCCAAACCATTTATGATAGAAAATTCTTTATTTCCATTTTGCAGATAATTAGTCACAAGATTGGCTATAAAACCTATTTTAGGTGAACTAAATTTATCCAAATAACCATATTCACAAACATAATCATTAGTTATATTTATAGAATTAATCTTAGTTTCGTCACTACAGCTTTCCAAAACATATTTTTCCTTTTCCCAATAAACTTCAGCACTTTCAGAAGAAAAAATATTCTTAGTCTCATATGTTAAGTGAAAATTTTCATTTGTTTCATGCCATCCATTTTCAGCTGAATGATCAATATTTATATAAAAAGGCTCTGATGTCCAATTGTTTATATTATTAATATGATATTCTCTTTCAAATATCGATGAATAATCATTATTTTCCATTGTAAAATCATTTCCTATATTATCAGTTAATATACCTTGAACATTAGCTGTAGCCGTAGTTTCGTTAGTTGTTATTGAAGCCAAAATAGCATCAAAAGCCTTTTGATAAGCATTTGCATCAGTACTATCAACTGTATCTTGAAAAGTACCATCAGTTGTTATATAACTCATATATTTTTGATCACATTCTATTCTAGCATTACGATCGGTTGTATCCTGATATGATGATGACTTATAACGAATTCCATATATTTTTATATTAGAATAGTTTTTTAAATTGGCTAACTCTGTATCAATATCAGTATTAACTTTAAATGAAGTGCTTGCCCTAGGACCACAGACATCAATATTTCCAATATTATTTCGATCATAGTATTCCCCTGTTAAATTACAACCTCGCTTACTTGCAGGTTCGCTACGACAAGTATTAATATTACGCCAATATTGCCCATCGCCAAACAAAATAACGTATTTGTTAACATCAATTGGCACTTTACTTAACATTTCAGAGGCATTGGCAAAAGCTAATTCAACATGTGAGGCTGTCGAATCAATATAATTTAATTTATTTAAATCCGAAGTACCGATTGGTATATTACTAAATTCTCTTAAATCACTAACACCACTACCAAAGCCAATAAAAGCCTGTCGAATAGACTTATTTTTTGATAACTCCTCGCTAAAGTTTTGAACAGCACTTTTCATAGCCGTTGCTTCATTTGTTCCTAGAGAACGTGAAATATCAATTATAACAACAACATAAGCATCATTTGAACTTGGAATATTAGTGCTAACATTACCTTCAGTTCTAAACTCAACACTATATTTACCCAATTGTTCAGTTTTAGAAACTTTCTTTATAACTTTTACTCCATTCGCTTCACGAGTAATTTCAACACTAGTAACCTTACCAAAACCATTCTTGAATTCTTGACAATGAATACTACCTTCTTGACATCTTAAATCACCAAGTTCTGGAATAGTTTCATCAGCTAAAATAGAAAACGGTATAGAAATAAAACTTAAAATAAGTAACAAAATTAATACTTTAAAACTTTTTTTCATAACTACCTCTATATAACACTCTTTTTTCTTTTTTTTATCATTATAACAATAAAGATAACTACCAAAATCAACAAAATTAAAATAGTTCCTATCAATATATATATAAAATCTATTCCTTTATTAATATCATCAGATTGTTCGCTTTTATTTAAGTATTCATCAAACAAATAATCAATTTCATCAAAAGTTAAATTTGATACATCTAAAAATTCTTGACAATATATAAAATCCGAATGCTCCAAACACTTATCTTGATGAATATGATAGTAACGATTATAAATTGGCAATTCGTATTCAATTATTCGTAATTCTCTATTACCGCATCCTAAATAATTAGGATAAATTGCTAATTCAATTCTATCTCCTTCATTAAATTTAATCATTTCTAAATCAGATTTAGAAATATTATTAATACTTTGCCCATAATTAAATTCTTTATAATTAATTTTTAAATCATTGGAATAATTATAAAGTTGAAGATTAAATAAAACATTTTCATCAGAAAAATGATAAGTATATCTAATAATAATATTATCAGCTAATTCTTTTAATCGAAACAATTCGTCTTCACTACAATCTATTGCTTTTACATTAAAAAAAGCAAAAAAGACAACTAAACTAATTAAGAATCTTTTCATATTTCCATATCCTCTATTAAAGTATAACAAATATATTTTTAGTTTACAATATTTTTTTTATGTGTTATGATGAACTTGAGGTGAATTATGAAAAAATTATTTTTAGTTGGAATAATTTTATTATTTGCATGTGCTTGTTCTAATAGTTATTTTAAAAAAATTGATTTAAAAACTCTTAAAAATAAATTAGAACAAAAGGAAACTTTTGTTTTATGTTTAACTGATGAAAATGATGGTAATATCTTAAAAAAAACATTAGAAACCGTTAGTAAAAAAAATAGTATTCAGGCTTATTATTTGAACACTATTCAGTTAAATGATAATGATTTAAAATCTTTAAAAGAATTATTTACTTTTGAAAATACCAATATTATTCTATTTGTAAAAAAAGGACAAGAAGAAACAGTTTTATCACGAGTAGATAATTTATATATAAGTACAAAAGAATTAGAACAAGAATTAATTAATCAAGGTTATATCAAATGATATAATCTTTTTTTGTTTTCTTTATTTTTGCTAGTTTAACTGTATAACCTAAAGGCTCAAGAATTTTTAATAAAGTATTAAGTTGTGGAGAAGTAATTGAATTTTCAATTCTAGCGATTGTTTCCCTAATTACTCCTGCCTCATCTGCTAATGTTTGTTGAGTTAATTGATATTCCTTTCGAAGTCTTATAAAAGATTCAATAAATTCTTTTTCCAGTTGATTAACATTTTCTTCTCTTTCTTTAAAACTTTCAACTTTAATTAACTTTTTTCTTGACATTTAGACCACCTAACTTAATTGTATAAAAAAACATCTAAATAAGCAAGTATTTTAATTACTTATCAAGATGTTTTTTATTATTTAAAACTTTTAATAATAATTCATTAGCAATTTTAGGATTAACAGTACCATGACTGTTTTTCATAAATTGTCCCATTAAATATTTAAATGACCTTTCATTACCATTTAAATAATCATAAACCACATTCAAATTATCATCAATAACTTGCTTAACAAGTTCTAATATTTTATCATTATCAACAACATTTTGAATGCCTTTTTTCTTTAAAATATCATCTATTGTAAGATCACTTTCCATAATATCATTAATTATATCTTTAAAATTCTTATTACTAATAACGTTATCATCTAATTTTTGAACTAGCGATTGCATTTTTTCTTTCGTTAATTTAGTTTCAAAAAGTGATAGATTAGTTTGATTTAAATAAGCACTAATATCACCTAGTAATAAGTTAGAAGCAGTTTTTAAATTAATATTATCAAAATTTTCTAAATAATCACTAATCTCTTTATTAGCAATTATCTTCTCAATATTAATATTTGAAATATTATATTTTAAATATTTTTCTCGTCTTTGATCAGGTGTTGTTGGAAGAGATGAAATAACCTGATTAATATATTCATCAGTTAATGAAAAAGAAGGAATATCTGGTTCTGGTAAATATCTATAATCATTTCCCGTTTCTTTAACTCTCATCAATACCGTTTTATTATTTTTAGCATCATATCTTCTTGTTTCTTCTTTTAAAGTAATTCCTGCATCAAGAAGTTCTTCTTGTCTTTTAGCATCATATTCAATAGCATAACCAACATTGGTAATTGAACCTATGTTTTTAATTTCGATTTTAGTTCCTAATATTTCTGATTTACTAATTGAAATATTAGCATCACATCTCATAGAACCTTCTTCAATTTTACAATCAGAGACATTTGCGTATAATAGTAATTCACGCAATTTTTCTAGATATAATACTGCCTCTTTACTAGATTCAATACATGGTTTAGTTACAATTTCAATAAGGGGAACTCCAGCCCGATTAAAATCTAATAGTGTTTCATTACTAGCATGAATACTTTTAGCAGTATCTTCCTCAATATGCATTTCTAAAATTTCAATTTTCTTCTTTCTACCGTCTATATCTATTTCTACGTATCCATCATAACCAATCGGAGTTCTTTCTTGTGTAATCTGAAAATTTTTAGGATTATCAGGATAAAAATAATTTTTCCGATCAAAATGCATTTCTCTTCGAATATTACAATGTAATACATGACAAGCTCTAATTGCTAAATCAATTGCTTCTTTATTTAAAGTAGGAAGTACTCCCGGATAACCTAAATCAATAACATTAACATAAGTATTAGCAAGACCACCATAATTATTTATAGATGGTGAGAATAATTTTTCTTTAGTTTTTAATTCAACATGTACCTCAATCCCAATTGTCTTTCGATAATTACTCATAATCCACCTCTAAATCTAAGTCTAATTTTTTTTCAACAAAGCTTCCTAACTGATAAATTTTCGCTTCATCTAAACTATTTCCAATTATTTGAAGTCCAATCGGTAATTTATCAATAAAGCCCATTGGTACACTCAAACTAGGAAATCCTCCCATATTGGATGGCATTACTAAAATATCGTCTAAAAAACATTTTAATGGATCATCCATTCCTTGATTTAAATTATAGGCAACTCGACTACTAGTAGGACCAATTATTAAATCATAATTATTAAATACTTGTTCAAAACTTTTCTTTAAATCATCTCTAATTTGCATAGCTTTATTGTAATATATTTTGGCATTTTCTCCACTCAAAATATAAGATCCAACCATAATACGACGTTTTACTTCCTTACCAAATCCTTCATTTCGTGTTTTTTTATATAAATCATCTAAATTTAGTTCATCTTTTGATAAACCATATCTAATACCATCAAATCTAGCTAAATTACTACTAGCTTCTCCCATTGCAATAATCTGATACAAAATTGAGGATTCAGAAATATAGGGAATATCAACATAATCAACTTGACATCCATTATTTTTTAATAATGAAACAATATTTTGAAAAACATCTATTACTTTTTTATCAACAATGTCTGATACAAAATAGTTGGGTATAGCAACTTTCAAACCACCAATATTTTTGCCAATAAGTCTAGTAAAATCTTCATTAGTTGCAATACTAGTTAAATCTTTATCATCTTTTTGACAAATAAGATTTAAAAGCAAAGCATTTTCATAAACATTTTTTGTCATTGGACCTATTTGATCCAAACTAGAAGCAAACGCCACTAACCCATATCGGGAAACTCTTCCATAAGTTGGCTTCATTCCAACAATTCCATTAAAACTAGCCGGTTGCCTAATTGAGCCACCTGTATCACTACCTAAAGAAAAAGGTACAATTCTGGCTGCTACCGAAACTGCTGATCCACCACTAGATCCTCCTGGAACTTTATCTTTATTCCAAGGATTAACAGGAGTTTTAAAATAACTGGTTTCACTAGTTGACCCCATTGCAAATTCATCCATATTCGTTTTACCTATAATAATCATATTATTATTTCGAATAAGTTCAACAACATAAGCATCATATATACTAATAAAATTTTCTAAAATATGCGATGCACAAGTACATTTCAAATCACGAACCATAATATTATCTTTAATAGCGATTGGTATTCCAAATAATAAATTATTTTTATCAACTTCGATCTTTTCTAATTCCAAAGCTCTTTTTCTAGCACCATCAATATCAAAAGTTATAAAAGCATTTAATTGATTATGATTATATTTTTCATAAGCCTCATTAACTAAATCTATAGGTTTAATTTCTTTTTTTACTAATAAATCATGAATTTCTTGAATTGTTAAATTTAAATATTTACTCATCTTTTAATACCTCCGCTGCTACTTTAATGAAATTTCCTTTTTTCCTAGGAACATTTTTTAATAAATCACCATTATTAATAGTTAAACTATTATTTTCTCGAAATTCACTATGATTAAACCATGGAGCAATTAATAAATCTTCATCAAAATCTTTTATTTCTTTAATTTTATCTATTTCAACAATCATTTTTTTTAATTCTACTTGATATTTTTCAATTTCTAAATCTGTAGCTTCAAGTCTTGCCAAATTAAGTACATGCAATACTTCTTCTCTTGTTAATTTATCCATACTACCTCCTAAAATCTTTTCCTAATTAAACATTTCGAAAGAATTGTATCAAATTTTATGTATTTAGACAACCTTATTTAAAGAAATAATAGGATTATTATCAATTTTTTCTCCACCTAGAATTAATTTAACTATTATATCGATAGTATTTTTTTCAAAAACTAAGTCAATATTATGATAAGACTTTTTATTTTTAATTAAAACAGTATATTTATAATAATTTTTAAGATAAGAAAATATATATTCTTTATTTAATAAATTAAATTCAGCTTCTGTGCAATTAATAATTCCAAAGTAATCAAATATATCTTTAATATCCATATCGATAATCACCCTATAATCGTGTAATAAAATTAATCTAGCATCAAATTTTACAATATCAAAAGGCGTTATAGTACTAAATATTACTAGTGATTGAAACTTTTTTTGATAATCTAAAAGCATTTCAACTAATTGTTCCTTAATAAAAGGATTAAGATCTTTATCAAAATCATCTAAAATTAAAATATGAGGTTTCTTTACTATAACACTAATTATTTTTAATTTCTTTTGAACACTTACTTCCATATGTGAAATTTCATCATTTAAATTAAAATGATACTTGTTTAATAAATAATAAAAATAAGACTCATCAACAGAAGCTTCATTAATTAAATCAACTACTCTTTTTATATCATTAAAACTATAATCAAAAACACTAATATTTTTAACTTCTTCACTAATTTTTTTAAGTAAAGAAGTTTTTCCACTTTTAGGTAAACCTAGTATTCCTATAAATTTATTATCATTTGTTATTTTAAAATTCATTTTCATCACGTAAATAGTTTATCATACAAAAAAAGGACTTAAAAGTCCTAATCAATAGTAATTTGTTTTTTTGTTACTTCACTCTTTTGAGGAATAGTTAAATGTAATACTCCGTTATTGTATTCAGCTTTAATATTTTCCTCATCAATATCAGAAAAATAAAATGATCTTTCAAGTTTATTAAATCTTCTTTCATGACGAATAAATTTTTTATCTTCTACTTTTTCTTTAAATGTCTTTTCGGCTTTAATAGTTATCGTTCCTTTATGAAATTCTATTTTTATATCATTTTTATCAAAACCTGGAATATCAATATCAGCATGATAAACGCCGTTACTTAAGTAAATATCACTATCCATTCCTCGAACATTTACATCATCTAACATACTATCATAAAATATTTTTGGTAACATATTATCACTCTCCTTTTTCTATTATTACCAATAATTATTTATTTACTCATTATCTCGCAAATTAAATTAGAAATTTCAGTTGGGTTAGAAATCGTTAATCCTTCAATAAGTCTAGCCTCACTATATAAAATTTTCGTATAACTTTTTAAACTATCCATATCTTTATTTTCATAAATTTCTTTTAACTTTTTACTAATAGGATGATTTTCATTTATTTCTAATATTTTATTAGCCGATACTTGTTCTCCATTTGGCATAGCATTTAAAACTTTTTCCATTTCCAAAGATACTTCACCTTCACTAATTAAACAAACAGGATGATTCTTTAAACGATTAGTAAAACGAATTTCTTTAACGCTATCTCCAAGTATTTCTTTCATGGATTTAAATAAATCACTATTTTCTTCATTAGTTTTTTTCAATTGATTTTTTTCTTCTTCACTTGATAAATCAAAATTACTATTTTGAACATTAATAAAATTTTTCTCTTTATAAGCACCAATAGTTTTAATAACAAATTCATCTAGATAATTAGTTAAAAACAAAACTTCACAGCCCTTTGCCAAAGCTTCTTCAACAGATGGTAACAATTTAATTTTATCAACAGTTTCTCCTGAAGCATAATAAATATTTTTCTCATCACCCATTCTACTTACATATTCATCTAAAGTTACTAGTTTTTCTTCACTAGACGAATAGAATAAAAGTAAATCTTGAAGTAATTCTTTATTCATACCAAAACTTGAATAAATACCGTATTTTAACTGTTCACCAAAAGCTTGATAAAATTTTTCATAATTCTCACGATCATCTTTTAACATATTCTCTAATTCTTTTTTTATTTTTGTTTCAAGACTTTTAGCGATTAACTTAATTTGTTTATCCTCCTGCATAGTTTCTCTTGAGATATTTAGAGCAATATCCTCACTATCAACAAGTCCTTTAACGAAACTAAAATAATCAGGTAACAAATCAGCACATTTCTCCATAATCATTACTCCACGTGAATACAACATTAAGCCCTTTTCATAATCCTTAGTATAATAATTATATGGAGCATGACTTGGAATAAATAATAAAGCATTATAACTTGTAAGTCCTTCAACTTCACTTTTAATAACTTTTAGGGGATGTTCATAATCATAAAATTTATCAATATAAAAATCATGATATTCTTCATCACTTACTTCTTTTTGTTTCTTTTTCCAAATTGGAATCATACTATTTAAAGTTTTAGTTTCTATTGTTTTCTTTTTATCTTTTTCTATTTCAACATCCATTAAAATAGGGTATTTTATATAATCAGAATATTTTTTAATTAGTCTTTCTATAGTGGCAGTATCCAAAAACTCATCATAATTGATATCATCATTATTATCTTTTAAATATAAGGTAATAACCGTACCATTTTCTGGTTTTGAAGCATCATTTACTGTATAACCGGAAGCTCCATCACTACTCCAAAGATAAGCTTTTTCACTATTAATACTGCGACTTAATACTTCAACTTTTTTAGCAACCATAAAACTTGAATAAAAACCAACACCAAATTGACCAATTATTTCCAAATTCTTCGCATCACTATTTTCTTCTTTAAATAATTCTGTACCACTTTTGGCAATTGTTCCTAAATTATTTTCAAGTTCACTCTCGGTCATACCAATACCATTATCAATAATTTTTATAACACGATTATTCTTATCAAGTTCTATTTTTATTTTTAAATCATCCTTATTAATTTTTAAATCACCATTTGCACTAGATAAATAATATAATTTATCAAGAGCATCACTACCGTTAGATATTAATTCACGTAAAAATATTTCTTTATTTGTATAAATCGAATTAATCATCATATCCAATAATTTCTTTGATTCTGCTTTAAATTCTTTCTTTTTCATATGTATCTCCTCTCAATTACAAAACAATCATAGCACCAAAAATAGCACTTGTCAATACAGAGTGCTAATTTTTTTCTTTAAAAAAAGTAATAGTTTCTAACTATTACATAAATCATTGTTTGGTTCATAATCACTACAATATAAACAAACCACATAACTAGTTTTATTATCATCATTTTTATAAGTCAGTACAAAACTATTATTCAAATCACAATTTTGACCATTTTGATCAACAATATTATCAATATATTTATCCTCAACTAACGTATTTAAATACACTTTCCTATTTTGATTTGTAAATATTACATTATAGCCATTATAATCAAAATAATCTTTAGCAGAAGCTAAAATATTTACTTCTAGTCCTTGATAATAATTACTCTTAATTGAATTTCGAATACCACCATATCCAATAATAGCTAACCCCATTATAATTGCTAAAACAACAATTACACCTAAAAGTTCCACTAAAGTAAAACCTTTTTTATTATTCATATCAATCACCAAATTAATTATTAGTATCTACACAGGCAATGTAAGGCAAATTACGATACTTTTGATCATAGTCAAGTCCATATCCAATAACAAAATAATCTTCAATTTCAAAGCCAACATAATCAGTCTTAAAAGGTATCACTCTTCTCGATGGTTTATCTAAAAGAACACAAGTTTTAATACTCTTAGGATTCATTTCCTTTATATAATTTACTAAATAATCAAAAGTTCTTCCTGTATCAATAATATCTTCAACAATAACAATATTTTTATTTTTAATATTTTCTTCTTTCAATGGTATTTTTAAACTAATCTTTCCCGTAGAATTTTCTCCTTCATAACTTGATACTCGGATAAAATCTAACAAACAATCTCCTTCATAATTCTTCATTAAATCAATTGTAAAAAAAGCAGCGCCTTTAAGAACACAACAAAATACTACTTCTTCACCTCGATAATAATTTTTAATTTCCATTGCTAATTCCTTAATTCTATTTTGTAATTTTTCTTCATCAATTAAAACATGATATTTCATCTTCATTACCTCTCCCAAAAACATAAATATTATAACAAAAAGTTATTTTAAAGTAAATTACTTTTGATAAAAAAAAGAAGATAACTCTTCTAATTTTGATATTTATTTAAAACATTCTCAATTCCATTAAATTGAATTTTTCCACGCTGATATAACTCATATGCCGTCTCATAAGTTACCAAATTTTTATCAAGCATTATATCAAGAATTTCACCATTTAATTTAGCAGTATCTTTTTCATCTTTTAAAGTATATATATAATTAAACGTTTCAACTGTATCACTAGTAACATTAGTTAAGATTGGTGAACTATTCAAAATAGTATCAGCTATCTTACTATTCATAAATGTATCAAAGCTAAACGCTGGTTGACACAAGAAAAACAATATCACAAACGAAATTACATATCCTTCAATAAGTCCAACCACAAATCCAATTATTTTAGAAACAGCTCCCAAAATAATTGTCGCCTTTAATATTTTTTCAAAAATACCCGTAATATAAATAATTAAATTAAAAATTATTAATAATAATGCCAATACTATAACAAAAGCTAAAACTTGATAAAGCAAAATATTTAAAGTTACAACACCCTTAAATAGATTAGGAAAATCAAACATTTGGAATCTTAAAAGGAAAAAGTCACCTAAAGGATTTTTTAATCTATATGCAAGTATAAATATTAAAATCGTTCCAAGACATAATATTAATTCTTTAAAAACTCCTCTTTTAGCTCCAACTATTCCCGATAATAGAATAAATATTATGATAATAATATCTACTATATTCATATAATTAATTCCTTTCTATAGTGATTCAATATCTTCTGCTTTTTTTGAAGCTGCAGTATTTGAAGTAATTTCAGTATTCAAAGTTGGATTGGCTCCACCATAAATTGTTGTAGGCTCTGTTTTTTTCAAAACTGGTTCAACAGATGGAACTTCACCATTATAAGGTAAATTTGTAATATCTGGTGTAACACCATCATTAACAGGTGGAACTGGTTTAATATCAGGAGTTAAATTAATTCCAGAATAACCTGTACTAGTTACGTTAACAGGTTCTACTGTAACAGGTGTTGGTGTTACGTTAACAGGTTCCACTGTAACAGGTGTTGGTGTTACGTTAACCGGTTCCACTGCAACATGTGT
>Ga0247611_10008739_pt1 | contig 12398 bp, 9 predicted proteins | sample 177DNAGHGhighgp2_FD_192422 | JGI IMG/M metagenome (GOLD analysis project Ga0247611, IMG submission 192422) | Sheep rumen microbial communities from Palmerston North, Manawatu-Wanganui, New Zealand - 1770 DNA GHGhigh gp2 | ecosystem: Host-associated > Mammals > Digestive system > Stomach > Rumen ... | reverse complement strand
TCATGCAAATAACGGAAGGCTGCTTGACGAGTCATGTCAAACCGACGGCCAAATGCCCGAATGCAGGCTGTCAAAAATGGAATCTCGTACTTGCTCATATCCTATTGTTCTATTTCACTGATAATGCTGAGGCATCACAGCACACTTTCATGTGCAAAGTTACAGTTTATTTGCAAATATCGTGCATGATTGGAACATTTTATCAGAATTAGGACATTATTTTGCTGTTCCATTTCGCATGAATGATGGCAAGATGGGGGCCCATCGAATAATGGCAGCCTTCAATTCGTCAAGAAAAGGGGGAATAACCCCTATTTTGTATTCCCCCTTTCGGGATATAACATGCTAATCGTGTGAGATGACAAATTAATCATCATTGTGTAACTGATTGATAACCAAATATTTTCATTAGTTTATACTATCACCTGATTAGTATATAGTATCATTCTATACCCACTAACTCAACAGTTTCAAGTCACTAATTACCAGTGACTTATATTAGTTTTATAAACTACCTGGCTCCAAATGAAGTTTAAACGTTTTGTCTAAAAAAATAAGTCGGCTCTCCCTGTGGGTGGGAGAGCCAGTGTGATTGCTGTTTCAGAATAAGACGGTCACAAAGCTCTCGGCAGGCATGTCGACAACGAGGCGGCCTTGGGCGGCCTCCACTTGCTGTGCCTCGGAATTCTGGTGCGCGTTGGTGACATAGATGGTGGCCTTCTTGGCATCAATGGGCAGGCCTGTGATTTCGGCCTTGCATGAAGCTCCGTTGTTCACGATGTGTAGCGCACTCTTGTTCTGGGCCTTGTTATGGAATGCCGCTGTGTTGATGTTGTCCTTGTCCACCGTGAGCGGGATGGCAAAGGCGTCTGGCGTCATGGCCAGCTGGCGCAGGTTGTGGAAACGCTGTGTGGGGCGGAGCTGGCCGTTGTCACCCAGGATGCCGTTGCCCTGCAGGAGCGAGTAGTCGGCGGTGAGCTGCCATTGCAGGATGCTCAGCGGCTGGCAGATGGCACATAGACGCGTGTAGAGGTTGATTTCGTAGAGCGCAAAAGTCGACTCCTTTAAGATAGACGAATAGCGGTGAGCGGCCGCGTCGGTACTGCCTTCGCCCACGATGAGGGGCACATTGATGCTCTGTGCTGCCTCGTGCCAGCGGCACAAGGTCTCGTCGTCACATCCGCGCCACGAGTGGAACGACACGGCGCCGATGTACTTGTGAGCGTCCTTGTCGGCCAGGGCTGGGTTGAGGAAGTCGAGTGTCGTTGCGTCGCTGTTGTCACCCAGCAGCATCTTGGTGCACAGGAGGCTCTGGGCCATCTTGGCACCCAGGGCCTTGATGAAATCGCAGTGCTCCTGCGGAGTGTGCAGCACGTCGATGCCGATGTCGGACTCGTTGAACGAGAAATAGTCGGCCTCAACGCCATATTCGTTCTTGAGGAACAACAGATAGGAAACGATGGCATCGTAGCTGCGGTCCAACTTTGTCGCATCGAGGCGCAGGGCTGCCACGCCCGGCCTTTGGGGCTTAGAGCCCGGCTCCAGTGCCCACCAGGACGGGAACCAGTAGCTCACAACCACTGGCAAGCCTATTTCCTTGAGTCGTGCTGCCATCTGGGCGCTCTCGACTACATGGCTATCGTTCTTGCCGCCCTTGTCCCATGCGGCCCAGGGGAACTCAACGCGGCCCATCGCCACGCGCATGTTCTCTAGGCAATAGTCAATCACCTCGGGATCCTTCTTGGAATTCTGGATGCGGAAGTTGCCGCCAAAGCCCAGGAATCGCGAGCCCGGATTGGAGAGGTCGAGGTTGATGACGGCTGTCTCGTGATGCCTGGTGCCATCAACAGTAAGTGTGGCCTCAAGGTCGGCCTTGTCGCCCTTGCGCAACGGGGGACGCTGGCTGGTTATCACAACCGCTCAGCGTTTTTCTTTTTCCCGAACAGATGTGAACGGAGCAATCAAATAACTGAGATTCAGCGGCTTATTTTAATTAATATCTCAGTTTCCAATAATGCGATGATGCCGAAAGGGAACAGCCTGACGGCATTCTCGTCGGCATGATTGACATCCCAAGTGGCACAAGGCTTGGAGGTATGAATATTTATTTTTCTAGTGATTATGTTACATAGTATTGGAATTTGTTGTACCTTTGCGGCGCTAATTATGGTAATCGGGTGGCTTGGGGCCATCGCGATGCAAGGGAATCCGGTGAGAATCCGGAACTGTACCTGCAGCTGTAATCCCCTCAAACACAGGGTTTGCTTACTGAATGTCACTGGCCGTCAACATGGCTGGGAAGGCAAAGCAGACTGGGGAAAAGTCAGAAGACCTGCCATAACAGTTAATAGTTAAGAGTTAACAGTTAATAGTTGGTTTCGCGAACTATTATGACTGGAAACTAGTGGCTTGAGACTAAAAACTATTTAGTACGTTCACTCAGGAACAGGTGTGACGGAAAGCAAATGAAGAAAAGAAAAAGACTGACGGCAGCAGTGCTGGCTTTATGCACGTTTGTGGCTGTCAATGCACAGAATGACATCTGGCGGCAGGATAGTCTGCCCGAGGTGGTGGTTACGGGTACTGGCACGCAGCACCTGCTGAAGGATGCGCCCGTACAGACCGAGGTGATTACCAGCAAAATGCTGCGCAACTACGCGGGCAAGAGCATAGAGGACATCCTGGGTGGCCTCACGGCGTCGTTTGCCTTTAACCAGGATGATATGGGCTCGCAGATGCAGCTGAATGGTTTAGGCAATAGTTACATTCTCATCTTGATTGACGGCAAGCGCATCCATGGTGACGTGGGCGGTCAGAACGACCTGTCACTCATCGATCCGCAGAATATCGAGAAAATCGAGATTGTGAAGGGCGCTTCGAGTGCGCTCTATGGCTCGGATGCCATTGCCGGTGTGGTCAACATCATCACCAAGAAGCACCGTGAGGAAGGGTTGCTGATTGAGAATACGACCCGTCTAGGCAGCTATGGCGACGTGCGCCAGCACAATGGTTTAGCATTGAATTACGGCAAGTTCAGCAGCTATACCAACTTCCAGTTGCAGCACAGCGATGGCTGGCAGAACACCTCGGTCGAGCACACCGAGGGCTCTGAGCCGCCCATCACCGACTCGCGCAACAAGACCGTGAACCGCCACACTAACTGGCAGATTGCCGAGCGCTTGACCTATCAGCCGACCAAGAATCTGGAGCTCTATGCCGACGGCAGCACCTACTGGAAGCGAATCTACCGCGTGAGCGGCCGTCATCCACACTATGACGTGAAGACCTGGGACATGGAGTACCACAACGGCTCGGCATCCGTCGGTGGCAAGTGGAGCCGTTCAAAGACCGATTACATCTCGCTCGACGTGGACTGGCACCGCCATGCCTACTATTACTATTACACGGCCACAACGCTTGTCGAGGACTACGAGAAGAGCGCGGGCACGCCCTATTACCCCTATTTCCCCTATCTCCCGGATCAAAAAGAATTACAGAGCGACCAGCAACGCACGATGGCTGCGTTGAAGGGCGTGTTCACCTTGCCCCTCGAGAACATTCTGAGCGCAGGTATGGAATTCCGCTATGACTGGCTCCATGCCCCGACGCGCGTCAAGGGCGGCAAAGCCAGCGACTGGACAGCTGCCGTGTATGTGCAAGACGAGTTCAACCTCATTCACAACGTGAACATCACCGCCGGGTTGCGCCTGAACCAGAACGAACAATTCGGCACAAAACTTACACCCAAGGTGTCGGCGATGTGGAAGCCCGCTAACGCTTGGCGCCTGCGTGCCACTTGGAGCCAGGGCTTCAAGACGCCTGCCATCCGCGAACTGTTCTACCGCTATGTGCGCCAAATGAGCGGCACCTACCTCTACCTGGGCAACATAGAACTCAAGCCGCAATCAAGCAACTATTTCTCATTGAGCGGCGAGTATGGCTGGCGGGGCCTGAATGTGACCGTTACAGGTTATTATAATAAGGTTAAGGACATGATCGCTTTGGTGACCATCCCCAACTATCAGGCACCTGACGAATACATCATCCAATATGACCCCGTCAAGACGCGTCAGTACCAGAATATCGAGGACGCCAAGACCTATGGCGTTGACGTGAATGTCAATTACCAGTGGCGCGAGTTCTCTTTCGGCTTGGGCTACAGTTACTTGGATACCGACGCCAACCAGTATGACACCAACCACGACAAGATGAAGGAAGTCACCATCGACGGCATGGCCCACCACAAGGGTAACTGGTTTGCCACCTGGGGGCACCGTTTCTCCAATGACTATCGCCTGAGCGTGGGCATCTATGGCCGCATGTCGAGCACCCGCTACTATCAGGACGACGGCAACGGCAAGGGCTACCAGACCTGGCGCCTGTCCACCACGCATGACCTGGGCCACTTCAAGGCTACCACATGGCGTGTTGAGGCTGGTGTAGACAACATCTTCAATTACTGCGACCGCACGCCTCACGGCTTGCACTTGGGCACGACCACACCGGGCCGCACAGGCTATGTGTCGCTGACCATCCGCTTCAACCAAGGAAAGAAACTTTCAAACAAGTATAAGTCTAACTTTAATTCCAAACAACAAAACAATGATGAAGATTAAATCTTTATTGATTGCCATGATGGCAATCTGCCTGACCATGGGCTTCACCTCTTGCAGTGATGACAAGGATGATCCCATCGAGAACAACTACACCGTTTACCAGAAAGCCGTTAACGAGACCGTCAAGGCTCAAAAGAAGAACAACAAGGCAATCCTGCTGGTGGCCTTCGGTTCGACCTGGGAGCAGGCCTACGACGCATTTGATGCTACCGTAGCCGCTTACAAGAGCAAATTCCCTGGTTATGATGTTTACCTGTCATTCTCTTCGGCCATCTGCATCAACCGTGCCGCTGCTGGTGAGAACGTTGACCCCCGCAACTTCTATGCTCCTCCCTTCTGGCTCAATGCCTTTGCCCAAAAGGGTGTTCAGTATAGCGAAATCGTTGTTCAATCCCTGCAGGTGATTCCCGGTGAGGAGTACACCCGCGTGATCAACTACATCAAGGACTTTGCCAACAACGCCAACGGTGACATTGATGACAACTATCTGGCTAACGTGGTTCTGAAACTGGGTGTGCCCCTGTTGCAGGATGCCGAGGCTGATGTGAACCTTGTTGCCAGCGAGTTGAACAAGCTCTATAGCACACAGGCCAATGAGGGCGTCGTTGCCTTTATGGGCCATGGCAATCCCGACTCCTATGATACCTACAAAGCCAACGTGCGCTACACCCAGCTCGAAGAGGCCCTGCAGCAGTACAACAGCCACTACTTTGTGGGTACTGTTGACATGATGGACAACTTCAAGACCAACGTGTATGCCCGTATGTTGGCTGCCGGCATCACCAGCGGTAAGGTATATTGCCACCCTCTGATGTCAATCGACGGTGACCACGGCCACAACGATATGGCTGGCGATGATGATGACAATTGGGACGGCACCAAGTTCACCCCCAACGATGAGGGCGAGGTTGAGGACACCTCTTGGAAGATGTACTTCCACCACCTGGGTTATGAGTGCAACAACTCGACCATGATCGAGAAGGGTCTGCTCGAACTCCCCACCATCCGTCAAGTGTGGATGAACCACACCACCGATGCTATCAACGGCGATCCTTTGGACTTCTACCACAGCAAGAATCCCGAGTAAATAGACTATCGGGCTGTGTCATAATTAATCTGCTGGAATTATAACCGCCCTTCGGGCGGGAAATTAAAACAAATTTTGTATTAAAATTTTTAGAATAATTTGTCTGAATTTCCCGTGCGTAGCACGGTTAAATATAGCGACATTGAATTATGACACACCTTCAACGAATAGATAACAAATGATTAAGAAAATCATACTAGTTACAGTGGCACTCCTCACGTGGAGTGCTGCTGTTTCCCAAATCCACAAGATGGAACGCAGCGACTCGTCAATGATGAGCCGCACTTATACCTTGAATCCAGTGGTCGTGACCGGATCGGGTCACCACCAGCGCCTGAAATCCACCGCCACTCCAGTACATGTGCTTAGCCGCCAGGAAATCAAGGAGCAAGGCATCACCACATTTGACGGTGCCCTGACGCGCATGATGCCCCAGGTGTCGATGGCGCCCAACTCGATGGGCACATTCCTGAGGCTCAACGGACTGGGCAACAAGTATATCCTGATTTTGATTAACGGTCAAAAGTTGACGGGCGACATCTCCAATAATGTCGATCTCAACCGCATCAACATGGCGCGCGTGAAGCGCATCGAGGTGCTAGACGGCGCTGCGTCGTCGCTCTACGGCTCAGACGCCATTGCCGGTGTCATCAACATTATCACCGACCAGCCCACACGAGATTTGGTAAGTGTGACTAGCGACACGCGCGTGTCGGGCCATGGCCAACTGACCGAGAACATCGCCCTGGATATCTACAAGAACGGTTTCGGCTCCTATACCTCGTTCTCACGCGACAGGGCCGACAGTTACCGCATCAATGATGTGGAGTATGTCAAGGGCTCCGAGACCGAGACCCAGCCGACGATTGCCCCGTTCTTCACGGGCTATCGTGCCAATCTCGTGGGCCAAAAGTTCACCTATGCCCCCAACGAGCATTTAGCCCTAAATGCCGGCATCGACTACTCCTACAAAATCACCGACCGCCCCGAAACGCGCACGGACATCACCGGCGGCACCGACTATGAGATGCGTTACAAGGGCCTGCGCTGGAACGTGGGTGGTATCTACAAGTTCACGAGCCGCAACTCGTTGCAGGCCGACTTCACTGTCGATCGCTTCCGCTACGGCAAGCAGTATGACGTGGCCACCAAAACCTATGCCATCGACGATTATGTGCAGTCCAAGAAACAACGCTCGATGGAAGGCCAGTTAAAGGCCATTCTGGGCTTGATGAAGAATTCCACGACCATTTTTGGCGCTGACTGGCGCAAAGATTACCTCACAGCCACCTCGGGCAACATCAACCAGAATGTCTATACAGCCGCCGCATTTGCCCAACACGAGATGACCTTTTTTGACCGCTTGACTGCCACTGTGGGACTGCGCCTAACTTATCACGAGACTTTTGACTGGCATCTCACGCCCAAGGCCACGCTGATGTATGCGCCTGGCAACTTCCGCCTGCGTGCCACCTATTCGGCTGGTTTCCGCGCACCGGGTCTTGATGAGTTGTATTACCACTATTTCTCGGTAAACCGCGGCAAGGCTCAGATCATCTTTGGTAACAAGGACCTCTCGCCCGAGAAGAGCAACTATTTCTCGCTCAATGCCGAGTACCGCAGCAACATCTTAGCTGTGAGTGTGACAGGATTCATGAACCGCATCAACGACATGGTCATCAGAGAGAACATCGATGTGGATGCTACTACACTGGCCATGCTCCAGGCAGAATTCCCCGAGATGACAACTGAGCAGGGTGAGAAACTCGAGCGCTACTCACTTTACAAGAATAGCGACAAGGGCGACGTCAAGGGCGTGCAGGTCAACGTCTCGGCCAACCTGTTCAGGGGCTTCAACCTGTCGGCCAACTACGTTTACACCTACGCCCGCACCTGTAGCGGGGACCAATGGACAATGCTGGAGCGCAGCATCCGCAACGCTGCCACCGTGGCCGCCAACTATTACCACAGTTGGGGCAATTACGGCCTGAACGTGAACATCAACGGCAGGTTGCAGTCCAAAACCTACTATCCCGACTATGAGGATGCGCCAGGCTATGGCATCTGGAACCTGAACACAACCCATTCGTTTGATGGGTTAAAACATCTGTATCTGGAGCCGAGCATCGGCATCGACAACATCTTTGACAAGGTGGATCGCCGAATCGACTCATCCAACCGCAAGTATGCTCTGTATTCACCAGGGCGCATGCTCGTGATTGGTCTGAAATTGAAAATTAAGTAACCTTATATTGCAATTATAATGGAGGATTGTCGTGAGACAAAGCCTCCATTTTTTATTTCGTAAAAGCGGTACATCTCAACTCAAACTAACGACAAGACGCTAAGTTTTATCATCGCCCCTATAGGAGGGTGTGTCATAATTTTCGATTGAAACATTGATCGAGCTTCGCTCGAGAAATTTAAACAAATTATTTAAATAATTAATATAAAAATTTTAATTGTTTTAATTTTAATACAAAATTTGTTTTAATTTCTCGGCCGTAGGCCGATATATGTAGCGACATTGCAATTATGACACAGCCTCCGCAGGAGCCATGCAGGTGGCCGCGATAAAAAAGCAGCAGCAGGCGAGCCAGGCCCAGGGCTACGGCGAGGGCGGCTTCACCCGCAAGGGCCGTGCCGACGAGGTGGCTGGCGTGGTCCATGCCGGGGAAAACTTGTGCAAGCCGAACGCAAACGAGCTCGCTTGATTTGCTGAGGCGCCGCCAAGTTTATCCAATGGGTGGCGAGTCAGAAACTGGTCGCTTCACCCGTTGCCCGTCCTCTGATCGAGGCCCTGGACTACGCGTAGCGCACCAACACGATCGGCTCGCTTCGCAGAGCCGATGTGTGCATAAATTGGGCTGCGGCTCGGCAAAGTGCAAGCGAGTTTGCCTCTGCGCTCGCCTTGCACCAATTTTCGAGGTCGATCACCGCGCCGATGGCTTTGGCACAGAGCCAGCCGCAGGTGATAGTCCAGGAGAGTAAGGACTTGAAGGATATCATCGCCCGTCTCAACGAGCGATTGGACGAGCCCTTCGTCACCGCGGGCACCGTGACCGGCGACAAGGGCATAAAAACTTGTGCAAGTCGAAAGCCAAACGAGCTTGCTCGATTTGCTGAGGCGCTGCCAAGTTTATCCAACCAGGCGCAGGACGAGTACCAGCGCCTCATGAATAATAAAATCGTGATTAAGTGAGTGCAATGCCATGCTTGCATGAGCATTGCCGAGCGAGAACGATTTATTTAAATCACCGAAATCAAAAAGAAAATAGAGGAAAAATACATTTATTCATGGTTCTTTTTCGGTATTTTTCAGTCTAAAGAATGCCGAATTAACTTCATTTTCCCCATAATGAACATTTTGTTTTTTATGTATTTGAATTTCAGTTATTTACAAAATGCAAAATGAACTCCAAAAACTACCGAATTTCTTGGAAAATATGTTAAAATGCAGTATCTTTGCAATCGACTAGTGATGCCATTTGACAAAAAAATACCCTTTTGGGTATTGTAAGAAAGAAAGGGCATTTATATTGGCACTGATATTAACTAAAAACTATATGTATTATGAAGAAGATTACTGGTTTTTCACTTATCCTGTTTTTGGTGATGTGGCTAATGCCGTTGGATGTTGTTGCCGATAACACTGGCGGTGATGTCAACAATGATGGCGAAGTCAACATTGCTGACGTAAACACTGTTATCGACTTTATTCTTGGCAGCAGAAGTCGTCAAAGTATAGATGTCAACGGAGATGGCGAGATTAATATTGCCGATGTGAATGCTGTCATTGGTATCATCCTGGAAGGCACATCGGTGTCAGAGGAACATGAGTACGTTGACTTGGGTCTCCCCAGCGGTACGCTATGGGCGACTTGTAATGTCGGAGCCAGTGCACCCGAAGAATACGGTGATTATTTCGCCTGGGGAGAGATCGAACCCAAGACGAGCTACACAAATGAAAACCACAAATGGGAGGATGAGTATCGCTTCATCAAGTACAATTTTGACGACAATATGACGGAACTAGATCTTGAAGATGATGCTGCTTACATGAATTGGGGCTCTTCGTGGCGCATGCCATCAAGGGAGCAGATTGATGAACTTCTCCATTCCGTAGTGGATGAATATGTACAAAGAAATGGCGTGAATGGCATCTTGCTAACTGGTCCGAATGGAAACACCTTATTCTTGCCTGCTGCGGGTTGCAATTATTATCAATCTCTCTCCGTGGGCAAGTGCGGATACTATTGGTCCCGTACGCTCGGACCTAAAGAAACGGGTATAGGCTCGGCACACATCCTAGCATTCAGTGATATAGGGGCACACCTTGCAACCCCCCAATGGCTACGCCCCAGTGGCAATACAGTTCGCGCTGTACGAGTATCGCAGAATTAGTGTAGCTTCGTCTTTTCAAGACATACGCGGTTGATTTACCTTTGTGAGAGTAAATCAACCGCAATTCTTTATGATACTCACCATCAACGGGCAGCAAGCCGCCCTCAAGAAAGGCTCGTCAATAGAGTACGTCTCGGAGAACCGCATCTTCACCGACGCCGATGACTACAGCAAGGAAAATCTAAGAGAAAATGAAGTGTTTAGGCATGATTTTTGCTACCTTTGCAATCAAAACAATATGAAGGTAGAATGATGAGAGAATTATTTCGTTTTTTTTGTTCTTTATTCAAGCGGTCAGGAGAAAGCGATACCGAAGCTTATTACTCGTCAATATTGTGTATGGCGGTGATAAGATTGGCTTTGTTCTACCCTTTAGTAAGATTTTGTGCAGATCTACTCAATTGCAAACTAAACAAAGTCTCTATTATACTGTACCTAATAATCTGTCTTCTCTTTTCATATTTTAGGGCACCACAAAAACAAAGTCTCATCTCAAATAAAAAATATGATAATATATCAAAACTGACCCTGTATGTGATCGCTTTTTTAATTGTTTTTTTATCTGGGATTGGAGGCGCTGTTGCAAGTATATTAGTAGATAAATACTTTGTCGAGCCTTATGGTTTAGAAGGATGGTTACTTCGATTCTTTCAATGAAAAGATTCAGTAAATAAGAAAACCATTCGTCACGTCTTTTCACAGCATACGCGGTTGAGCAACTTTTCCAAAATTATAAAACTCTGGCGAGTATCACCGCCTCATGAACAATAAAATCGTGATTAAGTGAGTGCAATGCCATGCTTGCATGAGCATTGCCGAGCGAGAACGATTTATTTAAATCACCGAAATCTAAGAGAAAATGAGTGTTTAGCGAACTTTTCGCTACCTTTGCAATCTAGTTCAGGTCAATAAGAAGAATAAGATGAAGAATACGAAGAAATCATATCTGTTGCTGTTTATACTGGCACTTCTATCTTATGTCGCATTAACGCCAGTCAGAAGCTATGATCTTAAATTAGCTGCAGGATTGCATAGTGCAGCATTTTTCGCCTTAATGTTCTGGGCCTTGTGGAAATATAACTCAAAATTGAATCCATGGGCTATTGTATTCATGATTGTTTTGCCATGGTTAGCTGATTTTGGGCTTCGCATTTATACGCCTGAAACAACGCTTCGGTCTTTGCCACTAACAGCATTGCCTTTGCAAGCAATCTTGGCGGCTGTCATCATCTATTATAACCGCAAGATTTGGCTGATTCTCTTGTTAGCTGCAGCATTTCTTTATAGTGTGACCGAGGGGCAAAACCAATGGTATGAGTGGGCCAATTATGGAATGAACAAAGCGAGACCCGCAAGCCTTGCCACTGCAGAAGTCTTTACAGGTGAGCAGTCAGTCGCCCTAAGCGACATGAATGAAGAATATCTTGTCTTTGATGTATGGTCATCCACATGTGGATCTTGCATCAATGCATTACCCGAGGTGCAGGCTTTGCATGACCAATATAAGGATAACCCAAAGGTACAGGTCGCCTCCTTGTTCGTCTGCTATAAGGACGAGACCATCGAGACAGCCCTCAATATTGTTAAGAAACGTGGCTGCGACCTGCCAGTTTATGCAGTTGACAAATCAAGTGTTATCCTTGCTGAATGCGGCATAACCGCATATCCCCGTGTGCTCATTCTCGACAAGAATCGCAATGTTGTTTTCAACGGCAGCCTGGCATTTGCCAAGCGCAAATTGAAATCCCTTGATATATGAGATAACGTCTTTTCACGTCATACGCGGTTGATTTACCTTTGTGGCAAATCAACCGCTATTCTTTATGATACTCACCATCAACGGGCAGCAAGCCGCCCTCAAGAAAGGCTCGTCAATAGAGTACGTCTCGGAGAACCGCATCTTCACCGATGCCGATGACTACAGCATGGAGATAGAACTGCCCCTGGCAGACTGTCCGCAGAACCTTGACATCTTCGGGATGATCACCCGAAAACCAGCCGTAGGTGATGGTCCAGGAGAGCGAGGACTTAAAGGCGACTATCGCTCAAAAACAAGTTCAGGTAGCATAATAATTGCATTTGGCCAACGTTAATTGGTAGTAATATTAAAATTAGAGCCATGATAAGTAAGTTAAAGTATTTAGGATTTATCCTACTATTATTTTCATTGTTCTCCCTTGCATCTTGCAGCAACGAAGACGATGTTGTGAAGCGGTTGACGAACAAACAAAAGGAGACCTATGCGCAGAACATTTCGGGCGAATATCCTGGCCAGTACGTCATTATATACA
>Ga0247611_10008738_pt1 | contig 12399 bp, 7 predicted proteins | sample 177DNAGHGhighgp2_FD_192422 | JGI IMG/M metagenome (GOLD analysis project Ga0247611, IMG submission 192422) | Sheep rumen microbial communities from Palmerston North, Manawatu-Wanganui, New Zealand - 1770 DNA GHGhigh gp2 | ecosystem: Host-associated > Mammals > Digestive system > Stomach > Rumen ... | reverse complement strand
CCGGGGCCATGATTTCAGTCGGGAAGAACTGGCGTTCGACTTCGTTAACGTCCTTTACGCGCTCCCCGACCGGGCGGTAGATGTCTGTGATTCGGTTAATTTGCTGCATAATAACTCCGTAAAAGCTATGAGGTCGGCGTTACACGCCTTTGAGGTATGGGGTCGTGCCCCGTAGGGGCACTTTGAGCATTATAATCGCGCCAATGGCGCCAAACTATTACTCAAAGCGACCGAAGGGAGCGAGCTCATTCCTCAAAGCCTTGCTTGCAAGGCGCGCTCACCTCCTTTCAAAAGTGCGTTCCTGTAATCAATCGGGAATATCTTCACGAATTTCGGGCGTTCGCTAATCCAGTCGTCCAAAATGCGCTTGCCCTTTTCACTTCCGGTAGCCTCGACGTGTTCACGGATAATTCCGAGCAATTCCTTTTCGCTTTCGGTATCCGGGAGCACACTTTCAAGGTCCACAGAATCCACGTTGCAACTCAAGTCAAAGTGCCCCGTTTCGTCATAGACGTATGCAAAACCGCCTGTCATACCAGCAGCGAAGTTCACGCCCACACGACCGAGCACGACCACGCGGCCACCCGTCATGTATTCGCAACCATGGTCGCCCACGCCTTCCGAGACAAGGAGCATACCGGAGTTACGGATGCCGAAGCGTTCGCCGGCGAGACCGTTGATGAAAATCTTTCCGGACGTGCCACCGTAACCGATGACGTTACCCGCAATCACGTTGTCTTCGGCCTTGAAGGTCGCATTGTGCGGCGGACGCACCACAATCTTTCCACCAGAAAGGCCCTTGCCCATGAAGTCGTTCGCTTCGCCTTCCAAATCGAGCGTAATACCCGGAGCAAGGAAGGCGCCCAAGCTCTGGCCTGCAACACCTTGCAAGTGAATCTTGATGGTATCTTCGGGCAGGCCCTTCACGCCAAAGCGTTCATCGACTTCACCGGAAAGTTCCGTACCCACGGTGCGGTCGACGTTGTGGATCATCGCGCAGAGTTCCACGGCAGAGCCCTTCATGAGCGAATCCTGCACGAACGGGAGGAGTTCCCTGCGGTCGAAGTTTTCAAGCGCTTCCTTGACATAGCCCTTATCGAACTTCTTGATGTGTTCGCGGCCGTCATGCGCATCCACCGGAGAAAGAATCTTGCTGAAGTCAAGGCGCTTTGCCTTGTAGAATTCCACGGCGCGGTCCATATCGAGCAAATCGCTACGGCCACAGGCTTCGTCGAGGCTCTTGAGACCAAGGCTTGCGAGGATTTCGCGGACTTCGTCGGCAATGTAATAGAGGAAGTTTTCCACGTATTCGGGCTTGCCCTTGAAATGCTTGCGGAGTTCGGCATCCTGCGTCGCAATGCCCATCGGGCACTGGTTCGTATGGCACTTGCGATCCATAATGCAGCCGAGGCTGACGAGCAAGTTCGTCGCAAAGCCGAATTCTTCGGCACCGAGGAGAGCCGCAATCACCACGTCACGGCCCGTCTTGAGCTGGCCATCGACCTGGAGCTTGATGCGACCGCGCAAGTCGTTAAGCACGAGCGTCTGTTCCGCTTCGGCAATGCCCAGTTCCCACGGAAGGCCCGCATGCTTGATGGAGGTAAGCGGAGATGCACCCGTACCGCCATCATGGCCCGAAATCAGCACCACGTCGGCATGAGCCTTCGCGACACCGGCAGCAACCGTACCCACGCCCACTTCGGACACGAGCTTCACGGAAACACGGGCCTTCGGGTTCGCATTGCGCAAGTCGTAAATCAACTGCGCCAAGTCTTCAATCGAGTAAATATCATGGTGCGGCGGCGGAGAAATCAACGAGACATACGGAGTCGAATGGCGGATACGGGCCACGAACTCGTTCACCTTGTGGGCCGGCAGCTGGCCACCTTCACCGGGCTTTGCACCCTGTGCCATCTTGATCTGCAAATCCTTTGCATGGCGCAAGTAGTCAATCGTCACGCCAAAACGGCCCGATGCCACCTGACGGATTGCAGAACTACGGATATCGCCGTTCGCGGCCGGAGTATCGCGGTCGGGGTCTTCACCACCTTCACCGCAGTTGCTCATGGCACCGTTACGGTTCATGGCGATAGCAATCGCTTCGTGTGCTTCCGGGCTCAAGGAACCAAGGCTCATGGCGCCTGCCACAAAGTGATGCAAAATGGATTCGCGGCTCTCGACTTCGGAAATATCGATCGGCGTCGTTTCCTTGAACTTGAAGAGCCCGCGCAGCGTGCACAAGCGTTCCGACTGGTCATCGATAAGCTTGGTATATTCCTTGAACTTGTTGTAATCGCTCCCCTGCACCGCCTGGCGGAAGGCCGCCAAGGACTGCGGAGTCCACATGTGCTTTTCGCCTTCCTTGCGGAACTTGTACTGGCCACCTTCCTTGAGAATCGGGCTTGCATCGCGCAGCGACACCGCATTGCGTTGATCCACTTCCTTCGCGATTTCTTCGAGGCCGATACCTTCCACGCGGCTTGCCGTTCCAGGCAAGAACTTTTCGATGAGTTCGTGGTTCAAGCCCACAGCTTCGAAAATCTGCGCACTGCGATAGCTGCGGAGCGTCGAGATACCCATCTTCGACATGATTTTCAAGAGGCCCTTATCGACCGCTTTCACGTAATTTGCGGCAGCAGTCACCGGATCGACGCCAAGTTCGCCCGAATGGCACATCGCCGTAAGGCTCTGGAACGCAAGATACGGGTTGATGACCGTTGCACCGTAACCGAGCAACAACGCAAAGTGCATTACTTCGCGCACTTCGCCGGACTGCACAATCAATCCGATTTCCGGACGAACGCCAGCCTCGACAATAGCGCGGTTCACCGCAGCCGTTGCAAGGAGGGACGGCATCGGCACATAGCCCCAATCGACATTCTTGTCCGTCAACACGATGATATTGAAACCGTCCTGCACGGCACGCACCGCGTCGCCAGCCAGCTTCTGCAAAGCTTCTTCGAGCACGGAACCGTCACCGCCCATCGGGAACTGCATCTTCAAATCTTTTGCCTTGAAGCTCTTGTCGCCGATATTTTCGAAATGGCGGATTTCGTCTTCGGTCACGATCGGGCGCGGAATCTTGATGAGGTGCGCCTGTTCCGGAGTCTCCTCGAGAATGTTGCCATGGTTGCCGATGTAAGTCGTAAGGCTCATCACGAGCTCTTCGCGGATCGGGTCAATAGGCGGGTTCGTCACCTGGGCGAACAGCTGCTTGAAGTAGTTGAACAACGGCTGCGGCTTGTCCGAAAGCACGGCCAAGGCGGCATCGTTACCCATGGAGCCAATCGGTTCTGCTCCCGTACGTGCCATCGGCTGCAAGATGATGCTCAAGTCTTCGGCAGAATAGCCAAAGCGCTTCTGCTGTACAAGCAAATCTTCAGGAACGTCGGCAGGATTAATTTCGCTAAAGAGGCCGCGCACGCTCATCTTGTTTTCGGCCACCCAACGGCGGTAAGGCTTGGCTCTTGCCACCAGCGCCTTCATCTCCGCGTTCTTCAAAATACGGTGGTTTTCGATATCCAAGTAAATAATTTCACCCGGCTTTAAACGGCCCTTTTCTTCCACTTCGGCATCGTTGATGTCGAGCACGCCCGTTTCGGACGCCATCACGAAGAGACCGTCTTTACACAAAGTGTAACGCGCCGGACGGAGCCCGTTGCGGTCGAGAATCGCGCCCGCATTGACACCGTCGGTAAACGCCACCGCAGCAGGGCCATCCCACGGTTCCATCAACATGGATTCGTATTCGAAGAACCCGCGCACATCGCGGCCCAGGTAATGCTTCTTGCCCCAAGCCTGCGGCATGAGCATCATCATCGCATGCGGAAGGCTACGGCCCGCAGCGACGAGAAGCTCAAACATATTGTCCAAGCAAGCAGAATCGCTCTGCCCCGCCGGAATCAATGGCAAAAGCTTCTTCAGGTCATCGCCAATCACATCACTCTTCAAGTGCGGTTCGCGAGACCTAAGGCTATTCAAGTTACCGCGCAACGTATTGATTTCACCGTTGTGCGCCAAGTAGCGGAACGGATGCGCCAACTGCCAAGTCGGAAATGTGTTCGTCGAGTAGCGCTGATGCACAAGCGCAATCGGGGATTCAAAATCCGGGTTGTTCAAGTCGGCATAGAAAGATTCAATCTGGCTTGCCAACAGAAGCCCCTTATACACGACCGTCCGCCGCGAACAGCTGCAAACATAAATATCGCCAATCGCCTTTTCAATCAAGCGACGAACGACAAACAGCTTGATTTCGAACGCGTTATCATTTTCAAATGCGGAACCGTCAAAGAAAAACTGCCTGATATGCGGCAACGTTTCACGGGCCGTATGGCCAATCGCCGAAGCATTCACCGGGACTTCACGCACATGCAGAAGGTTCACGCCTTCCGAAGCGGCAATCTCCTTAATCTTCGCATCCGCCACATCGCAGGCAACGGACTTATTCACGAAAACCATGGCCACACCATAACGGGCCGGCAAGTCCTCGTAAACCTTGCGGAAAAACTTGTGCGGCATAGAAAGCAAAAGGCCGGCACCGTCACCCGTTTCCGGGTCGCCACCAGCCGCACCGCGATGCATAAGCCTTTTCAAAACCGTAATACCCTGCAACACAATCTGGTGCGAGGCAACATTATTTATATTAGCGACCAGACCGACACCACAGGCGTCGTGTTCGTTTATCGGGTCGTAAAGAGCTTGAGCGTTCATAAAATTCCTTATATTACATTTTTTGCTTTTTCGCCCCTCTTTGCAAAAACTGTGCCAACTATTTTATAAAATGCAAAACAGCGCTCCTTTAATTGAAAAAAGCGCCAAAAAATGTAAAAAGCCGATTTTTTCACCGAAAAACCGACTTAAACATTTACAATTTATGAAAAAGAATTTCTAAAACAACAAAAATTGTAAAACTCAATTATACCTATACAAGTATCAACGCTTCTAGAAAGAGAACTTGAGACCGGCAGCTAGCATACCCACCTGGCCCCCACCGCATTCTGCGAAAAAGGATATCGGATTGCCAAATTCAAAGCCCAGATAGGAGACGTTCATCATCAAGAAGGCGCCATCGTCCCAGAACACCACTCCGGCACCCGCATAAATATACATGCGGAAATACTTTTTATTGATAAAATTGAACTTTACTCTAGGAACAACCGAAATGACGGACTTATCTGCAACGGTCGTATAATCCACCATGAGACCGAGTTCCAGCAAACGGTAAACCTCATAACCGTAGGCAAAGGAATATGCAGTCATGTCGGGATCTCTCTTCTCATCACTAGCCGCATGAATAAAAATGTTAAGCCAGGCCGTCAAAGGCCACCAGCCGACAATGAAACTGACACTGTGGCGACGTTTCTCCCATTCTTGATGCCAAGCATCCTTGCTTTCTTTAGCCGGCTCCGGAGTAGATTCTGTCGCCACGACCGATTCCGTACTCGCATTCGCAGACACAGAAGCACCATATTCGTTCTGCGCAAAGGCAACAGAACAAACAAATAGCAAAAGAATCGCTACTTTTTTCATTTCATACCTCTCCTAATGGAACATATGATTATAATTTATTCGTCTTTTTTACAAAAATAGTTAAGAAAGACAAACACATATATTCCAATTTATAGTAATCGAGATATTTTACCACCACTGGAGATTGAAAGTCAGCGTAAAGCGGTTCACTGGTTTTTCCTTTTCGCCATCAACAAACTTATAGGTCAAATCACGACCATAACGGAATTCGAGCCCCATACCGAGGCGCTTACCGACAATTCCCGCAATATACGCACCACCACCAATTTCGTCGTAAAATACGGGAGCGGAACCACCAAACGAAAACATATCGGAGCCATCGTAAATGTATGCTTCGCGACCATTTCTCGACAAATGTTGTGTCAAGCCCAATCGCAAACGTCGTGACAACAACGGCAATTGTTCAATAATTGTAATACCGCCACCCCATTGAAAATAAGCGTGTTCTTTTTTCTCAAGTTGCCACAAACAAATATTGCTCCACCCCATTACCCCCAAATAATCAGAAATAAATCCAGCCTGCAAAAAGGGAGTCGTCCAATCCAGTCCTCCTCCAATTTTAAAATTTCCAAATTGCTTTTGGACATCGAAACTCTCTTGGAAAAACCATTCCCAGTCTTTGTAATAATGATCCTCATCCGGCAAAGGACTGGTTTTTATTTTATCATAAGGCTTTAACATGTAATCTTTATCGGAATTTTCCACACGCACAACTCGCGACACCGTCATATTTGCCTGCAAATCGCCATCGCCTTTTTCCATAAACGCAGCAGCGGAAGGCGGATGGATGATGGAAAGACTACATCCAGATAATACCAAAGCAACAGCCAAGAACAACACATTCAATTTCATGATGGAAGATAATAGCTATTTACGCTCTGCGGTTCAAGCGATTTAAAATAAAACTCGATAAAACGTAAAAAAACAAGATGATCCAGCAAAATCTTTAGACTAAAATGCAAAAGGGCATTTGCCCCGATAAAATGCCAAAATAGACAGTTCTATGAGAATTATCAAATGAAATCAGTTATATTTATATAGTATGCGGAGCATGTTAAAGTTTCTATTTTTATTCGCCTTTATTACCAATGCATTTGCAGCGTATGTCGCCGTCCTTGAAACGGTCGCTATGCCCGATGTGAAGGAAAAGGTTTCTCTATCCGACCGCCAATTTCTCACGAACGTGTTGCGAGAGCAGGCCGTACAGGAACTACCTGTAGAACAGAATTTCACCATCATGACCCGCGAAAATATCAACGCGATGCTCCCTCCAGGCAAATCCATCGAAGACTGCGAAGGGAACTGTTTAGTAGAAACCGGGCGAAATATTGCAGCCGATTACGTCTGCCAAGTACATGTGGGTAGCTTTGACGGAGCGCTCACGCTTTCGGCAGAACTCTATGAGACGGCGGCAAACAAGCTCATCGCGAGTTTCAACGGACAAGGCACCAGCGTCAAGGAACTCCTAGATATCATCAAAGAAAAATCACCAAATTTCTTCCGCAAAGTCAAGAATTCTAGTGGATATATTGGTATTGGCGGAATCAGCGAAGTCGGCGGAGCCGGAGAATTCAGCTTTGCAGGCAAAAGAAAGTTCATCATCGAAATTACATCTACCCCAGCAGACGCGGTCCCTACAATTGACGGAAAGGCAATCCCCAAATGCCTAAGCACCCCCTGCAAGGTGCAAGTAGATGAAGGGAGCCACCGTTTTGTCGCCTCGAAGGAACGCTACGATGATGCAGAAATTGTTGTTGACATCAACAGAAACAACCAATTAGTGGAATTGAAACTGGAACCGAACTACGGCTGGCTCGAAATAAAGCCCGTACTCGACGATGTTCTATTAAACAAGGGTAACCTTAACGTGACGGTGGATGACAACAGCGTATCCGAAACGAGAATCCTGCTCGATCCGGGAATCCATAGAGTGCGCATTACACATCCATGCTATGACCCAGCAGAATTCAATGTGTCGATAGTCAAGCAAAAAACGGAAACATTTAACAAAAAAATGATTCGCGGCAAAGGCGGGCTTGAACTGAACGCCGAATACGCAGGCGAACCCAAAGCGGTCACTTTGGTAATTGATGGTGAAGAATATGGCAATACACCCTATGCAGGCAAAGTTCCTCTTTGTGCTAACATTTTCCTAAAAGGAAAAGGCTGGGCAGAACAAGTCAATGTGGAACCCAAGTGGCACGAGGTCGTACAAGTCACGCACAAATTGCAACATTCCACTGAAAGCGTCGCCATAATCGAAGAATCAACACGGGCAAAAGCAAATATTGCCTATGCCGAGCTTGAAGGGACGCCTACATCAAACATAGGAGAAAGCATCCCCGCAAACGTGGAAAACGACAAAAGCAAAACAGCCAAGTGGGTTCTTCTCGGAATCAGCGCGGCAACAACAGTGACAGGCGTAGTGTTAGCAATCTCTGGAAACAGCCAAGCAAAAGACGCATACAAAAAAGATTATTCGTCCAAATCTGAATTCAAGAAATACCGCAACGACGCAGAATCAGGACAAACCCTCCGCGGAGTGGGTATAGGATTAGCCATTGTTGGTGCCATCGGCATCGGCGTGAGCTTCGCTTTCTAGGGGGGGATTATGATAGACGAGAGATTAAAGACGAGAGACGAGAGTGAAACGGCAAGCTCACCGACCAAACGTCATCCTGAGCACCGCGAAGGATCCATAATGCATTTAAGTACCCTGAGCCTGTCGATGGGTTTGCTTCTTATTTCGTTACTTATCCTCGCCGCCTGCACAGACTATGTGCAGAAGATGGACGACGGCTTTGACGAATGGGAACAAGCACAAACCCAAATAACGACATCATCATCAAGCCAAACAGAAACTTCTAGCAGTTCTGTAAAATCAAAAAATTCATCCTCATCCGTTATTTTGAGTGGCGATAGCCGCGAAAAATCCAGTAGCAGTACAAAGAAAAATGTATCTAGTTCTAGTAACAAGAATACATCGAGCAGTTCTACAAAATTGAGTAGTTCAAATAAAGCTTCTAGTTCTAGCGATCAAAAAATTAATTCTAGTAGTTCGGTAAAAACAATCAGTTCATCATCTAAAGCAACAAGTAGCTCATCGACCAAATCTAGCAGCAGTTCTGCAAAAGCGGTCTCAAGTTCTAGCAACAAGAAGAACGAAGTTTCGTCTAGTAGTGTAAATCCGAAAATATCCTCGTCTGGGAAAGCTTCGTGGGCATATTTGAATCCCGCGATATCTTATGGCGAAATCATCGATGACCGAGACGGACAGGTTTATAAAACAATAAAAATCGGTGAACAGACTTGGATGGCTGAAAATTTGAATTATAAAGTTGAGAATAGTTATTGTTACAATGATTCCGCAAAGTATTGTGAAAAATATGGCCGACTTTATACTTGGGCTGCAAGTATGGATAGTGCGGGCGTATTTTCTAATGATGGAAAAGGCTGTGGGTATTCTTCTGAATGTGTACCGACATATCCAGTTCGAGGAATTTGTCCCAATGGTTACCATTTGCCAAGTAAAGAAGAATGGGAAAAAATATTTGATAGATTAAAAAAGGAAAACGAAGGCGATAGAGCTTGGTTATCAACAAGCGAATTAGACTGCCAATGTGGTTTTGATAAGTATGGATTGTCCATATTGGGATCTGCGGGTAGAGATTATTCTGGAAATAATTTTGGAGGTGCATCAAGAACGGCCTTTTTCCAAACATCTTCAATAACATCAAATCCATGGACGCATTCTTATGTTCTTTATATAAATACAGAACCTATTAATGCAACTGTTTATGCTTCACTGATTGAGGATTGGTCAAGACTTTATGCATTTTCAGTGCGTTGCCTCAAGAATAGTTCAAATACTGTTCTAGTTTCTAGTTCTAGTGCAATTAATGAAGTGTCTAGTAGTTCGATGGGTGTTGTACCTCCTTGCAAAACAACAACAGAAGATAATTGCGAATATGGGGAATTGAAAGATAATCGTGATGGTCAAATATATAAAACAGTGAAAATAGGTAATCAGTGGTGGATGGCAGAAAATCTCAATTATAACATGGCGAACAGTTTATGCTATTTTGATTCCGTAAAATATTGTGCAGAGTGGGGCCGTCTTTATACTTGGACAACTGCCTTGCAAGCATGTCCTCATGGTTCACATTTGCCGTCTAGAATCGAATTTGAAACATTGTTCGAAGCAGTGGGTGGACAAACAACGGCAGGAAAAATGCTCAAATCAGTTAGTGGTTGGAGTGAAAAAAATGGCATAGATGCTTATTCGTTTATGGCTCTTCCTGTAGGCTACTGGGATGGCGGTTATGGAAATGCTTACACGATATTCTGGAGTTCTACAGAGTATAATGATATTAGTGCGTATTATGTGCTTTTATATCACACAAGTGATATTGTAAATGTGAGTAATCCACATAAAACAGGGGCATTCTCTGTTCGTTGCATAATAGATTAACTATGAGTGATGTTCTTTATATCATTGGAAATGGATTTGATATACATCATCGGCTGGGTACAAAATTTTGTCATTATTTCCTTTATTTGTTGAATAATTTTCCGAATGTTTTGTCTGAAATGAATGCCTCAAAATTCTTTTCCGGCTTAGAGGTTGTTGATGTGGATGATTCTCCCTCTGAAGATTATGATAAGTTATGGTCTGATTTAGAAATTACGTTGGAGTATGCTTACGAAGACCATTTTGAGGAAACGCTTGATTACGCTCCAGATTTTATGGATGAACATCCAGATTTTGGTGCGGTAACGAACCAAGTCAAAAATGGAATGTCCCCTTTCTTTAAATTTACGGGAGATTTGTTAATTGAGTGGGTGAAACATGCAGAAATGGGAAAAAGTATAAAAGATGAAAGATTAAATCTATCATCAAATGCGACGTATTTGACATTTAATTATACAAATACATTGCAATATATCTATGGCATTCCTGATGCCAATATTTTGCATATTCATGGTTGCCTAAAAGAGTTCCTTGCAAACGGGAAAGCCCTACAATTTGGTAATCCGAAAGAATCTGCAGAGAAATTGCAGCGATGGCTGGAAAATAAATATGTAGATAATCCTTGGGGGTGTTGGGTTACGGATGCCATACCTTCGATTGTAGAATTATGTAAGGCTTTGACAAAAAATCTAAAACAGAATTATGAATGTCTGAAAAAATTTATTGAAAACAAAAAATTTGATGAAGTTGTTGTTATGGGTCATTCCTTTATGGGTGTGGACAAACCATATTATGATGACATTATTGTTCCTTGTTTAGAAAAATGCAAATGGATTTTCTATGTTCATAATGACGATGATAAGAAAAATGTTTTAAAATTCAAACAAGAGCATCCTTTAATTAGGGTTGAGGAAATTGTTTGGTAGAAATGTTTTACCATTTGTAAAATTTCGTTATATCCCTTGCCAGTTTTTCGGATATTAGGTACATTAATGCCCGACGTGTTTCTCCGTCTAAAGGAGAAATGCGTCTTTTTTTATTCTAGGATTTCGGAATATAAAAGACGCCTCTAAACATCAACCGGTCGCTAGGCGCGGCCAAATGGAGGCTAATATGAAGTCCAAGGAAATCATCTCTACGAAGTTGATTCGCGATGCCAAGCAAATTATCGAGGCTGCTCAGAAGAATGCTGTCAGGAGTGTTGATTTTTGCCGCGTACAGATGTACTGGAACCTCGGCAAGCGCATTTTTGAAGAAGAACAGCATGGTAAAAAGCGTGCTGATTACGGGGCGTACATTGTAAAATCGCTTGCTGAAAAGCTCGAAGCAGAGTATGGAAGCGGTTTTTCTAGGCGCCAACTGGAATTCTGCCGCCAATTTTTCATTACATACCCAATTGCGAACGCAGTGCGTTCGCAATTGAACTGGTGGCAATATCGTATGCTAATCCAAATCTCTGACCCCGATAAGCGTGAATATTATGAACTTGAAGCGGTGAACAACGCATGGACTGGTCGCGAACTCGAACGCCAAATCAATAGTCAATTGTATGAACGCCTTTTGCTCAGCAACGACAAGGAATCCGTCTTGGCAGTCGCACGTAAGGAGCGCATTCCAGAAACCCCGCAAGAGGTCATCAAGGACCCGATGGTCCTGGAATTTCTCGGCCTAGAAAGGAAGCCTGTTTATTACGAAAGTGACCTAGAAAGCGAAATTCTCTCGCATATTACAGAATTTCTTCTTGAATTGGGCAAAGGATTTTCCTTTGTAGCAAGGCAGAAGAGGATTATGCTCGAAGACGATGAATTCTTCATTGACCTTGTTCTGTATAATAGGATGCTTCGTTGTTTTGTGATCATAGAAATCAAGACTGGCAAAATCACACATCAGGATCTTGGACAGCTCCAGATGTATGTGAATTACCATGACCGCATAGAAAAGCTTCCCGACGAGAATCCGACCATCGGTATTCTTTTGTGCGCGGGCAAGAACGACGCTGCTGTAAAAATGACGTTGCCCGAAAACAATAAAACAATCCTCGCAAGCAAATATAAGCTGTACCTGCCGACGACGGAGCAATTTGTCAACGAAATCAACGAAGCCAAGGAACTTGCGAAAAGAAAAAACTAAATCACTGATTACGAAATCGGCTCAACGCCATTTTTACGAAATCGAGTCTAGAGCCGGCTGTTTTTACAAATTTTGTAATTACATTTGCAAATTTCCAAAAATTGTAATCTTTACAGTGGAAAACGGAAGAAGAGAGAAGCGCGCCCTCTTAAGTTTTTTATACGATTTACGCGGTTTTGCAAGCGTTTTACAGATTTGGCACGTTTTTTGCACTAGGCAGACCGAAAAATCAAAAACAAAAGGAGTTTGCCATGAGCAACGAATACAGA
>Ga0247611_10008737_pt1 | contig 12400 bp, 12 predicted proteins | sample 177DNAGHGhighgp2_FD_192422 | JGI IMG/M metagenome (GOLD analysis project Ga0247611, IMG submission 192422) | Sheep rumen microbial communities from Palmerston North, Manawatu-Wanganui, New Zealand - 1770 DNA GHGhigh gp2 | ecosystem: Host-associated > Mammals > Digestive system > Stomach > Rumen... | reverse complement strand
TCCCGGAGCGGTTGGGAGGTGCAGATTATGACGGGGATTATGTGAAGACGATCGCAGAGCCGATGATCCTAAAGCACATTCCGGACAGCAACGATCTGCCCGTGCTGCATATCCCGACAGCACAAGGAACGGAAGCGGATGCAAATGACTGGCTGATGCGTTTCTTGACGGTCAAAAATACGTTTTCGCAGCGGATCGGAGAGATCAGCAATGCGGCTCTCCGCCGCGGCATCGCCGCGTATAACGAAAACGCAACGTCCGATCAGAAGCAAAAATGCCGTGAAGAGACGGAAACGCTTGCAATCCTGACAGGATTGGAGATCGACTCCGCAAAAACCGGCGTCAAGCCGAATCTAGATGTGTATCTCAACGATCAGAGCCATGTGAAAAGCTTGTTTCTGCAATACAAGGATAAGCTGGAACGCCTTGAAAAACGACACTGGTATGATCCCACTCCGAAAGAAGCGTTGACTGAGTTCTTTTATAAGCCGGAATGGAAACGGGTAACCTCGAATCTTGAACGATTGCCGTACTGCGCGTGGATGCTGAAGGAGCAGACACCGCCGCATTTTCCGGAACCGGCAACCGATTCCGAATTGTTTTCTTTCGCACGGGAACCGGGCTGGGAAACACAGATTGATCCGAAAGTGATTGTTCGTATGAAGGAAGTGATTGCCGCATACGAAGCGGCACAGACGCGCTGTCGCATTCGGTATTACAGTGCAAAGGACTACTCGCATCTATCCGATATACAGAGAATTTTGACCTCCCGTGGGCAGGAAGAGCTGTACGATCCGATCAAGCTATATGAAGCGGTCAACTCATTCAGCAGCGCGCATATCCGTGCCGCATTGGAATTGGTACAATCCCAACAGTGGCAGTTTACGGCAAAAGAGGATCGACCGTTGTTTCTCGAACAGCTCTATCCCCTGCTCGGCGTCGGTGCAAAGCGATATGAGGACTTGTTCTGCGATTTTCGCAACAGCGGCTTCCGCGTCTTGGGCGATGTGCTTGTCGATCTTGTACGACTGCATCGAAGCGAAGAAGCGAGCGATCACCTGATTCGCAAAAAGGATTCCGATCTGCAAAAACGGATGCTGATCGGATGCAAGGATTCCCGCAATCCGCAGGCGCAAATCCTTCGGAATTGTCGGGAAGTTGTTTCCTCCAAGATGCGGGAATATATGACGGATAATCTTACGTCGGAAGAAGCTGTTATGGCAGCAATCGTGCTCGGAAAGCGAAGGTTTGCCTTGGAGGTATATCCCGGCGTGGTGAAATTGCTTTGCTACACGGAAGAAAAGACGGAAAGGAGGCTGTTTCAAAGATGATGACAGAATGGCAGGAATGTATGCAATACCTGCATTTCCCGGACTATGGATGCGACGATCCGCAGGATCATCGCTATATGAGTGGGTTTCACTTCGGAATGTTCAAAAAGATGATCGGCTTCGGACGCATTCTGACGCTGATTGCGCGGCGATACCTGTTCCATACCGAAACCGGCGAAATCGCATCCGGCGATCCCTATACGCGAATCGAGTATGCACGCCGTGCATTACTTGCATGGTGCAGTTTTTCCACCGCGTCAAAGCAGGAACCGCGCGTATGCTTTCCCGAGTTGCATGATGACTTTCCGGAACTTGTTACAAAGTCCGGCAGCGGTTGGCTGATTCGGCATTTCCGGCACCTTGTGAAAATGATTCGCAATGATGAGGACGAACTGTTCAGCGAAGAGACGCACGCGCTGATTAACGGGCTGTCACGAGGGTTCGGTACGCGTTGGGCACAGAAAGTGCGCCAGTTTCAAGTACCGATCTTCCAGACAAACACAAAGGGCGCGTGGACGCTACGCTTCGATGACATTCTCGCTGCTGCGCTCGATGCCGGACCGTTATCCAATGAGAAGGTCACCCTCCCTTCCGTTCTGATGCAGCGTCTGCAAGAAGAGTATCTTTCCAAGCGGGTGCGGGAAGTAACAGAAGCGGTGCTGTGCTACATCTATGCAAACCGTCAGCCCGACACGGAATGGGTTTTGTTCCCGGTCTGCAACTTTGGCGCACAATGGGGCACGGAATCGTTCGAGAAGAAATGGAAGCCCAAAATCCCAAAGTCCTTTGTTGTCTTTGAACAGTTCAGCGGCTCGCTGATACGGGCAAAAATCGTGGGACGAATTGACGATATGACGTGCAAGCAAGAAGCAAATCCAAAAATATGATTGACAATATACTATATTTAGATTACAATATAATCAGTCCTCAAAGGAGAGATAGAAAATGGATATTGTCGGAGAACGGATTAAGAGCTTACGGGAAGGCGCCGGGCTTTCGCAGGCAAAAGTGGCCACCATACTGAATACGCAACAATCAGCCATCTTCCGCTACGAGAACAATGTATCGGAAATGCCTTATGCAATGCTGCTCCAGTATGCCGATTATTTTGATGTGTCCTTGGATTATCTGTTCGGGCGCACCGATTATCCACAAGGAAAGCTGTATGAATACCATACGCAGACGCAAACGGACAATCCAGAGCTAAAGCAGTTTATTGAAATGTGCTTCGATCCGTCCTCTGCCATGCACGCAAAATTCAAAGATGCTTTACTGTCCTTACTTTCGGGAGGTAAAGAAGGATGAACGGTGTCATCTATGCTAGATATTCCTCCGACAATCAGCGTGAGGAATCCATAGAGGGACAGATTCGTGAATGCTTGGAGTTTGCCGATCGACAGGGTATCAACGTCGTAGCGAATTATATCGACCGCGCGTTTTCTGCAAAAACGGATGACCGTCCCGATTTTCAGCGTATGATTAAGGACAGCGCAAAACACCTGTTCGACGTGGTCATTGTCTGGAAGCTCGACCGCTTCGCACGCAACCGCTATGATTCCGCTCGCAACAAGGCAATTCTGAAGAAGAACGGCGTTCGCGTCGTTTCGGCGAAGGAGAATATTTCGGATCGCCCGGAAGGCATTTTGCTGGAAGCCATGCTCGAAGGGTATGCTGAGTTTTATTCAGCCGAGCTTTCCGAAAAGGTTATTCGCGGCATGACTGAGAATGCGCTGAAATGCAAATTCAACGGCAGTCAGATCCCCTACGGCTATTCTGTCGGCAATGACCGCAAGTATCATATCGAACCGACCGAAGCGAAGGTCGTACAAGAAGTTTACCGGCGTTATGCGGACGGTGAACCGTCCACACGGATCTGCAAGGACTTGAATGCGCGCGGTATTCGATCCAAGACCGGCAAAGATTTTACCTCAAGTGTAATCGTTTTTATGCTGCACAATCGAAAGTACACCGGCGAGTACCAATTCATGGATATTGTTGTCCCAGACGGTATGCCGCAGATTATATCTCCGGAATTGTATGATCGAGTACAGAAGCGCTTTGCCCACAGCCGGAAAGCCCCTGCCCGTTTCAAATCAGATGTGGACTATCTGCTGACGACAAAGCTGTACTGTGGAAGATGCGGCGCATTCATGGCAGGTGAAAGCGGCACGAGCGGAACAGGCGAAACCTACCATTATTACAAATGCTCGAACGCAAAGCGCGGAAAAGGCTGCAAAAAGAAAGCTGTCCGGAAGGATGCGATCGAATATGCCGTAGTCAAATATACGGTTGCTCACGCACTTTCCGAAGCCGGTATCAACCGCGCAGCAGATATGATCATTGCGGCACAGGAAAAGGGAAATCAACTCCTCCCCGCCCTGCGAAAGCGATTGGAGGAAAACAAGCTCGCAATTTCCAATCTATTGGATGCAGTTCAAAAGGGTTTTTACAATGAAACGGTAAAAGCCAGAATGGATGAACTGGAAGCAGAAAAGGCTGAATTAGAGGCGCAGATTATACAAGAGGAAATGCAGCAGCCAAATCTGACGCGGGATATGGTTGTTCACTGGATGGAGCGGTTCAAACACGGCGACATTCGAAGTGTAAAGTTTCAAAAACAAATCATCGACTATTTTGTAAATGCAGTCTATGTCTATGACGACAGAATCGTGCTGACATATAACTTCAAAGACGATTCCAAGACAATCACTCTGGAAGAAGTAAACAGAATCTTCCAAGAGGAGCTGACAGGTTCGAGTTTAACTTCCTGTGGGGAGCCAATGAAAAAGAAAAGTGCCCGAAAAACGGGCACTTTTCTTTTTGCTGTCGTAACAGGCGTTTTGCGGCCGTTTTTCGCACTGTTTCATACCACTTCCGCATCCAGCCATTTCTCGAGTTGCAAACCCCATATTTCTGATCATCTTATTATCGCTTAAGGTAAACGAATCTACTTCTGCTCTAACAGAGGCATTTGTTTCATAGGCTTCAGCAAGCTTTCTTATTCCGTCCATCTCCTTCTTTTGGGCTCCTGTTATGAAAGACACCGGATCAACGCAATCAGCCCGCAGCAAAAATAATATATGATTTTAAGAGTTGTTTTTTTGCCCTTTCCGGTGTATGAATATATGGGAAACCAAATAATCATTCGGGAGGAATTCAAATGAAACGAAACTGTCTGTGTATCATTCTTGCGCTTCTGCTGTGCCTGACGTTCGCTGTGCCGACGTTTGCGGACGGCGAAAAGACCGATTCGCAGGAAAGAGCGAATGTGTCCTACACCTTTAAACTGACACACGTTTCCGGATCCACGTACCGGATGCGGGCAACCGTGAATAATCCGGATTGCGGTTTGCTGTCCGTTCTGCTGGTTCTTTATGATTCCGGCAACAACCCGGTCGAATCGGTCGCCGCCGTCTCCTCCGACCTGACGATTTCACTTTCCAGGAACGTCAGCCTTTCATCCGGCACTTACCGCCTTTGTATCACGATCGTAGGGCTGAACGTGGCAAAAACGTCGGAAAGAACGTACTCGATCTGAGAAAAAAAGAGGCCGTTTTTCAAAACGGTCTCTTTTTCTTTATTCTGTATAATCAAGCAGGGCTGACAGCACGGATTCTCTGTCGACATCCCCGTTCAGAAACACGTGAACGATCGAATCGGGCAGCAGCGCAACGTACGTCAGCGTGCTGCCGCTTTCGTCGACGGCACAGTACAGATTACCGCAATCCGGCATCGTCCGGAATACGCCGTCGGACATGATATAAAGCGCAACATCGAGATTCCGCATCTCATTCACGAAAGCCATCCCTCCGTTTTCGGTCCGATAGATCGTGATAAGCATCTCCGATCCGCCCGGGCAGCAAAGAACCTTTTCCATCGTCAACCCTTCCAGCACAAGCGGCTCGCGCCCGGTCAGCCCGGTAAACATTGCGATCCCCTCGCGCGGGTCCTCATTCCGATTGACGTCATATTCAGCCGACGGGAGCTCGGGCTTTGCTTCCGAAACCGCCTCCGATCCGATCATCTCTTCCGGTATAACCGTCATTTCCCTGCCGAACAGGCGGACGACAAATTGCGTCGCTTCTTCCGCGATCGTGCGGCCGACAGGCGTCGCGGCAAAGAAGACAGTCAGAAGGATAAAAACGAAAACGACGATCGCGATCCTGCGGATCGGCGGTACGGAAAGCAGCTCCCCGATGCCGGAAAGCAGCGGAAAGCGCTTCTTTTTTTCGGGCGGTCGGGTCATGCCGCATTTTGCATAAACGGAATCCACGAATTCCTTTCCCGTCATCGCGTTGTTTGCCCGCATGATCGCTTCCGCTTCCGCATCGGTCAGAGGCGGTTTGTGCGTGTCATAGAACGGATGATCCAGTGCGATCTTCCGAAGATAGTTCCATTCCAGTTTTGTCATTTTCATCGGCGACGTTCCTTTCTCACATCGACATCAGAATGCTCAGCTGTACGAACAAATGCTTATAATGACGTTTCAAATACGTCCGCATACATTCAAACTTTTTGACCGTCTGCCGCTTAGACAATCCGAGCGAAGCCGCAACCGTTTCAAGCGATTGCTGGTCGACGTAGTATGCGATGAACGCGTTCCTCAATTCCGGATCATAATGCTTGAGATGCCGTTCCAGAGACGCAATCCATTCCACAACCTCGTACTCCTGCTTCGGATCCGAAGCAAACAGAGCCTTGTTCCATTCCGGATCGTTCGCATCGGCGAACCGCTGCCTTGCTTTCACGCGCTTCAGATTCAGGGTCGCGTTGCGAATGCACGTCACCAGATACGACTTGCAGTATTTGATGTCCTTCCAAGCGTCCGTATTGGAACAGATCTTTGCCGCGACGGTCTGCAGCACGTCCTCGCCGTCCGCCCAGTTTCCGTTCAGTTTGATCGCGAGCATGAGGAGATTCTCATAGTTCTCCTCAATGAAGTCCATGACGTTTGCCATATTGCCCCTTCTGCATTCCCGTGGATCCTACTAATGAAACACCGCAGGTCCTCAAAAAGTCCGTCTCCGAAAAAATATATTATGAAAAGTTCGACGAATCGTCAATATCTTTTTCATATTGACCGGTTTCGCTGCAAAACGTTCGGTTTTTTCGTCCGATACAAAAACGTCGGTATCCCGAACGCCCGTGATACCGGCGCGGTACCCGGCATACGCCGGAAGAATCATAATTCGTTTTCCTGCCGCGCACGATTAAAGTACGCGTCGATCCGTTCGATTGCGCAGCGCAGGATTGGCAGTTCGCGGTTTGCAATCAGCCTGCCGAGTTTTGAATCGGTACAGCGTTTGTATTCGGAAACGGCGTCCGCGGCGCGCAACTTCAGCGTGGACAGGTGAAACCGGTCCGCCTCGTCGTCGGTCAAATGCTTTTCCCCAAAGGAATCCACGCGGCAGAGAAAATAGTGATTGAGATTATGACGGCGGATCAGATTGTAATAATCGCTGACGACGCCGATCTTCGCAACGATCTCTGCATCCGCGCCAAGTTCCTCTTTGAGTTCACGCCGGATCGCAGTTTCAAGGTCCTCGCCCGGCTCCACCCCGCCGCCGGACGTTTCAATCAACGTCGCGGGGCCGAATTCGTCGTTCCGCACGGCGCGAACAAAATACAGCCACCCGGATTCGTCGAACACGACGGCGCGCACGATCACGCGGTCGTGATCCGTTCCGGTAAACGGCCACTCCGTATCCTCCCGTTCGAGCACCAGCTCCGCTGCGTCGTTCATAAACGTTCCTCCCCGTGAAACGGAAAAACCCGGACCGCAGAGCACGGTCCGGGATCGATGATGATTCAGACGCTCAGCGTGCTGTCGAGAAGTTCCGCACAGGCGTCGAGCTGATCCTTGCCGGCAACGATGCACACGGCGTCGTCCGCGGCGATATCCTCAAGCACCGGGCACAGCGCCAGAAGGTCCTCCGCCGTCGTTGCGAGCAGCGTGCGATAGCGATTAACGATCTGTTCACGCGTGATGCCGCGGAACCAGTAATTCGTTGCGGCGTCGACCTTTGCTTCGGAACTGCGAAGCGGATCGACCGAAGAGACTGCGCTCAAAATGAAGCCCGTCAGATCCGGCTTGTTTTCGCAGAACGCGCGCAGAAACGCCGCGGCATTCTTGAGCACGCCGATCGAACGCTTCGTCTGCGGATCGCGATAGGTATAGAACAGGGTATCGCCCTGATCTCTCGGCACAAAGCCGCAGCCGTATGCGCCGCCCTGCACGCGGATCTCATTCCACAGATACACGTACGTCATCACGTTCGAGAGCACCGGGAACACGCCGGAGAACGCTTTGCCGTGGCGAAGCAGGTTGCTTCCCGTGACGGCAAAGCCGACCTGCGCCGGGATTACGACGCCTTCGCGTGCGATCGCAGGAACGGGATACGCGGCAAACGCCGCTTCCGGTTTCGTTCCGTGCGGGATCGCTTCGATCAGCGCGTCGACCGCATCGAGCGGCATCGCCTCCGCACGGGAAACGGTCAGCCGTTCGCGCGCAAACAGGCGCTTTGCGAGCGCGCCGAGCCGATCGAGCAGGTCCTTCTGCGCCGCATCGCCGTTTTCGTTGATTGCGCTCAGCCACTGCATGAACGAGATGCCGCCGATCTGTTCGTCGGCTGCGCCGTACGCCGTCATATGCGCCGCGACGCGCATCATGCCGTAGCGATGGCCCTGCGCCGGCAGCGACAGTTTTGCGCCGACCAGCATTTGCTGCAGGATCTCCTTCAGGAGCGATTCATCGTCCCAGTTCGTTTCGGTCAGAATCTCACCGAGCAGTTTAGCAGCATCGACCGCCTGTTCCTTGAGACACGCAACGGAAGCGCGCAGCAGCACCCTGCAGGTATCCGGTCCGTTGCCGGGCAGAATCACAGGCGAAAAATCGAGTTTGCCGATCGTGTTCTTGACGGCGAGCGGCAGTTCGCTTCTCGAACGGCGCGCGGTGGCAAGCGTGCCGAGCAGCGACGTCATCACCGGAAGCAGCGGCAGGTCCGCAAACGGCAGATCGTCCGCGGCGAAGTACGCCCGCAAAAGCGCGGTGGAACTGCCGACGGTATGATCCAGCACCGTCACGCCGCCGCGTTCCGTTTCCTGCATCAGCAGGCAGTCCGGCTCGTCGTTCAGATCAGAGAGTTTCAGCATCGGAATCGTTTTCAGCGCTTCCTCGCTGTCGGGCGTCTGCTGGAACGCCTTCAGCGCTTCCGCTTCACGGGCCACACGTTCACGGTCCGCTTCGCTCCATGCGGCGACCTCCATCTTTACGCGCGCCGCTTCTTTTTCGCGCTTTTGCGCACCCACCGACTTGGAAGGGACGAGCACGATCGTTGCGGTATGCTCGTTGTCGAGGAACAGTTCGCGGATCAGATTTTCAAAATAATCGGTCCCGAGCTTGCTCTCGAGCGCGGCGAGCGGTTCCTCAACCAGAAGCGCCTCCGCGGGATCGCCGCCGTACAGCCACGTATCGAGCAGGGAAAGCGCTTCGTTGAGGCTTCTCGGCGCCCAGCCGTCCTCGCGGTCGCGCTCGTGGAACGCGAAACTGTGCAGGCATGCGGAAAGACGCGCTTGATCGAGTCCCTCGTCCACGATCTTCTGAAGCGTTTCGCGCACCGTTTCCTCGAGCGCCTCGCGCTTGTCGGCGTCGGTGTTCATCGCCTGCCAGCCGATGAACGATTGCTGCATGCTGTCGTCCATTTCGATCGAAAAGTCCTGCGCGAGCCCGCGGTCGATGACTGCACGTTTTAACGGCGCGTCGTTGTCGCCGGTCAGATAGTCCGCCAGCACCGAGGCCGCGAAATTGCGTTCGACGGTCTCAAACGTGCCGAGCAGCGTCATGTTGCCGATGATCGCGCGGTTTTCCGCCGGTTCGTCCTCGCCGATCTCGAACGGGACTTCCGTTACGATACGGTCGATCGGCTTCTGCATCGGGATCGTGAAATCCGCTTCCAGACGGTCGTACGCCGAAAGGAACGAATCGATCTTTCCGAGGACTGCGTCCACATCAATGCTGCCGACGAGCGAAATACGCGCGTTGGACGGATGGTAATACTTTTTATGGTTTGCGATGAACTGCTCATAGGTGAGGTCCGGAATGTGCTCCGGATCGCCGCCGGATACGTGCCGGTAGCAGTTGTCCGGGAACAGAACGCGCTGCAGCTCGTTGAACATCAGCGTCTGCGGCGAAGCAAACGAGCCCTTCATTTCGTTGAACACGACGCCCTGATAGCATACGTCGTCTCCCTCGCCCTCGTAGCGCCAGCCTTCCTGACGGAAGATTTCCGGCTTGTGGTAAATCAGCGGATGCAAGACCGCATCGAGATATACGTCGATCAGATTCAGAAAGTCGCGGTCGTTGCGGCTCGAGATCGGGTAGACGGTCTTATCCGGATAGGTCAGCGCGTTCAAGAACGTCTGTACCGAGCTTTTCAGCAGTTCGACGAACGGTTCCTTAACCGGATATTTGTCCGATCCGCAAAGAACCGAATGCTCCAGAATGTGGAATACGCCCGTGGAATTCTCCGGCAGCGTTTTGAACGCGATGGCAAACGCCTTGTTCTCTTCCTTGCGGTCGATCCAGCAAAGCTGCGCGCCGGTTTTGACGTGCTCCATCTCCCAGAGCCGCGCGTCCATTTCCGTCAGGTTGCGTACGCGCATGATCCGGAATCCTTTAACGATACTTCCGATTTCCATATCCTGTTCCTCCGTAATCCGATATTGTAAAAAGTATATCATACCTTGCACGGTACGGTCAACCGCTTCGCTTCATCTTTCCTTCCTCCGCCGTTTCTCCGGCGGAAGGGCCTTTCCAAAACCTCCGCAAACCGAAATAAGGGCTTCTCCGAAGAGAAGCCTTTTTTGCACATGAAAACGCACGGTCAGCAGGATTTTCGGAACAGGCGGAATCCCCGCTTTTCATACGGTTCGGAGGTGACCGTGCCGACGCGGTAACCGATCGCTTCGATCGCGCGTTTCAGCGCTTCGGCATCCACAGGCTGCTCCGAGAGGATCACCGTCTCGCCCGTTTTGCGCGAGGACGCGACGCCTTTGACCGGTACGGTGTTCCGGACGGTATCGTTGATATGCGCCTCGCACATGGCGCACGCCATACCTTCGACCTTCAATACGGTGCGGATCATTTCCGATCCTCCTTTCCCCGATGGCAGGTTCCCGCCATCGCGCAGTGCGCGCAGTTATTGCCGCAGGACGTGCGTCCTTTGCGCTTATCGCGGATCAGCGAGAAAACGATGGCAAATACCGCCCCCGCCAGTACGAGAAGGATCGCGATCGTCAAAAGATTCGCCTTCAGCCATTCCATTTTTCGCTCACTTCCTTTCCGATCGGTCCGCGCCGCCCAAAGCGGCGGCGCGGGCACGTCTTTGATCCTTACTTTACACGGACCTTTTTGGTCAGTTCGGTGGACTCTTTATATTTCTTGAAGAAGAGCATGTAGATGAACAGACCCAGCACCAGGAACGCCGCGATCAGACCGATCACGTGCACGTTGCCCGTGAACATGCAGCCGAACTGATAGATCATCAGCGCGACCGCATAGGCGAACAGCGTCTGATAGCCGATCGCAAACCACGTCCATTTCGCACTGTTCATCTCGCGCTTGATCGCGCCGATTGCCGCGAAGCACGGTGCGCACAGCAGGTTGAACACGAGGAACGAGAAGCCGATCACGCCGGGCATTGACGCGTTGAGCGCCGCGTAGGTCTGCTCGCCGCCGTAAAGAACGCCCATCGTGCCGACGATGTTCTCCTTCGCAACAAGACCCGTGACGGACGCGACGACCGCGCGCCATTCGCCCCAACCGAGCGGTGCGAACAGCCACTGGATCCACTTGCCGACGGTGCCGAGGATCGAGTACTCGATCAGATCCTCTTCCAGCATGCCGAACGCGCCGGTTTCCGGATTGACGCCGAAGCGGGACAGGAACCAGATGACGATCGTCGACAGCAGGATGATCGTGCCGGCCTTCTTGATGAACGACCAGCCGCGCTCCCACATCGAGCGGAGCACGTTGCCGAGCGTCGGCCAATGGTATGCGGGAAGCTCCATGACGAACGGAGCGGGATCGCCCGCAAACATTCTCGTCTTCTTCAGCATGATGCCGGAGAGGATGATCGCCGCCATACCGATGAAGTATGCGGATACGGAGACCAGCGCCGACCCGCCGAAGATCGCGCCGGCGATCATCGCGATGAACGGGATCTTCGCGCCGCAGGGGATGAACGTCGTCGTCATGATCGTCATACGGCGGTCACGCTCGTTTTCGATCGTACGGGACGCCATGATGCCCGGAATGCCGCAGCCCGTGCCGATCAGCATCGGGATAAAGGACTTGCCGGACATGCCGAAACGGCGGAAGATGCGGTCGAGCACGAACGCGATACGCGCCATATAGCCGCACGCTTCGAGGAACGCCAGCATGATGAACAGAACGAGCATCTGCGGCACGAAGCCGAGCACCGCGCCGACGCCGGCGACGATGCCGTCCTGAATGAGTCCGTACAGCCATTCGGGAACGCGCGTGGAGCCGTCCTCGTTCAGAAGCAGTTTATCCAGCAGCGCCGGAACGCCCGGAACCCATACGCCGTAATCGGCGGGATCGGGTTCGTCGAACCCTTTCTCTTCAAAATACGCGACCGCGTCCTTGAAGGACATGGCGTTGACGTCGTCGGCGGCATCTGCCGGAACCGTGTCAAAATAGACCGTAACGTCCGAAAGCGCGAGCGTTTCTTCGTCCTGCACCTGCGTAACGGCGGTCGCTTCGTCGGTCGTAAACGCCTTGAGTTCTTCGATCAGCGCGTCTCCGTCGAACGATTCGTCCTCGACGTCGGGTTCAAAGCCGAACGCCTTCAGCGCAACCGACGCGGCGGTGAAATCATCCGCAGCCGCTTCCGCTTCTTTGTCGCCAATGCCGACCAGATGCCAGCCGTCGCCGAAAATGCCGTCGTTCGCCCAGTCGGTCGCGGGCGCGCCGACGCCGACCATCGCGACCCAGTAAACGATGAACATCACGATCGCAAAGATCGGAAGACCGAGCTAGCGGTTCGTGA
>Ga0247611_10008736_pt1 | contig 12402 bp, 10 predicted proteins | sample 177DNAGHGhighgp2_FD_192422 | JGI IMG/M metagenome (GOLD analysis project Ga0247611, IMG submission 192422) | Sheep rumen microbial communities from Palmerston North, Manawatu-Wanganui, New Zealand - 1770 DNA GHGhigh gp2 | ecosystem: Host-associated > Mammals > Digestive system > Stomach > Rumen... | reverse complement strand
AGTTATCAGCCCCCACTGATGATGCATGCTTACAAGAATGGGGTGAATCTAATAGATACTTGTGGCAGTACACGTTTCGATATTGTGAATGGCAATGTAGTCCCGGCCGAGAAACCTCATCGACCTGATGCAACAGCTTACATCATGGCCCTGCTGCAAAAAGTCTACGCCACCACGTCAGAACTCTAACATCCTCTGAATTGGAAATTAGTAATAATGTAAAAGGTTTATGAAGATTAGCTCCACGGAACTCACGTATAATCACGTATTATTATCCTCGTGATACTTGTGATACGTGGAAAATGTTGAGAATTGAGATGGCTGCCGCCCCACTCAGAATTCAGAATTTAGAACTCAGAATTTAATTGAGACATAAAAAAGAGATGCACATCAAATGCGCATCTCTTTTTTTCTTTTTTTGCTGATTAATTGTTGTTTCCAGTTGGAGGATCCGGAATGGGGCTAAACCCTTCATGGTCACCTTCTGCCGGGATAGTGCGGCCGTAATGGGTGGTCAGTATAAGCCATGTACCACCAGTGTTGGTGCCAGTAGCGTTCTGGAATATGTGGAAGTGCGGACGCTGCCAGTGTGAGCAGGCTGCCCCAATACCGCATATGCCGTCGGCATAATAGTGGGAATGATAGTGACCAGGCTGCACAGCTAGATGACATAAAGGACATTCGATATTCGCGTCTTTACCATCTACTCCCATATAGAGAACCTCTTCCTCTTGTTGGTTGTAGGTCACATCTTCCTTGTTGCAGGAGGTGAGACTCATGGTGGCAATCATGGCTATACCAGCCACAGCTCCCATAAAAAACAATCTCATTTTTTTCATTTTCAGAATGTATTTTTACTGTTTTACTTTATTTTAATTTCTATTGTGTACTTACTTATTTGCTTGTATATTTGAAAATTGTATGAATGGTTCATGCCTTTTTCAACTATTTTTCACTTTACAAAGATACAAACTTTTTTTTATATGGCAATTTTTTTTTGTTTCTTTTTTTAACATGGTTATTCACAATTACACATTAGTGCCCATCTTTGCCATCAATATAAATATTTCTTCCCCAGCATGTTGAGTTGGAGACAGAGACCAAAGTTGAAGTATTTGAAGTCTTTCATGCTGGCTTGAATCAGCACATGCTGCCAAAGTAGGGCGTCGGCACCGACTAGCAATTCGTTGCCAGTATACTCTACTATGGCCCGCGACTGTGGGAAAAATGCCGGGCGGAAAGAAATGCCGCCCACCATCCCGTTCCACTTGCTGTTATATTCGCGGAAGAAATGTCGGTAGGCTAGGTTTATACCTAATTCGTTTCCACCGAAAGTAAGGTGTTTAGTGGCCGCAATATAAAAGTTGGAGAAGTATAGTTGCACCGATGTCCGCTCTTTATCGAAGACCGTTGTCCCCAAATCATTGCACCCAATGGCAATGGCAGGATAGTACTTCCCCTCCTCCAGAGGGCGTATTTTGACCGAGAGGTAGCAGTCCTTGGCCCCATAGATGGTGTCGCCCACCATCGGGCGGATGATTTTGCGCTTGGTGCAGGTGTAGCTCAATTCCAGCCAACGGTAGGGGGTGCAGCTGAGATAATAGTCAAAAGTGTTGTATTTCTCGCCTCTAAAGAGGAAACCCGTGTCCGGGGTCATGGCTCTGTTAAGGAAATGAGCCCCTATTCGGGCATCTCCTTCATGGCCCATCTCGGCCGAGGGAATGTGCAGGAAACCTGAAGTCCCGGTATATTGCTGGGCGTAGCCCATGATGGGGAGAAGAGCAATCGCGCTCATCAAAACGAAAGCTTTAGCCAAGTTCTTCATTCTTTATCCTCCTTTCCTTGATACTTGAAATCGGGCTCCATCGTGTGGCTGCCCCACTGCAGCAGGTCGCGGCTGAACCAACCGTCGCGTATATTCTCTTCGGTGTCGGTATGGTAGAGTTGATTGGCATTGCGGTAGATGTTCATGCCCCTAACCAGGCACAGGAGGCTATAGTTTGATGCCGGGCGGAAGTTGACCGTGCGGTGGGTGCGTTTGTATGGTGGCAGCATTACCGTTATGCGGAAGCCTCCGTCCATGCCTTTTGTGAGCGATTGAACCAAGGTGATGCCCTCTTGGTTCAACTGTCCGGCTATATTGTTCCATTTGGCATAGAGTCCAATGGTGGTGTGGTTGAAATGGCGCATCACCTCACCCTCGAACCCCCAGTCCTGAAAAACGTATGAGCCAATCACTCCGCGGAACTGGGTGTTCCACTTGGGTATGTAGATGTCGCCGCCAATGGTGCCGGTAAACCTCCCGATGGGGCTCATGGCCCAGCCCCCAGCCATCGACAGCAGACCCGTAACGCCCGCCTGAGCCTCAAAGGCAAGCCATTCTGTGACCGGAAGGAATGCCTTTAGGTCAAAACCGTACCGTGCATTGCTGAACAAACCAGCGCTCCCTTTCAGGTAGATAGGTCCAGCCTTTAGCTCCTTGCTCAGCACCAACATGGTCAGGTAGGCCCGCCTGAGATTGTTGTTGTAGTTGTTCACAAGCCAAATATTGCCTTTGGCTGACAGCTGCCAGTGTTTCCCCATGTCGAATTTAAAACCTGGGGTGAGTCCGAACAGCACATTGTACTGCTGGAAGAAAGTGAAGTCAACCAGCCCAAAATCGATTCCCGAAAAGAAATCAATGCTGGGCTTATTTTCCTGGGCCATAGTCTTCTGAGGCACCAACACCAGCAATAATGCCAGCATCAGCCCCCCAATGCCCCCCCCTCTGAATAATTTTTTTATATTGTTCACAGCCATAATAGTTGTTTTTGTCAAAATCATCTTATATAAACCTGCCTCCGAAGAGGACAAACTATTCGTTGCACTTACTCTTTCAATCGCCTTCGATCCTCTCAAAAAATAGCGAAACCTTTTGTTCGGTGCTGACTAACAGAAACCTACTGATAGGCACTCATAATAAGAACCGCCATTTCGTCATGCAAAAATACACAAAAAATCACGAATAAAACACCCAACCGCGAAACAATATTTTCCAGCACCAAATTAAATCATCTTCATTGTGGACACAATTTTCTTCAACATCTCTTGAATAGTATCTTCTAAACGGGATTCATCATACAACACATAGTCATGGTTGATAATGTCATATTCAATGCTTTCAGAATAGGGGGTATTGTCCAATCGGATAGGAATTACTTTCTTCCCGTATTCCATGGCAATTGAGACTTCACTGATGACATTGCGGGATTTATTCGAGTTTTCTGAAGACAAGAATAGTAATATTTTTGACCCCTTGATTGCATCTACTATTACCTTCTTGTAAGAAACCCCGCTGAACATACCATCAATATCTAACCAACATTTGAGACCTGTTTTTTCTAAAAGTTCATATATTTGTTTGACAGTGGAGATATCTTTTCTTGAATAACTGATAAATATATCTTTGTCAATATCTTGAGACGGTCTCTCTCTATTCGAAATTTGGTAATTTTCTGTATCTAATCGATTGTTATTTTGTTCATTTATCATCTTTGCAATTGCTTCCTGAGCTGAAAAATGTTCAAACATGGGAAGAAAGTCCCATCCGTCCATCCTGTTATAAATATCATGTAGATACAGTTCTACTAATAAGGATTTTTTGTTTTCCTAAGATTCCTTGCTATAGATTCAGACATGGCATCTGCAACCTTCTCAAACGGTATGCCAGCAACTCCTGCACCGATTGAAGGGAAAGCAATTGAAGTCAAGTTCATTGTCTGTAGTAGTTGGAAGCATTTGTCAATTGAATGTTCGATGATATACTGGTGTACATCCTCTAATGAAATCAACTCAGAATTGTCAAGTTGGTTGTCATTCCTAAAATCGATAGTAATGGCATGGAATATGTATTTATGGGGGAGTAGCTCTGCACTGGAAACAATAACATTGCCTAGGTCTGCTGGAGTATGTTTGTCAACATCGCGTCTTATTGAGTTATGTCCGGCATTATATCTAATGGCCTTTGATACACCGACACCTGTGGAAATATAGCAGTCATCGCAACTTACTATCACATCTGTTTGGCTGTCAACTATGTTCCCAAAGATTATCTTGATAGTTGAGTTATTGATACGGTATCCTTTTCCCTGCTCCATGTCTTACAGATGATTATATCACTTCAAAATGGTAATTGTCTTTCATGTCATTTGGCAGTTCCGCATGAGGCTCAAAGCACATGGGGTATATTCTGAGTTTTGCCTCCTGCTCTGGCCTAACCTGTGGGAATGCACGTTTAAGTGCCTGCAAACGCTCTTTCTGTACATACTCACTCTTTGAAGCATTCGCTGACCAACAGAGGATGAACAGGTCTGCCGAGTTAATGTAGTCCTGAATAACCTGCGGAAATACATCACCCGCTTTCAGGTAATTGCGGTCAAAAAAATGAGGCACAGCACCCAACATCAACCCTTCATGCAGGAACTTCACTTTCGACTCATCCTGATGAGAGTAGGAGATAAACACCTTGTTAAATTTATGGGCAATAATCTCTGGGTTCAATTTCCTTGGAAATTCAACAATCTTTGTGATGAACCGCATTTCGCCAACAGGAATGCCGTTGACTGTCAACAATGCCACACAACTCAACTCGTCCATATCAATGTCCTTTGGTACAAAGTAGTCAAAACTGCACTTTGTAAACAAACCCTGCCAAACAACACTCTTCTTGTCTGACATCAGCAACGTCTCACCATAGATATTCAACAGCACATCCACCTTGTCATCCTTCTTCAACTTGCATTGCAGTGGAATATAATCCCGCCGCTCCGCATTCTTGTCTGATTCCTGTGCCAATGCTTTTACTTTCTCAGTTTCTTCTAAGAGATGAAGATATACTTGCACAACCATATGAGACTTGCGTTTAACTTCAGAAGATGCAAATATGGAAGAATACACTTCATCATATTTAGCGTTACTATTAGATCTAGCCTTACCGCCAAATAATTCTCCAATCCTACCAATGATAGCCCTTATTGGTATCATTTGGGACACACCACCATTAGCCGCCTCATATTTATAATCACCTCTTGGACTAGGAGAATAATTAAAATCTTGTTTTTTGTTGATTGCGTTTGGCTCTAGTTCTATAGTCACATTACCTTGTGCATGAGATGTGGGTCTGTATGTACGTTCTCCTACCCCCATTGTCCGACAATTGTTTTCTATTTCATCCGACATGGGGATTGAATAATTAACCTTATGTTCAAAACAGCTATCGTTATCAATGTTTAAAAAAGATGTTAATGCATTCCTTTCGACATCTTCACAATAAGGAGAACCACTTCGGCTAATTGTCATAGTCTCCACCTCTTCACCATAAGTAAACCTATGCTGAATAACCCGAGGTAAAAAAACATCGGAAACAGTCTTTTTGATAAGAAAAAAATCCTTAACTTGTTGGACAAAATATAGCTCAATCCTTTGATTATTTAGGGTTGAACTTACGTTAACAATGATGCTTAGTAGATCCATGCAAGTCTGTATTCTGTCTGACGGATAGTAAGCACAACCATTACATATTAGACCACGCATTATCATATCAGCAACATCTTTAGGGAAAGAATGCAGCAGTAATGGCACAGGCAAAGTTTCTCCTTTCATTTTCCTTTGCAATGCATTTTCCTCATTATTGCTATCAGCAAATGGTGGACGCAATCCATTCAGAACAAAATATAATACTGCTGTGATGGAATAGACCGCAGAACGCTCATCATATTGTCCGCTGATGTACGTTTCTGGCGACATGAACCAGGGGTTACCAACCCTCTCTTTAAGACCTCTTAGCTCATAAGTGCAACTGCCAAAATCGCCTATCTTATATCTTCCATCGTTTGCTTTGTATATATTGCATAAATGAATATCACGATATAATATGCCATTGTGTCGACACTCAATCCATCCGGAGGTGATGTCCGTGATCATTCTAAGCACCCCATTTAAAGTCGGATGGTAATAATGGCTACAGAATAAATCAACGATAGGAGTCGATTGCTCAACTGCAAGGATGTTATTTTTCACATCGGAATATTTTTCGTTCAAATGTAGCAGATGCTTGCATCCTCTCAACCCAAACATATATCCATATTCCTCAAAACATTTCTGTATGTTGTTACTTCGGAACTTTTTTAGTACTACATTTTTGTCTTTCGCACACAAATAAATATCGGCAGAACTGCCTATATGTGTCATAAGGCATCCTGCAATCCCACTTCGCTGTTTTATCTCAATACCAGATAGCCTTTCGACTTCATTAGAATGAAGATTTTTGTCGCACAAGGGTAGTGTATCAATGTCTTCAATCGAACGAGTTTTTAGTATTTCGTCCGTGGAGACACAGAAACAATTATAGTTATAGTCACCATAGTGCTTGACAGTTGTGGCTCCAGATCTCAATAAAATATCTTCAAGGCTCAAATCCCCTAAGCAGATGTCTACTTGATAATGACTTCCTTCAACGCATACAATATTCCAGCAATGTCGGCCATCTTCTTTATCATTGTTCAACTTTCCAAATACCAATCGTGATTCAATGCCGAGCGAATTAAATAGGTACTGGGCAGCCTTAGCGTATCCTGTACAAACAGAATTTCTTCTGACAAAAACACTATCAATACTCTGGTTATATGCAGAGTTGACATTATAGTTGCAATATGTCAGCATCCATTTATAGATGTATGCCACCTGTTCTATTTGTGGAATTGTACGTACATAGTCTATTTGGAAGTCATACTTAACCACATCGACAATACTCTTTTGAATAGCTGCACTCCTTTCTGGAGAACATCTATATCTGAATGACACTATTCCATTATCCTTGTCAAAATGATACTGGTGAACAAACCAGAATATATCAGGATTGTTACGCATCACCCAACGGATAGCATGACGGACGTTTGATTCCTGTACATCATTGGACACATGCAATACTCCCACATGCCCTCTGATTGATTTTTCTATCGATTCATATAGATTCATGCTTAAACTTTTATTAGATTATACGTCTGCATCACTTCCAGCCCTGGAGCATCCTTAACCGTTGGTTGTCCCATTCTTGTTGCCAGCCACAAATAACGTGTTATGCCTTTTTCCACCCTATATCTCTTTGCCACTGTTGAAGGTGTTAAAGTGATTAATGTACCATTCTTTGCAGCAACCTTTAATGCTTCCTCACTGAGTCCTGTATTTTCTTTCATCGGAACATCCATAAATACATTCGGATTAACGATTCCACTCACGAATGCTGGCGTTCGCTCTTCTGTTTGGTAGGATATATTCTTCCAAAACACATCTTGAAACACCTCATCATTGACATAGCTTTCCAATTCGTCTGGGTCGCTATACATTTTGACCAAATTTTGTATCATCTCCTTTTGTTGCTCTTTCGGAATTGATGTAGGTACTCCTTGCTCTAAAAGTGGACGCATTTGCTTAACAAGTCTGTTTCGTAGGAACTTGGGCATATTTCGCATTATGGGAACGATCTGTTTTAGCTGATTAATATTCTCGATTTTTTCAGGCCCCATCGTGTCTGGCCGGGTATTCGAGAGCAGTCGTGCCAATCTCCTATGCTGGTCTGTATCCAATGACACCTTAATAAATTCAGGGTACTCTTTCTCGGTAAGAAAGCGTTTTCCTTTTGAATCATACACTTTAATCTTTATCTTGTCATCCTCATTGCGGTCATAATTAATATTCGCAACCATTACCAACTCTGCAAGAGTCCACCATGAATTGGCATATATATCGTTGTAATAAACCCACACTTCGTTAACTTCTCTAATATTGTCATCAAGCAAGCCCACCAGCATCCATCGCCGCATGGGAGTGTGTGCCTCATAATCACCACAGAGCGAACCGGGGGGTAACACTTTTATCTCAACCTTTCCTTGAGCTTCCACCTCTTTTCTAAATTGCTCCACCTCCAGGCTACAGCCATTACGGTAACTAATCATTACCCGTTTCTTGTCGCCCTTCTTGCGTTCACGCAAGGCAAGAGAATCTACAATTACCTGATCCATCCTTTTTTTATTATTCGAAAGAGACTCTATCGATTCTATTTCAAACCGCTCATAGTTTTGGCACTCCTTCAAATCCACCAGTTGCAATCTCAACCAATACAATAAATCCTTATCTTTGTCGGTTCTGATTCTCCGGGGAGTGATGTTCAATGGAAGAATCTGACTGCCATCCTCGTATTGCTTATCGCTGAACACAAGAATATGGTCAAGGATGTTGACGTGTGCCGTTAAGAGAGGATAAACCGTTGACAGTGTCAAATCATCTGGAATAGTCGCATCCACAATAGTTGCTGTATCTTGGTACACCGCTTGTAGGAAGTCGAATTGAGTCGACTTCTTTGGTTCATAGACTCGAACCGAATAACCCAATTCCTCTGCAAGATGGATAATCTGTTCATAGTTCTCGCTATGCTGTTCGCCTGTGAAATATGATAGTGTCATATGCTCTTCTGATTAACTATAGTTTGACAAGCTAATATGTTAATATAATGTGACATAAAGGCTTGCGTAAATCACTAATTTTTAGTAATTTTACGGTGTAAAACAAAAAAAACACCGCTATGTCACGATGCAAAAATACGAATTTTTTCTCAGAGATTGAGTCTTCTTTCAAAAAAGATGCAGATAACGCAATATTGGCCATGACAAACGCCATGAAAGCAATAAGGCTGACAGGCAAAATACCCACATTGGAGACCAAGTTCAACGCACGGATGAAGATGTCCGAAAAACCGGCGGTACTGCTTCTTTTGCCTTTCTATGGGTGCAAGGGCCAGTCCCATCTGCCGCATTCGGCAGTCGCCGACTGGTTTTCCGCCGGATACAACATGCATTACCGCTTGCTTCGAGACACGAAGGTGGGCTGGCGCAAGGTGCTTTCGCTTGTCAGCCGCAGGGTGCGGCATATATCGGTACGAATTGCCAAGATGCAGAGGGCAGGGTAAGATGTTTGATGGTCTATGACACCTGCATGGCAAAAAACGGAATGAGGATGGTGGTTTGGAGTTGCGTAAGCTTTTGAATTATATTCTTTTTATAAAGCAATAATTAGAGACCTGGCTATTTACTTTAGTTGTATTGTTTGTGTAAAAGTATCTCTCGTAATTGTTTATGATCGGCCAGAATGTGGTATTGAGTGGATAATGGTTCATTCTTTATCAAGGAACTAGTCATTTTGAATAGTAATTCAAAATCATTGTATCGTAGGCTTTGAATAACAGAATAGGAATCATCTTTGGAATGGTTTTTGTCGTATTGAGTCATTCGTCTGAGTTCATAGTACCTTTTATAAATATCGTCAATATAATCTTTCATGATACTTACAATTGTTTCAATTCTATCGTCATAATATCCTATGATGTCATATCTTTGTTCCTCAAATAAGATATCACCCATCAGTTTTTTTCCTTTTTGATATTCACACTGTCTTAATTGCCTAAGATATGACCTATTACCTTTTTGAATTCGTAGTTCTTTATAAATACTTGATATGTATGGAATACAATTCTCATCCCTTATGAAGATTAATGAATTGTGCAATTCTTCCATAGTCATTAAAGGGTCTATTGAGATGTACCCCAATTCGTACACGATACCTAAATCATCTAAAATACTTTTTGCAGCAATAAACTCTTGCAGTTTATAACCTTTTCCATAACGATCTATCTGTGATTGCACACCTGATTCGAATCCCAAGAATATTTTTACAAGTCCAGCTTGTTTAAGTAATCTAAGCATTTCTTTCTTCTTTAATGCTAACATGTTGCTGTCGTTTAGGCTATATACAGACTTGACTCTAGCATTAATACGGAATGAAATTCTATTCCTTATGGTTATCATTGCTTTGGCTAGTTTGATTGTTCGATTTATACCAGAGGGGTCTGGCCCGATGAAATCCTCATCAGAGAAATTCACTGCTCTCACCCCTAATCTTTCTAGCAATAGCAGTTCGTCTATAACTTTCTCAATGGGTTTGTCCCGCCACCTATAAGTAGGATTTGTGGCCCCTAGGAAATACCTACATTCACAAATACTACATGAACAGTAAGCGCAACCTCTGGATGCTTCTATATATATTTCACCACCTTTGTTATAAAAATCTTGGGTAAAAGTTCTGTTAGCTAAAGGGATCTCATTTTTGTCTAAATAACGAAAGAATGTTCGACGTATAACTTCATCTTGATAATACATGATATTATTAACATCCTCCAACTTGATTTTTCCATGTACATACTGATACAGGCCAGAGAAAGAAACCTCACCTTCACCCAAAGACACTATGACATCATGAAAGCCATACTCTGTAAGTATTGATTCCCCGCTAAAATGTGCAACAGAGTTACCAATAACTATCATGGGAGTATAGTGTTTAAAAACCTCCGACTTTAGTAATTCGTAAAAACGTACAAACTTAACAAAACTGAACACCTTAATAGATATACCTATTATAGCGGGTCTATCAGCAAGGATATGGTTAATTATCTTATCGTCTCTGTCTTTTTGCTGATCATACAACTTGACAGTCAACAAATCACCATATTTTCCTTGAAGGTATCCGGCAATTGCACATATCCCCAAAGATTCTCCCATAAATGGAAACCTGGAGTCTGGGTATAGTGCAATGAGGTATATTAAATCAGGATTTCCTTTCGTCAGCATCTATATAGTTATACTTACTCAAACGCTCAACAAACTGTTCAATTCGTTTACATTCATCTATGTCTCCCTTACAATTAAGGCAAGGATGGTCAAATTGCTTTGTCCATATTATATCCCTCTCCTTTTCATGGAATATTTCTTCTCCAGTTCCTCCCATGCATGGTATTGGGAAAATTTCCAAATTGTCTATTTGGGTTGCAACTTCATATTCATCTTTTGTATGATCATTTCCCCCCATGATAATCATACTACTTTTGTTTGCTAAATATAACTTTCTGAAACCATCAAGGGTTTCCTTCCATGTACTTTTGTCTATTTTGAAGGGCTTTCCATCTTTGTCCGTAGGCACCTCGTCGAAACCATACAACCCAGAAATCTCATACATCTTCAGATTCTTTTTATCTTTCATCGCTGTCATCCAGACAATCTTCCCAACATCATCTACAGCAGGAAACGAAGAAACCTTGTACCCTTTTTCAAGTAAACTATATGTTAATTCCGATAAAAATCTGTCAACAAAATGTTGGTTCCATTTATTCTTATCTGGCTCACTTGAGGGTTTGCTCCCAACAAAATAGACACATCTCTCCTCGCAGCTAACAAGCAATTCTTTTACTTTCTTCTTGTGATTATCGCACCATGGTCTTATAAGTCCGTCTCTTGCAGGGCCAGTTCTGGCAATATCCTTTAATATTAAGCTTAATAACTTTATTACATCCTCTTCCCTCTCCATTTTTTGAGCACTGCGTTCGTTCAATAAAAATTTTTCAGGAGTAGCGCCTCTAATTACAACAGGAGTTATTTCTATTCCTCTTGCTATCGCATATCCAATTTCATATGTGACCCAAACACTATGAAGTGAGTTGGGTGTAACCAGCACGACTAATTTGGAGCTCTTTTTTAGATTCTCTTCGAAATCCTTTTTCCAATTACCTGTTTTAACTTGGTCACTGGATATTTCTGAGGACATAAATACCTCTGTTGTAGGATCGTATTTTTGTCCAAAATCCTCAAACATTTCCTTAAATAATAATGCTACTTCTTTGTCTTTAGCCGAATGGCTAAGAAAGATCTTCATTCCTTTAGTTTTCATTTTCCTGTATTATTAAACTTGCTACTTCATTATTATCTAAAAATTGATAATCAGTTGCAACCAACATTGATCTCTTGTGGCTATATCTTATCATTATGCTCCATCGCGGAGCTGACGGTTGATGGCCTTTATCATGGCTTCGGTCATGTCTTTGTCGTAGGCGGCGGTGTCGGGGGGCAGGTCGGCGTAGGGTCTTATGTCGTCGTGGGCGAAGAGCTCTTTCTTGTATTTTTCTTTGTTGGTGGGGTCTTGTTCGACTTGCTGGTGTTCCTCTTCGGTGGTGGGACGGAAGCCCTTGATCAGGGTGTCAACAATCCAGCGGGTGTGTTCGGTGGCTGCCAGTTCTAATATCTGACGCTCAGAGAAGTCCATTTGTTTCTGTCTCGACAAGTCCCCGTCGCCAAAGTAGTGCAATGCCATTCCCCCCTTCTCATTGCAAACCTCAAAGCCCATGGCGCGGATTTTCATGAAGAAGGAACGGACGTTGTATAGCGAAGACCATCTTTCATACTGTGTCATTTCGTTCCATGGTTTGGCCCTCAGTCCACCTGTTTTTGATTTCTCATAAGCCATGGCCACCTCTTCTGCCCATTT
>Ga0247611_10008734_pt1 | contig 12403 bp, 9 predicted proteins | sample 177DNAGHGhighgp2_FD_192422 | JGI IMG/M metagenome (GOLD analysis project Ga0247611, IMG submission 192422) | Sheep rumen microbial communities from Palmerston North, Manawatu-Wanganui, New Zealand - 1770 DNA GHGhigh gp2 | ecosystem: Host-associated > Mammals > Digestive system > Stomach > Rumen ... | reverse complement strand
TTTTTGATTAGTTTCGTGATATGTGCGGCATACATGACGTCCGACACAATATTCACAATGAGCACCAGCTTTTGCTTCTAAATTACTAACCTTCGTTTTGAGGACTGCTGGAATGAGCACTTCCTCTTTAAATTTGAGTAATTCTTCTAAGCTGAGCGTGTATTCATTGTTATTGCCAATCAAAGGTTGATGGATGATAAGTCTTACGTTTTTAACTGGATAAAGATCCTTAATAACTGATTCATAGAAATAGAGAGCATAGATGCCTAATTGGCTATTTGGTCCCCCTCTTTCTAGGTCTTTTGCAGATACTGGTTTTCTTCCAGTTTTTAGGTCTTCCACTACGATTGTTCCGCCATCGGCATCTGAGTAGAGACCCATATCGAGAGTTCCACCACTTGATTCATCGAAGTCGGTATCGATGTGTTGTTCTAAGAAGAGGATTGGCTTTTCAAATGAAATGGATTTGTAATATTCGAATGTTTTAACAACCGAATCTGCATAGCTATTTGCGATGCTTTCCATATCATCGTTGTAATGATCCAAACTCTTTTTAACTTCTTCGATGTCCTTAACTTCTTCATCGTAATTAGCGATTCCTAAAGCTTTTCTTATCTTTGCCTCACCAAGTTCATGACACTGCGTTCCAAATATCGCAGCATCTCCACAAGATTCATCACCTTGATTGAGTAATGTGCTTAAAGCACATCTAGTCCAAATAGACGATTTAGATGGACTATATTTTTTGCTATGTGTTACTGGCGGCATTTCTTACCTCCAAATAACGGATTGGCTAGGAATTTCTTGAATGCTTGAGCTACTTCAGAAAACGCTTTTTCGATTTCTTCATCGCTAGGAATTTCAATATTTTCATCCAAACCAGTTTCTTTTCTTGGATTTGTGGAGAAGGATTCTTTACCTTCTTTTGGCAAAGACTTGATAAGTTTTTGCGTTTGCTCAACAGCATCATCCGCCAACATTTCGATTAGCATGAATGTTCCAAGTAAGTTGTTGAGTTCTTTTTGAACATTAACTTTTTTCATGATTACTTCCTTTCCGAGACTGTTCTTATCTCTTGGTAGGAAAGGGACCAGTAAGTGTTGAAATTGACGGAATTTCTTAAAAGTTTTCAAATAAATCGGATTCTTTAGCTTTTAGCTTTGCTACCCATTTCTTAACTTTGTCATTTAGGGTTGTTCTTTTGATCCCTACTATCTTTGAAATTTCTTCCATTGATAGCTTGTCGACAAATTTGAGAGTCAAAACCTCATAAGCTAAAGGATCAATTTCGTTAAAGATTTGATGTATGCGTGCATCGCGTTCCTCTTTATTGATAATTTCTCTAGGATCTTCATTTCTTTGCATCTCACCGAATTCTCCTTCCGTTGGCTCATCGCCATATTCTTCAAATGCGGTAAGAGAAATGGTTTTTCCCATCCTAAGAAGAGGACATTCACTACATTTAGCTCTGCAAACAACCAATCCATATTTTTTAGATGGAATCTTGCATCTTTCTTGTCTCTCTTGAGCTTGATGCACTCTTCTTTCCATGTTGATTAACTTTCTCCCCATTTCAGGAGTTAGATAAATCGGATGACTTTTGAAGCTACCTAATGCATATTTAAAAGTTCTTTCTTTTGACGGTTTTGAATAATCTACGTATTCACTCATTTTCCTTACCTCCGCGGATAGCGAGATAAGGCATGGAGAAAACAGTTCACTTAAAACGAATGTCTACTTTCCAAAAGCTTATTTCGCTATTGGTGCAGACAGCCCTTTTGGGTGAGCTGTTATGCGGTAGAAGTTAGCCCCAAAATTTGCTTCTTCTTGTTCAAAATATATCTACGATTCTTATGGAAATATAGTTTTTTCGATAAACGGGGTGTCCGAACGAAAAAGCATAGCTTTAATCAAGATTTTTCTTATTTTTAACATTAAAAAACCCACTTTCGTGGGCTTAAAAATATCTTAATTCGGACAGGCCTATGTCCGAGAAAAATTATAACAAATGAGATAAATTAATTTTTTCCAATCTAGCCACTATTTGAGGCACGGATAACGATGTCATATGGCTAAGAATCATTAAATAAAGATTGTCGTCGTCATCAAATTCATCAAACGAAATGTTTAATTTGCTTGCCAATATAATCGACAAATCTTTGCAAAGTTTTAAGCCAATACAAAGACGAACGAATGATTTTTTGTCAGTTGGAAGCGTTCCTTTTTCGTCTTTCCTAACCCAGCGTTCGATAGTTTTTCTAGATACTCCAATAGAATCAGCTAGTTCTTGCTGACTCATTTTTTGAAACTTAATTAAATATTTAAGAGCATCTTCAAAGCAAAGTGGCTTAATTGATGCCATTGCCTCATTAATGTTTTCTCTAACTTTTTTTCTCCTCTCACTGGATAGCCTATTATCAACTCTGCCAGGGATGAATATTTCTTTGATATCATAACAAAGCTGTTTATTATCATCTCTACAAAGCGAAACAACAGTCAAAACGTCTTTATCATATTTGGTTGTATCTACTAATGTGAATTTTAGGCAACATTTGGCAACGTTTTTTCTTGCTGAAGGTCTTAATTCTAAATCTCCTAAATCGTTGTAATACAAGTATCTTTTATCGTTCAAACAAAGGTGATTTTCTACGAATACAAATCTTTCCGAATCAATTAATCTTTTTAGTTCATTGTTTTTTCTCAATTTGAATAGTTGCTCGGTTGATAAAACAAAAGTATCGTTATTCCCCATTTCAACACCTTTAAATGCAAACGGGGTAATATATTTGCCATCAATCCAAAGCATGGCTTCCACCTTTTTAAAATATCCTAGGTCTTTAAGCCTTCTTCTAGCCGCATAAATCGTTACATTAAAGTGCCTTGCGACATTTTTGATAAGCGATTCAATGAAATCTAAATCGTTATCATAATGTTCCGAATATGTAACGTATAACTTGTTAGTGTATTCCACTAATGCTTTTTTTGGCATTAATAAAATTGGAGCAGCAATCATTGCTTGGGTTTCTATTTTCTTTCTAACATTTACTGGGATGCCTTTTGCGGAAATGCCAACATCACTATGATCGCATTCGAATTTTGTAAGACCATTATCTAAAAGTTTATAAAAGAAATAGCTCTTCCTATGGAGAATAAAGTGGCAGATTTCATGAGATAAAGTTATGTTTTTAGAGCGTTCTGAATTCTTGTCGTTCTTCTTAACATCAACCAAAACACTATTTTTGTCGATTTTTACTTCTTCAGCATTATCGTTTTCATCTAAAACTTCACATTCTCCATCATCAAAATATATCTTGCCAAAAGAAGATTTATTCTTTCCAGCAAATCTAATGTTATAAACATTAAGCTTTAAAGCTCTTGCGACATTGAATAAATTTAAAGGTTCAGACCCATCATAGTTTTTGTCCACATGTTTTTTAAGGTATTTAGTAAGATATTTTTCATAATCTTCGTACTCAGTAAAATTTGGTACAAGGTCGCCATTAATTTGTCTTCTTCTTTCTCTATCAGATCCATCGTATTCATAAGCCATTACTATATTTAAATTTTGGATTTCTTTTTCGATGTCGGCTCCTAGAGTAATCGTGAACCACTTCCCTCTTAAAATGTGACCATGAATTGATCCATCGTTTTTAAGTTCTTTTATTTCAACATCGGCTTTTAAATGCAAATCAAATTCAACTTTTAAATCTCCTTTATCAACAATATCAACAGTACAAAAAACCAAATTATTTATTTGCGCTGCGTTTGTTTTGTTTATTAATCGATGACCAAAAATCTCGCCACGGCAAGAGATCACTTCATTAAGATAGTCTTTTATACCATCCTTGTAATTAACGTCCAAAAAATTTAAAAATGCATTATTATGGTGTGCCATATTAAGAGAATTATATCAATCTATGCCTATTATTTATAGGCAAAAAATCTAATTTAATGATGTTTGAATAAAAAGAGGATTGCTCCTCTAATTATTTTTTAAGCTTTTTCATTACTTTCTCGCCCTCAAAAATAGAAGCTATATACGCAAGAATAACTTTATTTTTTCCTTCGGCATCCAAATTGTCATACGTTTCTTTCAAATATAAGGCACATAGTGCTGAAGGAATAATGAACTTCAATCTTTTTTCGTTGATTTTAGCTTCATCTAAGCCATAATAATATCTTTCCAACTCTGGGTGTTTAGTGTCGTATTGAAGCGTAATTTGTTTATCATCATCATTCTTGATGATTGTAATGATTGTTTCTTTGCCAGTTACTTCTTCAAATTTGATATCTATATGCTTGTTTTTATAATCATTGTCCTCAGGCATTTTTTCATCGATGACTTCAAAAATGTATTCTTCGGACTCAAGCATTACAGCATTTTGTTTCTTTGGAAAATAGGCATATTTTAAAACATGCTCTCCAACGCTTAATCTTTCATAAACATATTGAACCACTCCGTTCATTACGGATACAGAATCAGGGCTTATTGATTCATCATCCAAATAACCAAATATATTGACTTTTTCTTTGTCGTTTACATGTTTATAAGCACCAGTTTTAATAACAATTTTGAGCTTTTCATCCTTATATATGGTTTTCTTTGTGTTGGTCAGCTTTAAGAATTCGATTTGCTCTTTAAATATTGGCTCAGGTGTTGGCCTTGGTTCTGGATCAGGATGAGGAGTAAATTTTCTCTTTTTGTCTCCCTCTTTGGAGAAATCTTGATAGGAATCAGTTAGTGCTTCACCAATTGCTTCATTAACTCCTTCACCAAGCGTTGATGCTTTGGACAATTCTGAAATCTTGTTATTAATTTCAATTAGTTTGTCATTAGAAGCTAATGTTTTTATAACTTTATCAATGAATTGATTTGTTACATCTTTGCTTTTAATCTTGCTTCTATCGGTAGTGAAGAAATTAAATTTATCAGCCCCAAAATCATCTAATTCAATATTGATTAATAGTCTATATTCCAAAGAGCTTAATCCTTTATTTCTTATTCTTGTATAATCAATACCTTCGATATATTGACCATTTACAGTAAAGAATAATGATTTTTCGTGGACGTTAAACATTTTGAAGACCTTTTTGCATTCTTCATCTTTACCCCAATCTTCTTCCTTATTAGGTAAAACAACATAGAAGTTAATCTTGTACAATTCATTTTTGTATTCAACATCAATATGGCCAGAGTACTCTTTTTTATTGTACTTCCATGTTTCAAGCTTCAATAAACTACCGTATGAATATCTTTCTTGAGCATGAACATTCATTAAGAAGTTTTCTCTATTTTCAACTAATCTAATTGGGAATTTAACTCCAAATAATTCAGTATTTAAAAAGTCGCCCATAGCCATTGGCTTATCTAATGCTTTATCTCTGAATTCTTTAGAAATTTCTGTGTCAATCATTCTAATGATTGTTCCTGATTCATCTTCAAACAATGAATTAAGATAATCACAATTGACAACATCCTCATGGTCATCTTCAGCAACATCAATTTCTCCATTAGGAGTTAGATACAAATAAGTATGGTTTTTCCTTTGGTCGATTTGCGTGCAACGAACAATGGTATAAAAATATTTTCCATTTTTCTTTGAAATAATAATTGTTGTATTTGCTGAAGGAATTGAAGTACTTCCACCTTGTCCAAATGAACCAATAGTAAAATTCTTATCTACCTTAGCTTTGTTATCAGCTTGGAGAGATAAAATCGTTTTAGAGAATCTTGATCCTTCAATTCCTAGACCTCTATCAACAATATCAAAAGTAGGCTTTGATGAATCAGAGCCAAGATTAGCAGCGAAAATAACATAGTCCGAGGCATCGTATGAATAACAAGATGTTGCCTCTCCACTAAACACTCTTTCAACATTATTCATGTATTTTGGAAAAGCTTTCTTAAGAACATAATCGGTTTTTTGGCGTCCTGAAATATTTAATTCATTAACTTTTCTTTCAAGAACTGTGTCAATGCAGTTTGTCAAACGCTCGATAATACCTTTATCACCATCGGCGAGCAGATCAATGGTTGAAGCATTGTTAAAATTTCCGCCTACGGGAGTCCATAAGTTTTTAATGGTTTCTTCAGTGATTTTTCTTTCTTTTAGATTTAGGCTAAATTTGTCTAATAAAAAACTATCAACTTGTGATTCTTTATAGAGACTGAGTAATTCTGATAATTTGATTGCCATAAATAACGCTCCTACAAAGTGAACTTATTATCATTCTCGCCGTTTCCTAAGAACTTGGCTTTGGTTTTTTTAAGTTCTGTTTCGATAGCTGAGAATATCTTTTTTACATCTTTTGAATCGTATTGATAATTGTTTTTATTTGAACAATTCCCAAGAAGTCTTAAGTCATTCAATATTTTATTTGTTCTAGCTACTGCTACTTTTTCGAATCTTTCACGTTTCTCCATAATTTTCTCTCCCCCGATGTCAAAAATATAATACTAATTTCTCAATATATTTACAACTACATTTCAATATTGTAGTACTAGGAAAATTGATTACTTTAGTAAATATTTAAGTTATTTATTCAACTTTGTGCAAAGAAAAAGAGCTTTGAAACTCTATTCCTTTTTTTAATTTAATAACAAGAATTTTCGTTAATTATATCAATTAAAGCAACCTTGAATTCATGAAGTAAACCAGATTCCTCGTATCTATCTAATCCTTTTTTGAATTTGTACCATAAATCTTCAGCCTCACGAGCGTAATCATGATTTTTTAATTTATAATCACCCCAGGATTCAAATAGATCGCCACCCATTAGATAGAAATGTTCTTCAATTGTTTTTCCATTATCTTCAACGAGATCATTAAGATAGAAAAATATATCTTCGTAAATCGTTCCCTCTTCTTTGTCTTTATTATGAATGTATCTATGGTAAGTTAAGCCTATAACAGCAGTCACTAACCAAGTTAATAATTTATATACTGCGTGTGAATAGTTTTGCACACCACTACCATCTAAAATATTTTTGGTTTCAGCATATGCTTTGTCTATGTTATTTAAATCTTTAAGTTCAGTTGGTTCTTTTTTCATATTTTCTCTATCTTTTAATCCTTTTCTAAAGAGTTTCTCAGCAATTTCTCTTCCGAGTGTATTGCCAATTTCAACAATATTGTCGCGTGACGGTTCCGCTTCACCTCTTACCCATTTTGAAACAGCTTGGGGTGTCACGTGTATTTTTTCAGCCAATTCTTTTTGACTTATTTGAGCCTCTTCTAGAGCCCTTTTAATTATTTCCTTCATGGCTTTTCCTCCTACACCAACATATTAATAGATAGAATAAAATCAACCAAACAACTAGAAGTTGATTAAAATCAAAAATTATAAAAGTTTTGCTTCTGAATCACCGTCGTCAGGATAAAACATTTCGTTGATAGATTCATCCAAGAAAACCTTCAGCATAACATCAAAACCAGAAGCAACATCTTTAGATTCAATCAGCTTATCAAGTGGCATCCAAAAAATCTCTCCTTCAGACGAAGACACTATTTCTCCGCTATATACATTTGTTTTAAATAAAAAACACACATTTCTTCCTTCGTCTGGGTGAAACCATTGTTTGATTCCGCATAACTTTAATTTAGAAATGGTTAATCCAGTTTCTTCTTTTATTTCTCTTATTGCTGATTCAGTAGCTGTTTCTTTTTCTTTGAGGTGGCCTCCAGGAAAAACTAATCCGTTCCACCCTTTCACTCTTCTTTCAACAAGCACATTATTTTTGCCATCATAAATCATTACCATGTTTGTAAACACAGCTTTTTCTGGTTTTCTAGTTTTTTGTCCGTCTTTATGAAACTTCATTTTTTCCACCCTTTATCATCGTTGCATTTATAAAAATATAAGGAAATATAAGAGCAATAAGGACTATATTTTTTTCTCAAGCATTCAAATCTTTTTTTGCTCAGTGTTTTATATCCTTTCGCCTTCATTATTCCGTTTCTTAAAGCGACATCATCATAGCTAAAAACATTAGCTCTACCTAATGTGAATAAAGCTATCATTTCAGCTGTCCAAAGTCCTACTCCATTTATTTTCTTTAAATAAAGAATAACTTCATAATCAGTCATTTCTTTTAAACTGTTAAAATTGAATTTTCCGTTTTTGTAATCGAGACTGAACTCTTGTATATATTTCACTTTTGAATAAGAGATTCCACACTGCCTCATATCTTCTTTATTAAGAGAACAAATAGCATCCGCGGTTACTGCTCCACCACACAAATTGCTAAGCCTCCCATAGATAGTTCTAGCTGCGTGAATTGAAAGCATTTGCTCTACAATATGATAAACAATTGATTCATAGACATTCTCTTCTCTCGAATACGAAAGCAATCCATAGGCATCAAATAAGCCTTGGAGTTCTTGATCCTTTGAAATGAGATATTGCTCGATTTCTTTCGTTGTTATCAAATTCATGTTTTTATTCTAAATAAAGAATAACAAAAAAACCATTCTTTTGAATGGCTCTTTGCGATATAGATTATTTCTTTTTATCGTTTTTTACTAAGACTTTAAGAATCTCGGTCGCTATAAGTTTTATGACTGGCACCGATACAGCGTTACCAGCTTGCTTATATAAATATGAATCGGAATATCTTCTTCCATTGTACATCTCGGGCATTTTGTACCCATTTCCTACTGGAAAACCTTGTAACCTTAGCGTTTCAGCTGGAGTTAACTTTCTAATGCCATAATTATCTCTAATTAATGGTACGTTATGACCACCAGTTCCCATATTGGCCGTAAGGGTTGGACATACATTACTCTGATTCTTACGAACATACATTCCTCTTCTCACTTGATAGAATTGATAGAATTCGGTGATTTGTTCATCAAGATTAATTCTTTCATCTCTTCTTTCCTCATCTGGCAAAGAATTATACTCATCAACGGTTAAGAAATATCTAGGATATTTTTTCTTTGTGTAATAATACTTTTCAGGAGCTGGTTGGCTGTAGTCAATGATTGATTTAATTTGTTCTTCTCTTTGAGCTTTTGTGAACTTTAATTTGAAGTCTTCAATGTGGTCGAACATATCAAATGCTTCAGCATCGTTTTTATCTCTAAAGCAAACTATGTAGATTCTTTCACGATTTTGAGGTAGTTCGCTAAAATACATAGTATTCAAAACTTTTTCTTTAACTGTGTATCCTAATTTTTCGATTTCGCTTTTGATGACTCTATAAGTATTTCCGTGGTCATGCGACATTAAATTTTTGACATTTTCCAAAAATAACACTCTAGGTTTTTCAAATTTAGATTCAAGCAATTTAACAGTGTTGATTACAGACCAAAATAAATTGCCCCTCTCATCCTCAAAACCTCTTTGATAACCAGCAATGCTGAATGCTTGGCATGGGAAACCACCATTAACAACATCTAATTTTGTTCCTCCAAGCTCTTTGTTTAATTTATTGAAGTAATCTTTATCCTCAGATTTGTCTGGGTTTAAAACAAGATTTATATCTCCTTCTAATAAGCAATGCGAAAAGTTTGTGCGATAAGTTTCGCAAGCATACTCATCAAATTCGTTTGCCCACACCAATTCAAAGCCATCCTCGCCAACACTGGCTTTTTGGAATCCTAAGCAAATGCCACCGATTCCAGCAAACATACTTCCTACTTTATATTTCATATAATTGCCTCTTTTCTTAAGTATACTAAATCAAACTTTTAAATAGAGCTATGTTTTTTTAATTACTTTTAATTATTTGTTCGATTTGTTTTATTAATTCATTTTTTAAACTTCTTAAATGAGATGCACATTGCTTTTGCATAAAATACTCGGTTCCGTTATTGTCGGTTCTTTCCAATGTGTCAAAATGAAGCATATACTGTTTACCTTTTTCTAGAGGTTTTTTGTTAAAAGAACAGCCTTCAGCATTGGCAGTTATTGTAATTGATGCATTGCAATAATCTAAAATTTCAATGTGTTCTAATCCATCACAAGAAAAATCTACATATTTCACTCTTGATGAATCGATATTTGTTAATTGGTACCAAGCGTTGTTAAATTCATAAAGGGAATTGATTCTTGGACTTTGATTAGCATAAGAAGAAAGCATTAAGTTTTTTCGTATATTTGTCTTTTTGGTTCTTTCAACAATATCTTTCATTCTACGAACACTGATTCTGCCTCCGCATTCAGTTGCTTGTGACATGAAGTCGCTTGCATTTGTTACAGCAATCAGCTCAAGGTTTCCAATATCTGTTTCGCTAAAATCAACGGCTTTTATTTTTGAAATTCGGTTCTTGCTATCGTTTTCAATAAATGCTTCATCGTTCATTTTAAGACTTTCAAGAAGTTCTGGAGTGAATAACGAGGAATCTAATAGAGGAACCAAATAATCAATTCTTAGTTGCAAATCGAGAAGAACCAGTGTTTGACCATCATAATCTTGATTTCTCAGAGAAACCATTTGATCCTTAGCCTTAAAAGTTTTTACTTCAACTTGAGGCATGTTTTCAACTGGAATCCATTTCTCGTTAAATTTGACAAATGGTATATCGTTATTATTTATTTTTATTCCAAAAACATCAGGAGCTATACCTGCTCCGTTTTTTGAAGGCTTATAAAGATAATTGTCAATTATAAAACTAATAGTTTTTCCATAATTGTTTATTTCGTTAATTAGCATCTTATTGAAGAAAATGTCTTCAGAAATTGTATTTATGAATCTATCAAAAATCCCTCCCATAGAGTCGCTTTTTGAAGTTAAAGCTCCATGCATAGTTGCACCATCATGTGATTGAATTATATTCAATATAAACTGAGAACGTTTAACCAAGTCTTCTTTTTTAATAATCATAACAATCCCTCTATTCGTTTAAATCAATACTCAAAACTGGTTTAATAGCATAAGCTTCAATAAGTTGTCTTTTGATAGAAAATCTTGGTCTTCTTCCTTGAAGTTGTTGGTCTCTAAACGTTTCACCTTTCTTTTCATTCAAAACAAGGTTGCTAAAATCTACATCTATTTTGTAAAAAACTACTTTTCCATCGACTTTTCCATTTGGAGCAAAGTCTACGTAATAAAGTTCATCCCAAGTAGATGTTGGACCGAATGAGGTGCAGTCGTATTTTATTGAAGCTGATTTAATTTGAATACCAGCATGTGTATCTAAAGATACACAGTCATAAGAATGTGCTTCACCGTTTGTTCTAATGGAGTTAAAGAAAATGCAAAATAAAGCTTCGCTAAAAACATCAGGCACGTTCAAGTTTCTTCCGCCGAGTGGTTTCAGCTTTTTGTTAATATTTTGCCAGTCAGCAAATATCTCTTTTAGCTTTAAATAATCGTTGTGATCAAATTTGTCTCCATAACAAATTGAACCATCCCTTAAGGTGATTTGAACTTTTTCCATATTTCCTCACAATCTAAAATCGCCAATAGGATGCATATCTCCAGCTTGGCAATAATAATTCGTGGCATCCATTCTTGTTTTTCCGTTCAAATAATCGCCACGATAAATAATGAATTCGTTTTTTATTAAATAAATGAGCTCTTCGTTTGAAATGAAACCAGGAACATCAAAGTCCCATGACACGTTTTTAAACAATTCCCAAAGCTCAGATCTTTCTTCGTAAGTGGAGAAGAGTTTCCTCTCTCTTCGCATAATTCCCTCAGGATCGTTCTTGATTCTGACTAAAAAGGTAAAATCATAATGCTTATTATTACTTGGTATATACTCACCTTTTTCATTCCAATCTTTCTTTTCCAACAAAAGAAGGTGACCAAAACTTTTTGTAGATTTAACTGATAAGAGCTTATCTTTGATTTTGAAATCAAAATCATCCCATTTTCCTAAACCATATGTTTCTAAATCTGGCTTGTTGATATCAAATTTGCCCTTCAAGACTTCATAAATCGCAAACTCACATAGCTTTCCTTGAAAAGTATTTGCGAATATCTCACCAGGTTTACGTTCGTAAGTTCCACCGCTTCTATGGTCTCTATGTTCTCCACTTTTGCCAAAAGACATGTCGTAAGCAAAATCAAAAGCAGACTTTACATCCGACAACGACAAAAAAGCTAGCGTTTTAAAGAATTTAGTAGATGTAAAGAATTTAGCTCTTGGTGAATTGCCTTGTTTAAGTTTGTTAAAAGCCATAATGACTTTTAAATTGTATCACGAGATAATTTGAAAATATAGACCACTTTTGGAGATGTGTCTTTCCAAAGGGCATTTCCGTATTTCCAAAGGGTGCTTCCGTATTTCCAAAGGGTACCTAGCTGAAGCAAAGATTCCCTTAAAAGAACTAACTAAATATTCCTTATTTATTAGAAATAAAAGAAAAAATGCCCATTTCTGAGCATTTTTGCGGTTTTTCGCATATTCCACTTTGTATCAAAGTATGTATACGATTATGGCACGCTTGAGGC
>Ga0247611_10008733_pt1 | contig 12404 bp, 7 predicted proteins | sample 177DNAGHGhighgp2_FD_192422 | JGI IMG/M metagenome (GOLD analysis project Ga0247611, IMG submission 192422) | Sheep rumen microbial communities from Palmerston North, Manawatu-Wanganui, New Zealand - 1770 DNA GHGhigh gp2 | ecosystem: Host-associated > Mammals > Digestive system > Stomach > Rumen ... | reverse complement strand
CGCCGAACAAAGAACCGACGGCGACCGCGGCTAGCCCGATCAGGGCGGCGATGTTGAATTGCGAGCCCAAGGCGACATAGGTGGCGAAGGTCGCGAAGGTGGTGACGGCCATCACGCCGACATGCTGCAAGGCAAATAGGCGCTCAAAAACGGCCAAGACGACGCAAAGCAACGCCGCGGAGACGAGCAATGCTATCATCGTCGGGCCCATGGACGGGGTGAGATTCCAACCATAGCTAAGCAGCGGATCGACGGAGGCATAGGCGATTTCGGAATAAGCAAAGCTCACGGAGAACTTGCTGTCGGCGCCCCAACCGGCCGCGTCATCGTCATAGACATAGGGGGCGGCGTTGAATTTCCGCATGAGGTAATAGGCGGCGTCGGAGGCTTCCTGCGCTTTGGTGGGATCGTAGGTGCCGGAGGAGGTCGCGGCCGAGTTCGGGATCAATTGGAGATAGGGATGCTCGCGCTTATCCTCGGCTTTGTCGTTATCTTCATAGTAAAGGCACTGAGAGATGCCCCCTTCTTCTTTCGGGTCATGCTGATAGAAGATCTTGGCCTCGACGTTGGTGTCCTTTTTCGCTTCCTCAGAGGTATCGCCCTCAACGCGGTTGGCCCAGATGACGAGGTTGCAGGATTCCGCGGGGGTGGTGACGTTGCCCTCGTCGTCCTTGACTTCCTCGACGCGGTGCTCGTTGCAATAGGAGATCAAATCGAGCAAGGCGTCTTTGTCGGCGCTGGCGATGGGGATGGTGACGACGGGGACTTGGTAATGGTCCATGTCCAAAAGGCGCACGGAAGCGGTCTTTCCGTCGAGCATCGTTTCCCAGGCGACGTTATGCTCATAGGCGTTATCGCCTTCGGCGGTGGTATTCTCGGCGTCTAATTCGTAATCGCCGCCGGAGAAGGAAAGGTAATCGGAGATGCGGTTATATTCGGTGTCGGTGTCGGTGGAGGCGCGGAAGGAAACGCGGATGGTGTCATAACCCTGCGTCTCGACTTCGGCTTCGGAGATTTCCCAAACGTCGAGGCGTTTGCGCATTTCGTTGGCGATCTTCTCGACGATGTATTCCCCGTCGGTGGTGTTCTTGTCCTCTTCTGTCAAGAAGGAAGCAACGTCGCCTTCGCCATGGTATCCATAGCCATAGTTGCCGTTGAGGGATTCCTCATCGAAGTGGCTGACCTTGAAATACAAAGTGCGCCCGTTTTGGTAGGCGAGGTCGGCGTTGAGATTCAAAATGGTGGGGACCGTGGCGGCTCCGACACCAAGAATCATCGCGCCCGTGAGAGCGAAATAAGCAATTAATCGACGCATGTAGACATTCCTCCGAATATGGGAAGCGGGTTTGAATTATAAATAATTCAGGCCGTCGCGTAATAGGATACGCTTGAAAAAGGGGCAAGACAACCCAATTTTTCTATGTTTTTGATGAATCAAAATAGAGTGTTTTGGTGGGTTTTCTTCAAATGGGCGTATGCCGCCTCGCTGGCGACGCGGCCCCTGGGGGTGCGGTTGATGAGCCCGATCATCGTCAAATAAGGCTCATAGACATCCTCCAGATTGGCGATTTCCTCGCCGATCGCCGAGGCGATGGCTTCTAATCCCACCGGCCCGCCATGGAAGCGGTCGATGATGCAGGTGAGGTATTTTAGGTCGACTTCATCGAGCCCCAAATCGTCGATTTTCAGCGCGGCGAGGGCCTTTTTCGCGGAATCGAGGCTGATTTGCTTCTCCCCTTCGACCGTGGCGAAATCGCGGACCCGCTTATAGAGACGATTGGCGATGCGGGGGGTGCCCCTGCTTCTTTTGGCGATGGCCGCGGCGGCTTCTTCCCCGATCGGGGTTTGGAAGACCTTCGCGGTGCGCATGACGATCTGATGGAGTTCCTCCTCGCTATAGAAATCGATCTTCATTGAAATCCCGAAGCGGGCGCGGAGAGGGGAAGAAAGATCCCCTGCCCTCGTGGTCGCGCCGACCAAGGTGAAGGGAGGCAAAGGGAGCGATAAGGCACGGGAATTCCCGCCTTCGCTGACCATGATGGACAAAGTGAAATCCTCCATCGCGCCATAGAGGACTTCCTCCACGACGCGGGGGAGGCGATGAATCTCATCGATGAAAAGGACGTCGCCGGGCTCAAGCTCGCTAAGGATGGCGGCGAGATCGCCGGTCTTCTCGATGGAGGGGCCGTTGACGAGTTTGATCTTCCCACCCATCTCGTTGGCGATGACGTATGCTAGCGTCGTTTTGCCCAGGCCAGGCGGCCCATAAAGCAAGACGTGGTCGAGGGTTTCACCGCGTTTTTTCGCGGCCTGAATGAAGACCGAGAGGTTCTTCTTCATCTCGGTTTGCCCGACGTATTCCTTTAGCGTATTCGGGCGTAAAGACATCTCCTCGGAGGCGTCTTCCGCGTTCTTCGCGGCGTTCATGAGGCGGTCTTTGGGCATTATTTCTTTCCTTTCGAAAGGGTCTGCAAAGCGATGCGGAGCGCTTCGCCTTCAGGGAGGTTCTGCCCATCGGGGATCGCGGCGATCGCCGTTTCGATCTCCTTGGCCTTGAAACCGAAATTCTTCAGTGCCGCGGCGACCCCAGGATAGCGGTCGACTTTAGTGGCGGCCTTCTTTTCTTCGGCCTCGACGAGCTTTCCTTTGAGGTCGAGGATGATCTGGCTCGCGGCCTTTGGCCCGATGCCGGGAAGTTTTTTAAGATAGTTTGCGTTGCTTAAAGCGATGGCGGCAAAGAGGGAATCCGGGTCGGTTTTCGATAAGGCGCTTAAGGCGGTCTTTGGCCCGATGCCTTTGACGGAGGTCAGGGCCTCGAAGGCGGCTTTTTCGCGTTTGGAGGCGAAACCGACGAGATAATGATCGTCTTGGGTGAGGACTTCCGCGGTATAGAGGGTCAGCTCCTCGCCTTCGAGAAAATCCGAGGGGCGGGAAACGAAAACCTCATATCCGATGGAGCCGAGGTCGATGGCGACCTTGTCCTGCCCCACTTCAACGATTCTGCCAGAGAGGGAATAAATCATGTTTTAGGCGTAGATCAATAGGAAGAAAAAGCACAGGGCGAGCAAAACTGAGGCGGAGACCACCCCGATGACCGCGGCTTTGCCGAAACTTCCTTTTTCTTTCATGGCGTGCATTATAGCGTAAAAAAAGAAAAGTGGGTGTTTTCGCGCCCACTTTCTTTAAGAAATCATTCGTAATATTCAAATTCGAAGTCTTGGAGGCGGACGGTGTCCCCGTCTTTGGCGCCTTTGGCCTTCAGCGCCTCGTCGACCCCAAGCCTATTAAGGTATTGGATCAGCTGGGCGACCCCGGCGTCGGTCGAGAGGTTGATGAGCGCGTATTTCTTCGTGATCTCGTTCCCCGTGAGGATGAAAAGATGATCGGAGGGATGGAGGATCTCAAACGGGGCTTCGGGGGCGTCCTTGTGGGCATCATAGACCTTCATGCCGCCTTCTTCCTCTTCCTTCATGCCCTTGAGTTTGAATTCGGGAGTCTTCTGGACGAGCTCAAAGACTTTCTTCATCAATAGATTGACGTTTTCTTCCGTATAGGCGGAGATGCCGATGGAGGTTTGGCCGATCGCTTTGTCGAAAGTTGCTTTCCTTTCGAGGGCTCCCTCGCTATCCATCTTGGAAGCGACGACGATCTGCGGGCGCTTTTCCAAATCCGCGCCATAGAGGCGGAGTTCTTCGTTGATCGCGTTATAGTCCGCGATCGGGTCACGGCTCCCATCCATCGAAACCAGGTGGACCAAGACGCGGCAGCGCTCGATATGGCGAAGGAAGGCGATGCCTAGTCCTTTGCCTTCATGGGCGCCTTCGATAAGCCCGGGAAGATCGGCCAAAACGAATTGGTTCTGCCCGTCTTCCAAGGTGACGACTCCTAGATTCGGCACGAGCGTAGTGAAAGGATAATCCGCGGTCGGGACGTTGGCTTTCGAGACGATATTAAGCAAAGTGGATTTGCCGACGGAAGGGAAACCGACCAAGCCGGCATCAGCGAGCAGCTTCAGCTCAAGGATGATTCTTTTCCTTTCGCCAGGGAAGCCGTTTTCGGCGACTTTCGGAGCGCGGATGCGGCTGGATTTGAAGGCGGTGTTGCCCCTGCCTCCCCTGCCGCCTTTGGCGACGATGACCTTATCCCCCTCGTTTTTGAGATCGGCGATGAAAGTCCCGGTTTCTTCTTCGTAAATGACCGTGCCGACGGGCACTTCGGAGACGACATCAGGCGCGGCATGGCCGAAGCGCATGCATTTATCCCCTTTCTCGCCGTCTTGGGCAATCAGGGCTTTTCCATGACGGTAGGCGAGCAATGTATTGACGTTTTTCCTTGCAACCAAAATGACGGAGCCGCCTTTGCCCCCATTGCCCCCATCGGGGCCGCCTCTAGGGACGTTTTTCTCGCGGTGGAAAGAGATGGCGCCATCTCCGCCCTTACCGCTTCGTACTTCGATAATCGCGCGATCAATGAGCATCGTCTTCCCCTTTCCCGTCTACGAAATCCCCTTCTCCTTTCGGATCGGCGTCATTATCGTAGACGATTTCCTTCGCCTCTTTTTTGGCTTGTTCTTTCACATAGGAGGCATGTTCCAAGGTCCGCGAATCGACCACGGCGTCTCGCTGGGCCGTTAAGATATCCTCCATCTCGTTTTTGCCTTCGTCTGCCTTGCGTTCCTCCTCGCGATATTTCGCGGGCAAAGAGGACGGATTCTTCGCGATGTAAGCCTTCTCCGCTTCCGGAGAGGGGAACCAAAGGGAGGATTTGGCATTGATAACGACGGTCGAGGAGGCTTTGTCATGGAAGGCTTGATGGTTTTTCGAAAGCACCAGCACGATGAAGTCGACGACGAAATATAGCAAAAACAGCGGGAATACGATCAACGGATGGGGAATCAAGGTGGCAAACATCGGAAGCACGATCATGGAGTAATGGAAAAGGACGCGGCCTTTCGAAGCCGAATATCCATCCGCGCCTAGAATGGCCACTCCAAAGATCTTCTTTCCCAATGTCTGCCCATTAGGCAAAACTAGAGGCAGGACGACGAAGAAGACCAAGGGGCCGAGGACGACGGAGGGGATCAAAGAACCATAGAAGGCATAGATCTCCTGATCATGGTAATGGTCAAGTTTGGGCTGCGCCATGAAATGGGCTTTTGCCCTTTGGAAGAAAGCTTTGCTCGAATTGGCTTGATAGATGGAAAGGAAGACGCTTTTGGCGCTATCCAAAGAAGCCGCATCGGTTTTCTTTTCGTCGAAGATCGCTTGATAAGACGGCTTAAGGACCGGCATCGCGTCGTAGGCGAAGCCTTCGCTTGAGGGGATGGTAAAGAAGGTGTTGCCCGTTCCATCCTCTTGAATGCCAAAGCAATGGGAATAGATCCAGCGGCCGACATCCTTTAAATATGCGGCCGAACCCTTTTCGGCGGAGGAGGAGAATTCGTCGGAGGAGAAGAAAACGTAGTTCCCGCCGTTCCCGACCTTTTCATAGAAATAGGTCCAGGCCTTCTGCTCCACTTCTTCGTATTGCCCGTAAAGATCAAGGCCCGTTTTGCTTACGTCGGGCGCGTAATTGATGAGTTTGTTGCCCTCTAGGGTAGAAAAGCCGGAATCGACGCATAAATCGTTATAGGCCGCGGTGGCTTGCTCGCCATGGAATACGCCGGAATATAGCAACCGGGATCCCAAGGTAAAGTAAAGGATCACGCCAAGCAGAAGAACGAGCCCAAAGTCGACAAAAAAAGCGCCGGAAGTCCTTAAATAACCAGCGGGGCGAATGTAAGTGGGGATCTTTCTTTTTGCCACGGGTAGATTTTACTCTCTCCCGCCTAAAAGAAAAGCCCGCCGGGCGGGCTTTCCATTGGTTTAAGGCGCGGGCCTATTTCAGCACGACGACCGAGTATCCGGGGATGCTCGACGCGCTGAAGGTGCTATCAACGGCGAAGGAGTTGTTATAGGTAGCAACGACCTTCTTCCCTTTGATCGCCGCGTCCCCATTGACCGAAACGGGGTTCCGGTCGAAGTTGACGACGACGTAATAAGTCGATCCACCGCCGTTGCGGGTGAAGCAGAGGCTATTCGCCTGGTTGGCGCCGTTAAGGTTATTGTCGCAAGTCTCGGCGAAGGACCCCGTGACCAAGGCGGCCGGATTGGCGTTTTTAAGCGCGGCGAATTTCGCCATGATGGAGTAATCGGAGTTGGCGTTGGTTTCTTGAACCGTCGCGGGGATGACGGAGTCGGAAGAGTTGACCGAATCGCTTTCCACCGGTTGTCCAGAGCCCGTGACATAGTAGTCGGTGGTATAGCTGCCATCGCCTTTTTCGCCATGGGCGACCCACTTCATCGGCTGGCGGTACCAGAGGTCGGCGTAGTCGCTATTGGCGTCTTTGCCTTCTGGGAAGTTGCCGACCATGCCGATTTCATCGCCATAGTAGATCCAGGTGATGCCAGGGAGCATCAGCTCGGCGAGCTTAACGCACATCGCGCTCTTTTCAAGGTCGGCGTAGTTACCCGTAGTGACGTTCCCTTGTTTGGAGATGCCATCGCCGTTGCCGGTGCCGGCGATGCGGTTGATCACGCGGGCGATGTCGTGGTTGGAAGTGAACATGCCGGGGAGCGAAGCGTCGCCGCGGTACTCGTTATACCGTTTGTAGACCGAGGAGAAACCCCAAGGTTTTCCGTTGGCGGCCGCGAAGATGCCGCCGCCGTCGCGCACGCCCTTCTTGGTGTCGGCCTGGTCGGCGGAAAGGCTGTAGCTTCCGCCTTCTTGGGCCCAAGTTTTGGCGGTGCCGAAGCCGCTGGTGCTACCGGTGCGGCCGGTCGCCGCAGCGCTGGTGAGGTTATAGTAAGAATAGAAGTCGAACATCGAATCGAACGCTTTGTAGTAAGGCAAGACGTGATAGGCGTGGCCATCGAAGTTCTCGCCTACGAAGAAGACGTCGCGCCCAGCCTGTTCGGCGACCTTGGTCTTAAGTTCGTGGAAGAAATTGAGGTTCTTCGAGAGGTTCGAGGAATAATTCTTCACGTCGATGTCAAAGACGACGGTGTCGGTGGAGCGGGCGGTCTGCTCGTCTTCCATGAAGATGTGCTTGACCGCGTCTAGGCGGAAGCCATCGACACCGGATTTCACCCAATCCGCCGACATTTTGATGACGGCGTCGCGGGTGGGTTGATAGGCGTAGTTGAGCTCCGGCATGCCAGAGCCGAACTTGGCGTAATAAGAATAAGGATGATCGCCATAGGGATACCAAGAGTTCGCCGGCTTGATGACGGTTTGCTCGTTATGGTTGCCCCATTGATAGAATCCGCGATAATCCGGATCGAGGTTGGCGGAGGCGCTGAACCAGTTGTTCGAGGTGGAGGTGTGGTTCAAGACCAAGTCCATGACGACCTTCATGCCATATTCGGGCGAATGGGCCTTTTCAATGAGGTCCATGTAATCCTGATAGGCGCTTTCGGAGGTCGGTTCTTCGCCATTAGAATTCGGCGATGCCGAGGATCCGAACTTCGGGTCGACTTTGGCGTAGTCGACGATGTCATAGCCATGGTAGGAATCCGAAAGCTGGATCGGGGTGAGCCACAGGGCTTTGACGCCGAGGTTCTTCAGATAATCAAGTTTCTGGTTGATCCCATAGATGTCGCCGAAGCCATCGCCGTCAGAATCGGCGAAGGAGGAGACCATGATCTGGTACCCAACGCCGAGGTTCTTGAAGTCGGCAGCCGTGCGCGGGGTGGTCGAAGGCGTGTTCCAGTTGACGTTATCATAAGCGTTATCGCCATAGGTGACATCGGTGCCATCGTCATCTTCGAAGGGGTCGGCGATTTCGGTGATCGGCGCTTCGGAGGGATTGTAGACTTTATCCTGGACGACGAAAGCGTGGTAGGCCGTGCCGCCTGTGACTTCCATCTTATATTCGTCAAGGGCGAGGTAGACGTTGCCCCCGTCATTGGTCCAGAAACCATCGCCCTCTTCCTGGGTGACGGGTTTCCTCGTCGCGGATTGGACGATTTGGATGCCGATTTGGGTAGAACCCTCGAAGGTCATCGGATTATCGAGCATCTTCTTCTTATCCGCGTCCCAGCCGGAGGGATAGGAAGCGGTCAAATCGATGTCGATATAGGCCCCGCCGATGCGGTCGACCAAAGCGTTGCCAGTCGCGGACATGCGGTCACTAGAGGTGGTCCTGCCAGCCCAGTCGATGCGGGTTCCTTCGCCGGCGGTCGGCTTATAAGGCCAAGCCCAAACGTCCCAAGGAGCATAGTCTTGGGCCGTATTGAGGTAACGGTAATAATGAAGGTAGAAATGGTTAGGAACGGATTTCGCCTTCAAATCAGCGAGATATTCCTCCACTTCCCTTTCGGTGGCGGAGGATCCGCCCTCCTTCTTCCAGTGGCCATAAAGGGTCAAGTTCTTGGCCGGCATCCCTTTGGAGAAATCAAAAGGAGTGTCGGAATCGTAAGCGGAAGCCTTAGCGCGGTAAGTTTCATACCATCCGGCGAAGACGTAGCCGTAGCGGCTTGGGGCAGGCGCGGTGATTTTCTCCCCGGCGGTGAACGTCATGGGTTGCACCGCTTCATCGGCATCCGGCGCGTAGAAATTCAGCGTGTAGATGGCCTGCGCTTTGATTGCGGAACCGCAAGCGCCTAGGGCCGTCGCCGAGGCGATGGTGCAGGAAAGCAAGAAAGCGGAACGAACGAGTAATGTGGTCTTGAATTTCATGAATACACCCCCTTAGGCGGATTGTTGAATCCAGAATATGCCATTTTTATTGACATAGATATCGAAGGTGCCGGATTGTTTGCAGCGGATATTTTGCCCGCCCATGCCATCATCAGTGCCTTCGAAGTGGGTAACGCCGGCGTTAGGCACTTCTCCATCGGTGGCCTTGGAGACTTTCTCCCAGCCAAACCAATCTTTGCCATCAGTTACTTTGAATTTGTCCCCGACGGCGAAAGTGATTTCGAGGACGCAGCCTTTATCATCCGATCCCGGGTTGGAATAGAGGGGGATGGCGTCCGCCGCGCTCCAGTCATCGGTTTCCCATAGCGATCCATCGCCACGAAGCTGCCAGGAGACGGTCGTCGAGCCCGCGGGGCCATGCCCGGTCGCGCTTTGGTCTTGGCTAGAATCTTCGCTTGTGCTCTCAGAAGAATCGGAAGAGTCAGAAGAATCGGAGGATTGCTCTCCACCGCCTCCGCCGCCATCATAGGTGAAGCCGGCGAAAATATCCCAGTTAGCCGTGATTTTCGTAGAGAAATCGAATTCGACTTTTAGGGCGCTATCCGCGTACCAAGTATTGAAGGTATATCCCCCGGATTTGGTCGGATTAGCGGGTTTTTCCACCGTTTTCCCATCGGCGACCTGCACCGTTTTATAAACAGCGTCGTCGACATAGAATTTGACGTCCCATTTCAAACTGGAACGCGAAGCGGTCCCGCCGCCGCAAGAAGCCAAAGCGGCCGCGGACAACGCGAAGAGCCCAAGGGTCTTTAAGAACTGATTGGAACGCATATCTCCTCCTTTGATCTTAGTAAGACCTAACAACTAGGAACTCGTATTTGAACGCGCCTAGTTTTTCGTTGGTGATGGTGAATTTTTGTCCTTTGGTATGGTCGTTGGTGCTCGCGTAGATGACTTCGATATTGCAGTTGCCACATCCGAGGTCTTCCACATTCCCGGTCATCCTGCCACCAAGCACGATGAAGTAATTCTGATTGTTTCTGCCCTTCAGGTAGTCGGCGATCAAAGGTTTGCCTCCATCGTCATAAGTGCTGTTGAAGACATTGTTGATCGTATGGTCGGCGAGTTCGTCGTAAGACCGCCCGAAAAGGGTGGACATCATCTCGTTACGCCCGATGATGGCCTCCTTCATTTTGAGGTAATAATCATAATATTTGACTTTGCGGTCCCATTTGAAGGAGTTGACGTCGTCGCCATATTGATAGGAATTGCGGACGAGCCAATTGCCTGAGGCGAGCTCGATGCCGTCGCCTTCAATCCAAGAGCCGTACTTATCGCTCTTATGGGCGTAGGATTCGCGCATCTTGCCGATCATCGGATCGGAGGGGGTCATCACCTTCTGACGGAAGATTTCATCTCCGCCATTAAGGAAGGCGATGCCCTGGTTATAGAAGCAGGCGGCGTTAGCGGCGACGCAGGCTTTGAAGACGTCGCCCGTGGTGTCGTCGATATCGGCGGTCGAAGCGCCTTTGATGCAATAGTTCAATTGATCGTAAAGCGTGTAGTTATCGTGGCACGCCACATAGGAGACGGCCTGATACGGGTTCATGCCGCGGCGAGAGTCTTTGTTATCGACGTTGGCACCGATGATGCCCTCGGCCGCGCGGGCCTTGGTCTCATTGTTCAAGTGCTCGCTGCCTTGGGAAAGGAAACCATAGGCGGGAGTGACGTCGCCGTCCTTGGTATTGCCCTTCATGCCGTCGCGGAAGCGGTCGTTGAAGCAACCGACGACGCCTTTGCCTCGGCAATCGTAGAGCTCTTGGTAAACGTTTTCGGTGCTGCAGGCTTTGTATTTGCTCGAAAGACCAGGTCCTCCGAAGCCAGACCAACCTTCGCCGTAGACGACGATGTCGGGATCGACGTCATATAGAGCGGCCTTGACGTCTTTCATCGTTTCGGTGTCGATGCAGCCCATCAGGTCGAAACGGAAGCCCTTGATGTTGTATTTCTCGGCCCAGAAGACGCAGGAATCGACGATGAACTTGCTCATCATCGGCCGTTCGGAAGCCGTGACGTTGCCAACGCCGGTCCCATCGAAATAGGAGCCATCCGCGGTGCGGCGGAGGTAATAATCGGGGACGATCTTCTGCAAGGGGTTGCCGTTGATGGACGCGAAATGGTTATAGACGACGTCCATGATGACGCGGATGTCTTTCTTCGCGAATTCGGTGACGAGGTTGCGGAATTCGTAGATTTTGCTGACCCCGTCGAAGGGATTGGTCGCATAAGATCCTTCGACGCAGTTGTAGTTAAGCGGGTTGTAACCCCAGTTATACGCCGGGGCTTTTGCGATGATGGAGCCTTCGGCCTTGGTGTACTCGCGGAATTCGGAGACCGGCTTGTCTTTGGCATCAAGCCACCGCTCATCGTTATCCTGGTCGAAGACGGGAAGAAGCTGGACGGCTTTGATCCCGGTTTCAGCGATGTGGTCGAAGCCGGTGGTCACGGTCTTTCCAGAGGCCTCATCGTGATATACGGTGCCGGATTCCACAAAGGCGCTATAGGTGCCGCGGCGGGAAGTCCCCTGCCAAGAGGAGTCCATCGTCAGATCGCGGATATGGGCTTCGTAAACGGATAGCTCATTCGGGGAATGAATGTCGGTGAGGAGCTGTCCAGAGGCGACTTTGTCGAAATCCTCAGGCACTTCTAATTCATCCCAATCGACGATGGTGCCGCGCTTTCCGTTGATGCCAGAGCTTTGCGCGTAGGGGTCGATGACTTCTTGGGTGCCCGCGGAGTTGGTGACGATATAGGTATAGAACGCGGGTTCATCAGGAATCAGGTAATCCCCTTCGAGGGTCAAAGCCCAGACGCCATGATCGGTATAGGCCATGTCATAGGCGCTGCCCCAGTTGGCGGAGGCGTCGAACTCATCGAATAGGTCGCCAGGGGTTCCGGCCCAATAGAGGCGGACTTGGACGCGCGAGGAAGTCGGTGCCCAGACCTTGAAGGTCACGGATTCGTGGGTGGCATTAGAAACGCCGAGGTCCTTCCCCGTGTAGACGTATTTGCCGCCTTTTTGGAATTCCGGGGTGTCAAATAAAGAAGTGAAGGAGGCGGATTTGGCTTTGACTTTGCCGGGATTGCTGACCATCCTGGCTTCGATGGTGTAGTTGATGTAAGGCAAAACGTCTTCATCGAATTTGATATCGAATTCGTTAGTGGAGGCCCCGGTGCCGGATTTGACGAGGTAACGCGGTTTTTGGATCACCCTATCTTCGGCATTAAGCGCGTAATAAGAAGAATCGAACGCATAGATCTCATAAGAGGAAACGAGGCCCACTTCCGCCGCCGGGCGGTCGCCTTGCGTTCCGGCGCCGACGATATGAAGCGTGCGCCAATCGGTGAATTTGGCGGTGCCGATGCGGTCGCCCAACGCGTCTTCTCGTTTGGTATAGGTATCGATGTTCCCACCTTCGCCTTCGCAGGAATAGATGGTGATCATTCCTTCTTCTTCAAAAGGTTTGAAGCGGCCATAAGCGCAGATCGTGTCGGTGCTTTGGCCAGACCAAGTGGCTTGGTTTTTGATGATGAAGCAGAATTCGGTGGAGATGGTTCCTGCCCAAGGGGCTTGGCTCAAATCGAAAATCTTATAGACGCCATATTCGTCGGGGCTCGTTTGGTTATCGAATTGGTATTCGACGCCGTCGACGCCGGTTTGCCAT
>Ga0247611_10008732_pt1 | contig 12405 bp, 9 predicted proteins | sample 177DNAGHGhighgp2_FD_192422 | JGI IMG/M metagenome (GOLD analysis project Ga0247611, IMG submission 192422) | Sheep rumen microbial communities from Palmerston North, Manawatu-Wanganui, New Zealand - 1770 DNA GHGhigh gp2 | ecosystem: Host-associated > Mammals > Digestive system > Stomach > Rumen ... | reverse complement strand
TAGGAAGCTTATCTAATACTAGTTTAACAACAAACCAAGCAAAATATTTAAATTATACTGTAACATATAGTGATGGAGTAGAAATAGAACAATATGATAGGTTAAATGCAGGAGAAACAGAAAAATTAAAGGTAAGAGTAGAATTTAAAACAGATTTAAATCCAGAAGATTTGCCAGGAGAAGGAGCAACAATTAACCTAACATATACATCAAATTATGTACAAGCAGATGAAAATGCAAAAGTTAGAAATAGATTTTATCCTATAAATTATGGGGTTCAAATCTATGGAATAAATGAAGATGTAGATTCATCAGGAAATCCAATAGGATTAACATTTGGACCTGCAACAGGAGATGATTATAATAATAAATATGTAACACATGAATATGAAGAATTAACTGCAAATCCAGGATATTACTATGTAAAAATAATAACACATACAGTAGCAAGTAGTGGAGATGAAGTAACAGAGGAAGAATACTTAAGAGATTCAGAATCACAGAAGGTAATAAGAAATGAGGTAGAAAAAAATAAATATGATATAAACATGCATGAAATGACATGGGCACAAATTTCAGCTGTGCCGGATAAAACGGATTTTCTAGATTGTTTGCTTTGCGGAGATACAAAAAAAGTAGAATTATTACTAAATAGTACTATTGGATCTGGAATAACATATGATCAATATGGAGATGGAACTGGAGTATTAGCTAATGTAATAAATTCATATTATAGGATGTGGAATCCGGCATATGAAAATAGTGAAGCAGAGCGAAATAATTCAGCAGTAGGAACAGGAATATCATTAAGCAATGTTGAAAAATTATATGGTTCAAACGGAAAAGATAACGGAGGATATAGTATATCACATTTAAGAGCAACATTAATAGGAGAAAATGAAAAAACCAATATAGGATATGCAGGAGATATTAATTTAAATGAAAGTAAATCTTTGTATAGTTGTTTGCCAAGTGATTTAAGAAATATTATAGTTGCAAAGAAAGTAAAATACGTATCAAGAGGCTCTTTATATAATGATATTTCAGATAAAATATGGTTATTTTCAGAAAGAGAAATGTATGGAACAGCAAATAATACAGGAAGAAAATTAGAAGGATTAGGACCAAATGGAGATGGATATAGCAAATTTGGAAATACTAATTCAAGATATTATCTTTCATCTTATAATGATAAAAATACAAAATTAAGATTATGCTATAATGAAGCTGGGGAAAAAGCTCATTGGAGGAATCGCTCACCTTGGAATTCTGACGCATACAGTATAACCAATATAAGTGCTGTCGGTAGTTTAGCAAATATTCTCTATGCTTGCGGATATGGTGGTATTGCATTTGGTTTTTGTATAAATTAGTTTCAAAAGAAGCAGATTATAAATACATTTTTTAAAATATATAGATAGAGGATATCCAAATAAATGAGAAAAATAAGAAAAAAAACAAATCGAAAATTTATTATAATAGCGGTAGTATTATTGCTAACTATAAGTATAGGCTATGCAGCTTTAAGTACAATGCTTACAATAAATGGAACAGCTAATATTGCTTCAAGTTCATGGCTTGTGTATTTTACAAATGTAGAAATAAAAGCAGGAAGTGTAACAGCTGAAGTAGCGCCAAGTACTTCAGGTACAAGTACTACAACATTAACTTGGGGAGTTACTATGGATACACCAGGGCAATTTTATGAATTTAAAGTAGATGTAAAAAATGATGGTACAATTGATGCAATGATAGGAACTTTGTCAAATACAAGTTTAACAACAAACCAAGCAAAATATTTAGATTATAAAGTAACATATAGTGATGGATCAGAAATAGAACAATATGATAGGTTAAATGCAGGAGAAACAGTAAAATTAAAAGTAAGGTTAGAATTTAAGAAAACTGTAAATCCAGAGGATTTGCCAGAAGAAGGAGCAAATATTAGCTTAACATATACATCTAATTATGTACAAGCAGATAGTAATGCAAAAGATAGAAATAGAATAGAACTTCCAAATATAGGAGATACAGTAAACTATACAACAAGCATGAATGGAGTAACTCTAAATAATTGGAAAGTATTTTATGTAGATGAAGAATATACTACCATAATTTATGGAGATTGTTTACCAAATTCAGCAATAGATACAACAACTGCTGCGTTTTCAAATTTAAGTAAACAAAGCACATATGAAATTTGGTCAATACATAATAGAATTGAGTTACTAGAAGCAATGCAAACAAAGTCAAATTGGAATGAACTACTTATAGGTACAATAAGCGGAACTCCAATAAATTATTCAGGCACATTAGATACGGATATATGGGCAATGGGAAGTCCAAGTATAGATTTATTTGTAAATAGTTGGAATACTTTATATCCGGAAGACAAAATATATACAGCACAAACTACAACTCAAATGAGTGATGGATTATATGGATATTATGTGGGCTTAAGTGAAAATCCAACAACAATTTACATTGATTATCAAATAATGCAAACAAAAGAAGGATATAATAATTCATTATATTTTCCATATCAAAATAATGTTGGTAATTGTTATTCATATTGGATAGCTTCACCTTTAGCAAAATATGTCGGAGATGTGATGGTTTTAGGTTTTGGGGGAAATTTAAGTAGTACACGTTATCATGATATAAATTCTGCTTTTCGCCCTGTAGTTTCTTTACCTACTAATATTTTACAATAATTATAAAATTAATATATTTAAATAAAGAGTAATTAATGTTTGATATAGTATCAAAATATAAATTATCATTGCTTTAAAAATACATAAATGGCAATAATAGATTTCCGGTTTATTATTGCCATTTATAATTGTAAGATAAGTATTATACTTATCTTGTTTTTTTTTATAAATGTTGATAAAATAAAAAATACTATATTTAAAAATTGTATTGGAGAAAGATTTATGTTTAAACTTCATTCTGAATATAAACCAACTGGTGACCAACCAGAAGCAATTAAATATTTATCAGATGGTGTAAAACAGGGTAAGAAATTCCAAACATTACTTGGAGTTACAGGCTCTGGTAAAACATTTACAATGGCAAATGTAATTCAAGAAGTACAAAAACCAACACTTGTTTTAGCACATAATAAGACTCTAGCTGGACAACTTTATAGTGAGTTTAAAGAGTTCTTTCCTGAGAACAGGGTAGAGTATTTTGTATCTTACTACGACTATTATCAACCAGAAGCTTATATCGCTTCTTCTGATACATATATAGAAAAAGATGCTTCTATCAATGATGAAATAGATAGACTTCGTCATTCAGCAACAGCATCATTATTTGAAACAAGAGATGTGATTGTTGTTGCATCAGTTTCTTGTATATATGGTTTAGGAGAACCAATTGATTACGAAAATATGATAGTTTCACTAAGACCTGGTATGGAGTTTCCTAGAAATGAAGTTATGAAGAAACTAGTTAATATGCAATATACACGAAATGAAATGGACTTCAAGAGAGGAACATTTAGAGCAAAGGGAGAAATACTAGAAATCTTTCCTTCTAATGAAGAGGAAAATGCTGTCAGAGTTGAATACTGGGGCGATGAGATTGAAACTATTTCTGAAATAAATGCACTTACTGGACATAAAATTGGAAAACGTGAACATGTTATGATATATCCTAATTCACATTATGTTACAAGTAAGGAAAAGCTTGAAAGAGCAATTGAAACAATTGATGAGGAATTGGAAGAACGTATTGCATATTTTAAAGAAAACAAAAAATTAATTGAAGCTCAAAGGATAGAAGAACGAACAAATTTTGACATCGAGATGCTAAAAGAGACTGGCTTTTGCCAAGGAATAGAAAATTATTCAAGACATATTAGCGGAAGAGCACCAGGAAGCCCACCATTTACTTTATTTGACTATTTCCCAAAAGACTTTTTGCTTATGATAGATGAATCTCATGCAACAGTTCCACAGGTACGAGCTATGTATAATGGAGATAGAGTAAGAAAAGAATCTCTAGTTAATTTTGGATTCCGTTTGCCATCTGCGTTTGATAATAGACCACTTAGATTTGAAGAATTTGAAGAAAGAATGAATCAAACCATATTTGTTAGTGCAACTCCTGCTGACTATGAAAAAGAACATAGTAAGGAAAATGTTGTAGAGCAAATTATAAGGCCTACTGGATTATTAGATCCCAAAATATATGTAAAGCCAACTGAAAACCAAATCGACGATTTAATAGTTCAAATAAATGAAGAAACTGAAAAAGGAAATCGTGTTCTTGTAACTACTCTTACTAAGAAGATGGCTGAAGATTTATCTGCATATTTGAGAAATATTGGTATTAGGGTAAAATATATGCACTCAGATATAAAAGCATTAGAGAGGATGGAGATTATAAGAGATTTAAGGCTGGGAGAATTTGATGTCCTTGTTGGTATAAATCTTTTAAGAGAGGGACTAGATATTCCCGAAGTAGCACTTGTGGCAATTTTAGATGCAGATAAAGAGGGGTTTTTAAGGTCAGAGAGGTCACTTATCCAAACTATAGGTCGTGCTGCTAGAAACACAGAGGGACATGTAATAATGTATGCGGATGAGCTCACAGAGTCAATGGAAAAGGCAATATCTGAAACGAATAGACGTAGAGAAATACAAGAAAGATATAATAAAGTGCATGGAATCACCCCACAAACAATTCAAAAATCTATAAGAGATACAATTAAGGCTACAATAGTAGATGAGTTAGAAGATAAATTTGATATAAGTAAAGATGAATCAATTGAAGATATTATTTCTAAACTAACAGATGAAATGTTAGCTTATGCATCAAAAATGGAATTTGAAAAAGCTGCAGAGATTCGTGATAAAATTAAAGAGTTGGAAAAATATAAAGAACAATAAGAAACAGAAGAGCCTACCGAGAGGTAGGCTCTTCTGCCGTTTAAGGAAGCGGAATATTCATGAAATTTGCAACTGCTACGAGAAAACCTGAGATGTGGATGGTAGCTACGACAACGCAGATCATCAGTCCCAAAAGCGTTGCAAAAAAGACTATATCTGTCCGGGTGGACGATTCTTCCTTGAAATTATCCAAAATTTTGGATCCAAGACAAACAACAAGTACAATACAGACAACTGATGCGATAAAAATGATAAATGAATTCATACATTTTTCCTTTCTATTGTTCTTGTATGCTATTGGTTTATAACATTATTATAGCACGAAATAGCCTATAAATCAAATAATGTGGCCGTAACTATGTTATATTAAACTATTGATTTTAATATATTTATAATATATAATTCACATATATTTACAATAGGAATTAATGAAAATAATTTTGTTTGGAGGTTTAAAATGGCAAAAATATTGAATGATGTGTCTAGAACTTTTAACGAGTTTTTATTACTGCCTAATTTAACAGATGAAAGATGTGTGCCTGATAATGTTTCACTTTGGACACCACTTGTAAAGTACAATAGAGGAGAGAGCCCAACATTGAGTGCTAATCTTCCGATGGTATCGGCAATTATGCAGTCTGTTTCGGGAGAAAAAATGGCAATTAGCTTAGCTAGAGAAGGTGGGATTGCATTTATATATGGTGCACAAAGCATAAATGATCAAGCTGCTATGATTGCTAACGTAAAAAAATATAAAGCTGGATTTATTATTAGTGATTCAAATGTTACAGAAAACACAACAATTGGTGAATTGATTAGCTTGGTTGAGAAAACAGGACATTCTACAGTTATGGTTACAGAAAATGGTTTGCCTACAGGAAAATTTGTTGGAATGTTAACAGATAAGGATTACAGACTCTCAAGAGTTGGAATGGATGAACCAGTTAGTAAATATATGAGATACAAAAAAGACGTGGTTTTCGCAAAGAAAGGGATTTCTCTTAGCGAAGCAAATGATATGATATGGGACAACAAAATTAGTTGTTTACCAGTACTAGATAATGATGGAAATTTAGATACGTTGGTATTTAGAAAAGATTACGAGAATGATAAGGAGAATCCTGATTCATTATTAGATGAAAATAAAAGATTTGTAGTTGGTGCTGGTATTAATACTAGGGATTACAAAGAAAGAATACCTGCATTATTAGATGCAGGAGTAGATCTCTTATGTATGGACTCATCTGATGGATATTCAGTATGGCAAAAAAATACTATCGCATGGGTTAGAGAAAACTATGGTGACAGGGTAAAAATTGGTGCAGGAAATGTTGTGGACAAAGAAGGATTTTACTATCTTGCAGATGCTGGTGCTGACTTTATAAAAGTTGGTGTTGGCGGAGGCTCAATTTGTATTACTAGAGAAACTAAAGGAATAGGTAGAGGACAAGCCTCTGCACTGTTAGACGTTGTAGAAGCACGTAACGAATACTATGAAAGAACAGGTATATATATACCAATTTGTTCTGATGGAGGAATAGTACATGACCATCACATTACTCTTGCTCTTGCTATGGGTGCTGATTTTGTAATGATGGGAAGATATTTTGCTAGATTTGATGAAAGCCCTTCTAGAATTGTAAAGAGAAATGGAACATATTATAAGGAGTATTGGGGTGAAGGCTCAAATAGAGCAAGAAATTGGCAAAGATATGATATGGGTGGAAAAGTTAAGAATGCATTATCTTTTGAAGAAGGTGTTGATTCATATATCCCATATGCAGGACCACTTAAGGAAAATGTTCAGCTAACAGCATTAAAAATTAAGTCAACAATGTGTAATTGTGGTTCTATTACAATAGAAGAATTTCACGATAAAGCTAGACTCACAATGGTATCAAATGTTAGTATTCAAGAAGGCGGAGCTCATGATGTCATTCTTAAAGATATAAATGTAAATTTAAACTAAGGAGAAAAAAATGAAGAAGAGTAAAAAAATAGTTTGTTTATTAATTATTGCTGTTATCTTATCAATGTTTGCATTAAAGACAACCGTGTACGCAGATGTTGTTGATCCATATTGGTCATCACATACTAAAAGTAATAGTGGTACTGATATTGATAGTGACACTCTAATTAAAATAATAATCGTATTGGTGTCTATAATTTTAATTATGAGTGTAATTATACTAAAATATATTTATAATAAATATAAATTAGAAGTTAAATTAGTTAGAAGAGATGCTCAAACAGTAGGGCAAGGAAGTGTTGGAGCAAAAGTTAATTTTACTGAATCACAAGAATTTAAGGATGAACTTGGCGAAAATGTTATGGAAGAGACCCAAAAGGATGTGAACAATTCTAATAACGAAAATGTTAGAATTGAAATGGATATGACAAAGCTATTTGCAGCAATGATTTTAATAGTTGGTATAATAATTATAGTTTCAGTTATGTCATAAAGCATTAAATGTTGCAGACAGGTCGCCTTGTAGATGCAGATGAGTTTTATTGGACATAGTAACTTTTTTGTGGTATACTAAATCCAGTTTTTTATTTTGAAATATAGGAGACAGAATAGTCGTGGATAGTGTGACAAAGGACGATCTAAAGAAAAAACTGAAGTATTTAGACTTAGATCTAAATAAAATTCAGGATGAGTTAATTTCATATGAACCTTTAAACTATAGCATATCAAGACTAAATAATGATAGGGACCATAGGGTTTTTAAATATATTTCTATTGATAAGATTGATATATTGGTAACACCATGCTTGAGAACAGATCCTTTGAAAGAAAAGTATTCAAAAGCGTTGCCTTTATATAAATACATCGTTCCATCAAAAAATGAGGATGACCTAGAAAGATATACTACTTTCTTAAAGATGCTAAATAAAGTCACAATTCCAGAAATTGAGAATATTGTTAGCATGCAAAAAGAGGTGTCTGAAAAGGAGCCTTTTAGAGTTACATATAATAAAGACCATTTATGGCAAATTTATTATTCTGAATCTGTCGATAGATATTTTATGTTGGTATGTACAAAGGAAGAGACGTATGCTGAATTCTTTTATCTATTGAAGGAGAAGATATCATACATTAAAAGCAATGGGTTAGATATTCCCAAGATATATGTTCCAGTTAATGCTTTGAACTATTCTGAAGCATATTTAAATAGAACTGAAATTGCTGATTTAGAGAATTATTTATGGCTTTTTACAAAAAATTGGGCTCTTACTTTTGATGTATATAATGTTAAAAATAAGTTCTCAATGCAAATTGTTGGGGAGACCACGGTTTATGACAAAGTAAAGAGTACATATAAAATAATCCTTGCTAATAAAGATGAGGCTGTTAAATTTTATAAATTACTTAAAGCATTGTTTATCATGCAAACCGAAATCAAGGATCATTTTAAATTTAGTACAAAGATAGATAGTAATAATAGCTTGGAACTATACTTTGGTAAAGTTAGAGTTACTTATGATATGCTTACTGAGTTTATAAGGAATGAAGTAGAAATTGCTAGAGAAGAAATTGATATCAAGAACGAAGATATTGTTAACATTGAAAAAGAACTTGGTGAGATAAAAATTGCAGTTAGAAAAAATGAAGAAGAATATCTTATAAAACAAAGAGAAATATCGACTTTCTTAGAGTATAAGAAAACATTCATAGGTAAGGTAAAATATTTTTTCAAACCACCAAAGTCTTCAAAGAAATTAAAATCTAAAGATAGAGTTCAAGGCAAGATTGAAAGAGAAATTGAAGATTTTGTAGATGCAAATAAGGATAAATTTGTAGAAGATAAGTCAGTAGATTATAGCTTTATAGAAAAAAAGTATTATACAATTGAAGATTTAGTTGTTATATATTCAATATTAGAAAAGGTAGAAAAAAACTATCAAGATGTTCAACAAGATTTAAAGGCGCAGAAGCTTAAACTTGAAAATATTATTTCTAAAGTAAAAAATGCTACTTTATATATTGAGGAGATTGATAAACATAGAAAGAGTATTTTTGACTTTTGGAAATATTCAAATAAAGATGAAAAGCTTAGTCTAGAGATGGGAAATGAATTTGACGATGAAGAGAGAAATTCATCATTAAAGAAGAGTTTTGACATAGAATATGATATGGAAGAACTTGGGCAAAAAGTTGACGGAATCCAAAGGAAAAAGCTTTCTAGAGAAGAAACTGATAGTGTTTTCCTTGCTAATACTGAAGTATTACCTTTAATAAACATGTTGAGGGAAAACAATTTAAACCAAAGGGCTATTGAAAGATGTTTAGAAAGCTTAAAAGAACAATTTCAGAATAATAGGCTTCTTATCGAAAGCGAAACATTTGATATATTTGGCAATGTTGCAGATGACAGTACAAAGCTAAAATATATTGGTAGCAAGAGCCATAGAGAAAATGAGAAGAGTAAGTTCAAAATTTTAAATATCAATAAAAAAATAGATTCATTTGATTTTACTGAAAAACTTCAAAGTGTTGGAAATTATTTAGATGGAGCAATCCCTAAAAATTCTGCAGAATATGATTTCACATTATATAAAGTATGTCAAATCACAGAGGAAATAAATGAAAATTACTTTGATGTGTTTAATTTAGATGTTGAAAAAGCACTTAAAGAATATGAAGATGATGGTGAGGGTGCATTAAATCTTATAAAATTAAACTATAAAGAAGGATTACCATTGTTGTATTATTCGAATATAATTTTCTTTGACAACATGAATCAAACATTACCACAAGGAATGGATGTTTCATCTAGAGTACTTATTGATTGTAAAAAACTTGATTTTAAACTTGTTTCAAAAGAAAAATTTAGAACAAATAACTATTTTACAGAAAGTAATAACTTGATATTCCCAAAGACAAAAGATGTTTTTGTTTATGAATATGATGTTGATATAAAAAGATAAATAAGTGGTACAAAAGATAATTAAATACATAGTATTAAACTAAGGCCACTTTTGTTGTGGCCTTTTTGTTTTGAAAGGTTGAAAAATGATTAATAGAGCTATTATAATTGTATTAGATGGATTTGGGGTAGGTGAATTGCCTGACGCAAAGGATTATGGAGATGAAGGAAGTAATACATTTGCAGGTATTTATAACAATACTGTACTTGAAATTCCCAATTTAAAGAAGCTTGGACTTTATAATATTCAAAATATTGGAATTGATAATAAAGAGGAAAATCCTATTGGTATATTTGGTAAGGCTGTAGAAAGAACTTGTGGTAAAAACAGTCCAGTAGGCCATTGGGAGATTTCTGGATTTATTAAGGATAAGCCTTTTAAAACATATCCAAATGGATTTCCACAAGAACTACTTGATGAAATAGCTAGGCTTGGAGGAATAAAAGGATTTATATGTAATAAAAAAGGTTCAGGAACTGACTTTTTAAGAGACTATGGTGAGGAGAGCATTAAAACAGGCATGCCTATTGTGTATACATCAGCTGATAGTGTTTTCCAAATTGCAGCTCACGAGAGTGTTCTACCCGTTCCAGAATTATATAGATTATGTGATATTTCAAGAAAAGTGATAGATGAAAAAGGCTATGAAATTGGCACTATTATTGCAAGACCTTTCATTGGAGATAACAGGGATAATTTTATAAGAACGTACAATAGAAAAGACTACGAGGCCCAAGATTTTGGAAAGACAATGCTCGATATACTTGTTGAAAATGGAAAAAAAGTAACGGCTATTGGTAAAATTGAAGATTTATTTTCTGGTAGAGGAATTACCGAAAGTATTCATACAGAAGGAAATGCTGATGGAATTGAAAAGACAATTACTGCAATTAAGAATTCTAATTCCGAACTGATTTTTACTAATTTAGTTGATTTTGATATGTTATATGGACATAGAAATAATATTGATGGTTTTGCTAGGGCACTTGAGTATTTTGATGGAAAACTACCTGAAATTATTGATAATTTAAGAGAAAATGATTTATTGATTATTACAGCAGACCATGGTAATGACCCTAGTACACCGAGTACAGATCATTCGAGAGAGTATATCCCTATAGTTGCATATGGAAAGACATTAAAATCAAATGTTGATATTGGTATTAGACAAACTTATAGTGATATTTCAGCTACAATTCTTGATTTGTTGAACTTGCCTAAACTCGAAAATGGAAAAAGTTTTAAAAATGAAATTATTTAAGGAGAAGAACTATGTTTTCTAAATATGGTTATGTTGAAATTGATGGAATTCCTATCGATATAGATAGATTGCCTACGGATAATATTCAGCGATATATTGAAATAAAAAAAGAGCAAAGACAAATTTTGATTGATGATAAAAATGACATTCTTACTCAATACATAAAAAAAGATGAAGAATGAGGTGGCAAAATTGAGATCTTTAATTAATAGAGCTAAAAGTACTATTGGCAATAAATATAAGGGGTCAATCCTATTGAAATGTAAAATTGAAATGTGGGATAGTGATTTTCAAAATTACGATGAAGAAAAGTGGATGAACTCTGTATCTGAAAAAATTAATACTGGACTTACAGTCACGCAAGAAGTTTGTGATAACGTTATAACACCATTGGTTGAAAAACAGCTTAATGGTTTAAACAAAGATTATGAAAATGTTTAAGAGGATACGATGATTATTTTAGAAAAATTAAATGATGTGTTAGATAAATTAAATAGAACTGAAAAAGAGCAAATGTATCTTGAGCTTGCTTTGTTTAATAAAAACAAAGAAGAACTTAAAGAAGAAAAATTAGAAAATGAAAAGTATTATTTAGAAAACCAAGCTAGATTTTATAATCAAAACCCAAAGAAAGTTAAAGAAAACATATTACTTAATTCGAAACTATATGAAATTCTAATAAATAAGATTATATTTATGTATGATTCAATTTTTGAAGATATAGTATCATATAAGCAAAATATTTTAAACAACCAGAAAATTCTTGTTGGGAATGTGATTTTTTATACTCAAAAAATAGAAGGCGAGGAAAATGAAGAAATCAAAAATCAATACTATTCTGAAATAAATGACATGATTAACAAAAGCAAGGAATTCGAAAGGGTTCTAAATGAATGTGATGAAAAAATAATATGGCTTAAAGAGGACATGATAAAAAGTATTAATTCATTATTTGTAAATCGAAATGTTCAAATCGCGATAAACGATAGCATAATAAATAGGACCATTCGTGGAATCAAGCATTTTTTTGTTGGAAAAAGGATGTATAAATCAATTAATAATTCCTATGTATCTATGATAAATGATCTTTCTAAAGCAATATCTGACAAAGAAAAAGAGCTTGCCAAATTTTCAATTACACTAAAGAAACATATAAAAAATTCTAAGAAAAGAATTTTAAAAGCAGTATAAAAAACTATGGACAATCCAATAAATATGTGTTAATATTATACACGGAGTTCCTTTGTTTGAACTCCACATATTACTTGCCGATGTGGCGGAATGGCAGACGCACATGACTCAAAATCATGCGGG
>Ga0247611_10008731_pt1 | contig 12405 bp, 1 predicted proteins | sample 177DNAGHGhighgp2_FD_192422 | JGI IMG/M metagenome (GOLD analysis project Ga0247611, IMG submission 192422) | Sheep rumen microbial communities from Palmerston North, Manawatu-Wanganui, New Zealand - 1770 DNA GHGhigh gp2 | ecosystem: Host-associated > Mammals > Digestive system > Stomach > Rumen ... | reverse complement strand
TAAAAAAATTGAAAAACACAAAAAGAAATACGAAGAAGAAAGTGAAAGTGAAGACAGCAATGATAGAGATAAAAAGGTTGAAAAAAAAGAAAAGAAAAATAAAAAAAAAAAAGATAAAAAACAAAGTTATTCTAAAAAAGGAAAGGGAAAAAAATCCGATGATGAAGAAGAAGGAGAAGAAGAAAAGAGCTCAAGAGATAAAGAAGTTAGACATAGTAAATCAAAGAGAAATAGAAAAAAACATGAAAAAAGTAGTTCTGAGAGTGATAATAATGATAGTAAAAAAAAGGATAAAAAAGATAAAAATAAAGACAAAAAATATAAACAAAAAAAAGAAAAAATTAAAAAAGATTCAGAATCAGATATTGATTCTGAAGAAGAAGCAAAAAAAAAGGATAAAAAGAAGAGCAAAAAGAAGTCAAAAAAAAATAGCTCAGATAATGAAAGTTCGCAGTCAAGAAAAGAAAAAAGTGAAGAAGATGAAGAAGATTCAGATGATTCTAGCAAATCAAAACATAAAAATAAAAAGAATTCAAAAAAAATAAATCAAAAGAAAATCAAAAATAAAGAAGATGTACATTCTTCAAATACAGACTCTAATGATACATCCAAAAAGAAATCTAAAAAAGGAAGAGGAAACCGTTTTTCAGTAAAAAAAAGAAATAGTAGTTCTTCTTCATCAAAATCAAAAAGATCCAAATCAAGTTGTACAAATAAAGAAATGCAAAAAATAAAGAATAAAAAAAAAAAAAAAAAATTTTAAGAATAAAAAAAAAAAAAAAAAAAAAAAAAAAAAAAAAAAAATTATCTTCAGGTTCAGAGCAAGAATCAAATGAAATTATAGAAGATATAAAAAAAGACAAAGATAAAATTGAAAAATCTTCTTCAGAATCAAAGCATGAAAGTGATGATGATGATATAAAATCTAATAATGAGGAAAACAATATAAAGTTAGGAAATTCAGAAAGAGCAGAAGTAAATGTTACAAAACATACTAAAATAATTAATGAAATTAGAACTTCTTTTGATAAATTAATCCCTAAAAATCAAAGTGGTAAATTTTTAATGGATGAAAAAAATAATAATATAGATAGTCAAAAATCTATTCAAGATATAATAGATAATTTTTTGAAAACAGATTCTGTCATTAAAAAATATATATCAGAATTCAAATCTGATGAAAAAAAGAAAAAATTTTTCAAAAAGCAAGGATTTATTTTGACAGAAAAATCAATGGAAAGAATGGCATTATTAATTCATTATATCTTAAATGGAGTACCTGTTTTATTTGAGGGAAATACTGGCACTTCTAAAACACGTACAACTTTAACTGCATGTAATTATATCAAAAAATTTATTCAAAAAAAAGGAGATAATGAAAGAGAATTAATAAGATATAATTTAAGTGCTGAAACCAAAATAGATGATATTATAGCTAAATATGTCAGTGATCAAGATTCATTTATAGGTTTAATTGTTCAAAATGGCCCTTTTGTAGATGCTTATGTAAATGGGAAAATAATATTATTCGATGAAATCAATTTAGCTCCAGCAAATGTACTTCAATGTATACAACAATCTTTAGATAATGGATTTTTAAGTGTTGAAACAAATGGTAGGTGTCTTTTAAAATTTAATAAAAATCCAAATTTTGCTTTAGTAGCTACACAAAATCCAAATAAGGGGGCTTTTGCAGGAAAAAGACAAGAATTAGGGCCAGAATTTTTATCAAGATTTCAAAAAATTTATTTCCCTGATATTTTAAAGGAAGAAATGCAGGAAATTGCATTGGGTATTGCAAAAAATGTAGAGTACTTAAAATCATATGATAAAGACGAAAAATATAAAAAGCAATTGCTTAAAGACATTGTTAATTTGCATTTTGATTGGGCAAAAGAAACTGATTCTCAGGTGGATATACAATGCTTTACAATTAGAGAAATTGAGTCAGTTATAGAATGCCTTTCTAATAATGAGGATCCTTATAATGTCATTATGACTATTTATGGGGGTAGATTTAGACAAAATAAAAAAGATAAATTAAAATTAAATTTAAAAAAATATGAAATATTATCAAAATTAAGTGAAAATAAAGAATCTTTACCAGACGATTTTCCAAAATGCTTTATTAATAATCCTTTAGTTCAAACTGTTAAAAGTGTTTTATTGGCTCTCAGAAATAAAAGAAATGTTATCATAGTTGGAAATGATGAAAGTGGTTTGACACAAGTTGCTGAATGGTGCTCTCTATACTTCAATAAAGAAATAAAATCAAAAAAAATTGATGATTCATTTATTTGTTTTTGTACTAAAAATTTAGAATGTACTGATCTCATTGGAACACAAAAAATATCAGATTCTTCAGGAGATGATAATGAATTAATCAAATTTGAGCCAAGATTTTTATATAATGCAATAGAAGAAGGTAATTGCGTTGTTTTAGATTGTATTAATGAAGCTCCTTCTAGAGTTATAGAAAGATTAAATGGATTATTAGATAAAAAAAATTCTAAAAAAGAAGAAAAATTTGAGGTTCCGGAAAACACAGCCAACCCTGAAATAAATATAAATAAAGACTTTAGAATAATTTGTACTTCAAACTTTGAAAAAATAAATCAAATATCACCAGCATTTGTCAATAGATTTGAAGTAATAGTTTTAGAAGATCAACTAAAAGGTTTAGGAGATTCAAAAATTAAGAAATTTATTGAATTATTATGTAATAAATATCAGAAAGAATGTCATGATAATTATAAAAAGAGAAGAGAAAAAATAAAGAAAAATGATAAGAGTAAAAAAAGAGTGAAAACTGATGACCCATTTTCAAAGAGAAGTAATAAAGAAATTTCAAATAAAGGGAAAATGAAAATAGATAAAACTATTGAAGTATCCTCAGAAATGATGGATTTAATTTTGGAAAAAATAAGAATTTTGTCTAAGGGAAGAAATCCCAATGAATCATTTGACGATTCTACTTCCTTAAGTTCAGTTGGTGATAAAGAGGTTGATGAAAATTCAAAAAAATATTTAACAATGTCATCAGTTAATAAATTTTGTAGAACTTTGATCATATTAATAAATAAATTTAAGGCTCAAACTTATATATCTTTAGAGTCAATTATTGATTTTTCTTTTGAATTATTATTTGAAGAGCATTTATCAAATAAAAATGAAAAAATTCAAAAATATTTAATAGAAGAATTAATTGAGTCAAGTAAACAAGTGGGAGATTTGGGTGAAGAGCAATATTATTTTGAAAAATCTGAAAGTTTAAAAAGATTTATGGTTCAGATGTATGCTTGTTCATTAGTTAATCAATATTTATGTATTATAGGCCCTCCTGGTATAGGTAAAACTATAGGAGCAAGAGCATTTTCTTTTATTAGAGAAATTATTTTTGGAATTATATATGAAGCACCTTTTTATATGCACACTTTTAATCAATTTACTAGGCCAAGTGATTATTATGGTATTTCTTCTCTAAAGGATGAAAAATTGTTTTTTAGGGAGGGAACATTAACAAAATCTATTAGACAAGGAAATGTTTTCATTGGTGATGAGTTTAATATTTCCTCTGAAGATTGTATGAAAGCAATAACCCCAATATTGGAATTAAAATTCAATGAAGATATTTTAATACCTGGAATAGAAAATAAAATAGCAATAGATCCTGATTTCTTTTTCATTATATGTCAAAATACTAAAAATACTTTTGGCCGTAAAGATTTGCCTGAAAAAATCAAAGTTAAAATAAAAGTTATAAATTATCCTGATAGAATAAAAGAAGAAATCGAGGGAATTTGTGAAAGTATATGTGAAAATTTATTCAAAGGAAGATCACAAAAGAATTTGACTGCAAAAGAAGCAAGATTATGTGGAGATTTTATGATGTCATTAAATGAAAAAGAAGTTTTGACACCATGGTCTTTAAGAGATATATCAAAGCTATTTCAAAGAATTTATAAGCAATCCATAAATCCTAAAAATTTTGAGGGTTTGAAAGTTCAAGAAAATATTTTATTTTATATTTTATCTTCTACAAATGATTCTTTAATAAGTGAAAGATTGCCTGCTGTTGTTGATTTAATTTCAGAAACATTTAAATTAACTCCTAATGAAAGCTCTATTTTATCTGAATTATATACTGCACCTTCTTTTATAAAAAATCGAAATGGTAAAATTTATATCGAAAAAGGAAAAATAAGCATTTTTTATTGCATTTATAAGAAAGAAATTTTTGAAAAATTACATGGATTGCCAAGTATTTTAAATGCTTTATTCAAAATATTAATAGCTAGTGATGATGAACCAATTCTAATTTCTGGACCAAGTTCATTTAAAACATTTTTAGCACAATTATTATTCCACAATGGAAAATCTGAAGTTATTTCGCTAAATTCTGAATCAACTATATCTCAACTTATAGGTTCTGCAACTTTATTAACTTCTGAAAAAGCAAAAAATTATTATTTAATGCAAATTTATGAAATCTTACAAGCAAATAATATTGATAATTTATTAAAAGATTTAGAAGATTTCGATAAAAACAAAGAAAATATTAAAAAAACTATTGGTGAATTAACCAAAAACAAAAAAATAGATAAAAATTATACATTTTATTATGCATTAGAACATTTTAAAGAAAAATTATTCAGGGATGAAAACAATAAAAAAAGTTTATTTGATATGATAATAGAATTTAAACCAGGTATTTTTATTTCAGCTAGAATTAGAGGAAGTAATTTGATATTAAAGAATATAACTTATGTCAAAACAGAAAATTTAGAAAGACTAAATGAAGCACTGACAGGCAATAAAAAAATTACATTAAATGAAGATACTCAAAATTCATTTACTCCAGAAGATAACAAAGAAATAAGTTTTAGTAATGATTTCAGAGTAGTTGGAACTTGTAATGAAGGAGAAGAGACATCACTTTCAGATGCATTTTTATCAAGATTTACTTTAATTTATGTGGATAAATATTTGGAAGAAGAAGAATTGAAAGTATTAAAAGACACCTCAAAAGATATTAAAGACATCGAATTTTTAAATCAATTATTAGATAAATATTATAGTGTATTTCCTGACTCAAATAGAATGAATTTATCACAAAAAATAAATTGTTTTAATATAACGAAAGAAATAGATAGAATAAGAACAAATAATTCTTATAATGAAAATTTAAAATTAGTTGCATATTATTTATTAAAAGGACTGAATGAAAAAAGAGAAGAAAAAATAAAAGAAATTAATAATATTTTCGATATTAATAAATATTATGATGATAAAATTAGAAAATCCCCTATTGAAATAGTCAAAAATTTAGAAGAATCTTTTGTTAAATCTAAATTAAATGATTTAATAATGAATATAAACCTTCAAATTGAAAAAAAGACAAAAAAAGAAAAAGAAAATGAAAAGCATAAGGAAGAAGAAGAAGATAAAGATAGCGATAAAGAAAAAAAGGAAAAGATAAGTTTGGTCTTTACTCATAAAATAAAGGAAATTATAGATGCTATTCATTTTTGCTTATCTTCAAAAACTCCATTAATTTTGGAAGGTGAATATGGACAAGGAAAACTATCTGCTATAGAATATTATGCAAAGTTGTCTAAATTAGAATTGATTCAGGTCCCAATTTCTAAATCAACTAAAGTTGATGATTTATTAAGCAAAATTACATTTAAAAAAAATAAAAAAGGTAATTTTAGTTTAGTAAATTCAAAAACTCCTTTATGCCATGCAATAGAATGTGTTGATAATTTTCCTAATAAATTAGTGGTTTTAGAAGGAATTAACAATGCAACTCCTGCAGTGTTAGAAATTTTAAATTCCATTTATGGGAAAAAGGGGACAAATATTTTATTACCAAATGGTTCAAAAATAGTTAAAGGAAATATGAATTTAATATCTATATTCAATCCTTCTGATGATTTCACGAGAGAAAAGTTACCTGGAAATTTAATAAATAATTCATTATATTATATTGTGGAAGATCCATCTAAAAATGATATTATAAATATAATTTCTTATCTTTTCAATGAAGCAGAATTACCTAAAGGTGAGCAAGAGGAATTTACTAAAAACTTTTTAAAAGCTCAAAAAATAGCTAAAGAAGGAGTTGGAGAGTTCCCAATTACTTTGCATGAAGTAAGGAAATATATATCTTTCAGAAAATCTATTCCAAAATTAGATAAAACAATTTTTATGACTTTTATTTTCAATTATCATTTCAGCCAAAGGGAAAATATATATAAAGCCCAAAAAGAGCTTAAATTAGATACATTCTTATTTAATCCTATAATCAATTATAATGGAGATAAGAAATGTTTAACTTTTAAATCAGCAAAAAAAGGTAAAAGCAATCAATTAAAAATAGATATTAAAAATCCAGATAAAATAAAGACAAAAAAACTTATTAATAAATTTAATTCAATGACTTTGACAGAAAAATTATGCTTTCTTTTTTTAATGTGTTGTGTTATTGCAAAGAAAACTCCTATTATTCAAGGAGTAACAGCTTCAGGAAAATCTTTCATAATTAAATTACTTGCTGAAGTTTTAGGACAAGATTTAAGTATTTATCAATTAAATTCTAACTCTGGCATATCTCTTTTTACTGGGCAATCAATTATGAAAGAAGAATTTGATAAAACAGAAAAAGAAAAATTAAGAAATATACTAAAATTATTAAATATAAAAGATAAAAAAATAAAAGATATTAATTCAAAAGATTTTTCTGAATTCAAAAGAAAAATAGATAAAAAAATAAAATCATCGAATATAAATGAAGAGGATAAAAAGAAATATGAGAATGCAAAAGACACATTAACTATATTAAAATCTCCATTAAATAGATTTATGCATCAAGATTCAGAATTAATAACAGGTATAAAAACTGGAAAATGGATAGCTTTAGATGGGATTGAAATGGCTAGTACACAAATCTCTGAAAAGCTAAGTCCTTTATGTGGAGAAGCCCCAACATTAAATGTTTTTGAATCAGGTCTTGAAGATTTAAATTTTGATTCCTCTAATATAGATCCAAATTTTAGGCTATTTATTAATTATAATCCATCTTCTCAAAATGCCAAAAAAATTGATCAATCACTATTTAATAAATGCATCAAATTTACTATGCCCTCAATAGATTCAACTCCTAGAGATGCAACAACAATGCTATATGAGAGCATAATGAATAATACAAAAGATAAAGATGTAACATTATGGTCTAATCTATGTGCCCGTATAGCTAGATATCATATCGAAGAGACTAAAAAGAGTAAGGAAAATACCGATTTAGTTGCAGGAAATGTACCTTTTACTTCAAGGAACTTATGTTTTATTTCAAATGATTTTCATAGATCTTTTGAAAATACAGAAAATATTACTATAGAATCTTGGCTTCAAAGTATCTTTGATAATTATTATTGGAGGTCATTTATAAGCTATTCACAAAAAGAGAAAAAAAAATTTATGGAAAATACTTTAGATATTATTAAAACAATACCAGACAATCAATATAAAGTCGATCAAGAATTAGATTTCACTGAGGAATTTAAAGAAATAGTTGAAATCTTAATTGAAATTCAAAAATATGCTGTAAGAAATGTCGAATACAGAGAATTTGAATTTAAAGAGTTCTTAAATTATTGTCTTAAAGTGCCTATTAATAAAGAAAAATTACAATCAATTTATAATAATTTATATGATACTATTCTTCTATTAGATAATAATAATAACATGGATGAAATTCTTAAAAATAAGTTTTATCAAATTAATTTTGTTAAAAATAATTATGAAAATATATTGAATCATTTCAATCATGTAAGCGGATTTGAAGATAAATTGGAATTAACAAATGATCAATTATTAAAAAATGAGGATATCAAAAATTATTTATTAAGAATGAGATTTTTAGATTTATTACTAAAAAGTGAAGATAAAAGAATATATGAACCAAATTTAAATTATGAGTTATTCTCTCCTTATTCTACAGAACTTTGCAAAAGATTATTAGAATTAATAAAATATCAAACAAAAATTTATTTTGATGAATTAGTTTTATTTTTATTTGAATACCCAGAAGCTTTTAAAATAATACATTATTATTATCCTTATAATAATAATGAATTAAAAGAAGGTGAATTAAAATATGCCAATTATTACATTTATTTTTGGTATAATTTATATATCAAAAAATTTAATTTTTCTGTTAGAATAAAAAATCAAAGATATGATATAGTATTCCCAGAAGAAGATCAAGATCAAAAAGCTAATCCCTATTTTGTTTTAAATGAAAAAAATTCTTTATGTCTTTCAAAAGAATCATTTTTGAAAAAGAATTATAAAAGCCTAACTGATGGTAAATATGATTGCGAAATATTTTATTTAGATAAAACTCCTGAAGAAAATACTCAAAATATGCTTAAATTGGTAAATACTAATTTTAATGAATTATATAAGGAATCCCCTTTGAAAAGCTTAGATGAAATAAACAATTTACAATTAGAAACTGCCAACTTTTTCATGAGCAATTCATCTACTTTAATAAGTAGAATTTGGTCTTTATTAATAAACTTAACAGATAAATTTTCGGATGTCATCAAATATTTGAAAAATTCTTGTTGCTTTTTAGAAAAAGATTCTTTAGCAATATTTGAATATTTATATAATAATTTGGATATTAACCATTTAATTGATCTTATTAAAAATATGTCTGAATTATCATTTTTCTGTGAATCAACTTCAGAAAGTATGCTTTGGAAATATAAAACTTTATTCAATAATTTAGAATTAGAGGAGAAAGATGAAAATGATAATAAAAATAAAAATGAAATTTATTATGATTATTTCAAATCACAAAATGTAGATGCTGATGAGGAAATAATATTAATAAAAAATGAAATAAATAATTTAAGTAAATTGCTTATTTACTGGAAAGAAGAAAAAGTTGATTCTTATAAAAGTAAATTATTGACTCTGCAAAATTTAATTGTTTCTTATAAAAATAAAGATAATGAAGACGCGGAAATTACAAAATTAAGAGGTGATGCAAATGCTCTATTGATTCATTTGGAGAATAAAGTTAAAAACAAAACTTCTTCAATAAAATCATTAAACTTTTTAAAAGAGGAAATAACTAAATTTACAACTTCTAATAAGCCAACTAAAGAATTATATAAAATTTTATATAATAAAGTAATTATATTTATTAATTTAGTAGGAAAGGAAAATGAGAAAAAAAAATTGGATACTCTATTTTTACCAAATAAAGACCAAATTAGAATGATCGATACAAAAAATTATAAACTCCATGATTTGATATTCTGGTATTCTTTTGTTGAAGAAAATTTCAATAAAATATTTGACCCAGATACAAGTGAAAAAGAGTCTATGGAATTAACTATGAATTTATATAAGGATAGTGAATTGGATCCTATTATGACATTTATAAGTGAAAAAAAATTAGCATTAAGTGGAGAAAATAAAAATTTATCATTTATAGATCAAAAAAAGATAAAGCAAATGCTTAGAGGTATCTTCATTTCAAAAATAAGAAATCATAATATAGATTTAAATGATGTTAACGACTTCGTAAAAATATTAAATTCTAGAATAAATTATACTGAAGAAATACCAGACGAAGAATAGTATTTTAGTTATTTGATCTCTGATAAATATCCAAAAAATCTAAAATTAAGAATGCCAATTTTTGATCCATTCGATATCTTTTATTTATTTTATAAATATGATAAAGGAAATCTTTATAAGTTAGGAGAAATTTTTAATGGAGTTAATTGTAATTTCGGAGGAATAAAGGATATTGCAGATGAAATATTAAAAAAGAGTGATTATGATAATATGGTAACTCTTTCTGAGGATTTGGGAAAATTATTTTATCAAAATATTTGTGGAAAAGAGCTAAAAAATGAAGGAAATTTAGATTTAATAGAATTTCTAAATAAAGAATCTGAAAAGCAAAAAGAATCAAAAAATAAAAAAGAATTATATATTAGAATTGCATCAAGTTTATCATTTATTAAATTATTCCAAGAAAAAATAAGTAATAACCAAAAAAAAAATAGTAATAAGTATAAATTTGTATTAGATGATTTTTATAATTTATTAAATGAAAAAAATAAATTGATAAATTGTTCAAATATATTTAAAAAAGAAAAAGAAATTAAAGAAATTGATAAAAATAAATATTTATTTTCTCCTTCATTTATTTTTTATATAAATAATCATCAAACATTTGTTAATGAATTATTTAATAGTATTAACAATTCTGATAAATCAATTATTTATGATTTAAATAAAGAAAGAAAAATAGATTATCTACCATTTTGGCTTTATATATTAAGAAATATATCTTCATTAAATTGCATAGAATATGGTAAAAAAGATGATTCAAATTTAGCAAGTCATATTTCAGATAAAATTAGAAAGAAAATATCTTATTGTCTGAATGAAAAGAAGCCTCTAGATATGAAATGGTTAAATTTAGTAATAGATAATATCTCTTCAGAAATATTAGTTCCTAAGATTCATTTGTTTTATAATTTTTTCAATTCATTGATTAATAATTTAAATTTGACTAGTAAAAATTTGAAACATTTTGTTTTAAATGAATTAGAAAATTATTTTTCAGAAATAATAGACTCTGTATTTAATGGAAATATTGATAATTTATTAGATGAAAATATAAATGAAGATAAAAAAAATATTATTTTGAAATTCACAAAAAATCCTTCATCTTATTTATATGAAAAAATCAAAACAAATGTCAATGATAAATTTATTGATGCATTGAAAAAATCAAGTATATATTATTTAAATGAGAATTTCAATAAAAAATTTGGAGAATTAAGCGATGATTTTATATCTAAAATTAAAGAAACTAATGAAGAATTATTTAATATTGAATATGAAAAATTAAAAGAGAATCACATTAAAAAAGTTAGTGCAACATTTGGTGATTTATGCAAATGGAATTCAAATATGATTTCTTCTATTGAAAAAATAAATTCTAAAAATGATTTTGGTTCATCAATTTCTGAAAAGGAACATAAAAATTTGAATGAAATAAAATATGAATTATTTAAATTTAAAAAATATGGGATAAAAGAAAAAAAAGAAGAGCAATTAATATATTATGAATTGCCCTATGATTTCACCAGAATTAAAGATAAAAAATACAATTTAAAATATATGGATAAATATGTTGAAACAGATATTGATATTCATAAAGGAAATATGTATATTATTAATGATAAAAATGATGATGAATTTAAAAATAAATTTAAAATTGAAATAATTGAGGAAGATGTTGGAGAGGAAGATGAGGAAAATGATAAGAAAGACAAAGAAACCAAAGAAAAAGATTTAGAGAAAGTTAAAAAAGAAGAAGAAGAAGATAAAGGAGATGACTCTATTAAAGGAAAAGATTCAGAATTATTAATAGAAAAAGAAGAAGATAAAGAAAATAGAGATATTGAAGTTGAAAATTTAGAGGGAACAATTTTAAAAGAAGAAGAAAGAAAAGATGAAAAAGAAAATTTTCTTGATGAGAAAAAAAAAGAAAAAGAAGATTTTAAAATTGAAAAATTTATTGATTTCAAAAAAGCAAAAAAACTAGTTTTTTCAAAATTCGAAATTGAAAACGAAGAAAATATAAAAAATTCAATTGAAAAAGATATGAAAATTCCAAAGGAAAAAGATGTGAAAAATCCTCCAGAAATTTTATTGTCAAAATATAATGTAAAAGAATTTTCAAATTTTATTGAAAATTTAAAAAAATCATCATTTTCTTTATATGAGATATTAAAGGAAATAAAAGAAAAAAAAATAAGTCATAAAAATATAATTAATGATTTCGAAAAGCAAATTAATGATTTATTAATGAATTTAAATAAAGTAAAAGAAACTCTAAAATTAAACAAAAATGATTTTGAAGATTTAAATAGTTCATCTAAAGAATTAGATAAAGAAATTTCTGAATTTAATTTAAATTTGAGTAAATATCATGATAGTTACCTTAAATCCATAAAACCAATATTAAGTGAATTTTTTGGTGTTGAAGAAAGTAATCTTTTTAGTTTAGATTTTTCTTTACCTTTTATTCCTAAAAAAATTTCACAATCTGGAATTTATTTAGATAAAATGAATAAAGATTCTGAAAATTTATGTGTGCCTATTATTAATATTGATAGTGAAGGAAAGGACTTAATATGCTGTTACAAATCATTAGAATTAAATTTAGGGAAAACTTGTCCTGCCTTTTATCATAAACCTTATATAATTAATATTATATCATTTGTAAATGAAGACATGACAGTTAAAATTAAATCTTATAAAGAAAGTAAAATATACAAAAAAGAAAAAAAAAAGAAAAAAATG
>Ga0247611_10008730_pt1 | contig 12405 bp, 4 predicted proteins | sample 177DNAGHGhighgp2_FD_192422 | JGI IMG/M metagenome (GOLD analysis project Ga0247611, IMG submission 192422) | Sheep rumen microbial communities from Palmerston North, Manawatu-Wanganui, New Zealand - 1770 DNA GHGhigh gp2 | ecosystem: Host-associated > Mammals > Digestive system > Stomach > Rumen ... | reverse complement strand
GTCGTCGGTTTACCATCGACTACAATTACAACAGCAACCATATCGAGGGAAACACCTTGACATATGGTCAAACGGAGATATTATTGTTGTTCGGAAAGGTAATAGGTGAAGCTACTGTTCGTGATGTGCAGGAGATGACAGCAAGTAATGTCGGACTGAAGATGATGGCTCAGGAAGCAATGATACAGGACATGCCGTTGACGCAAAACTTCATCCGCACGTTGCATCAAACACTCTTGCGTGAGGACTACACCGTCTACCGAACGCTTCCGGGAGGTGTTCAAACAAGTTACACTATTCATGCCGGACAGTACAAGACGCGCCCGAATAGCGTAATCACACGATATGGTGACCGGTTTGAATATGCTTCTCCGGAAGAGACTCCGGCACTGATGTCCGACCTCGTTAATTGGTACAATTCCGAGGAGGAAGCCGGTAGGTTGTCTCCGATTGAGTTGGCAGCGTTGTTCCATTATCGTTATATCCGTATTCATCCGTTCGAGGACGGTAACGGTCGTATAGCTCGACTGATAGTGAACTTCATCTTGTCGCGCCATGGTCTTCCGATGATTGTGGTACGTAGTCGTAAGAAGCAGAACTATTTGGAGGCATTGCATCAGGCAGATCTGATTGTGGGTAAAGTGCCAAGTGACGGAGCGCATGCAACCATCAACGATATTGCGCCGTTTGTGCAGTATTTCCAAGGATTAGTTGCCAATGAGATATTTCATGACTATCTGTTTGTGACGCAAAAAGATGAGAATGTATGGTGGTACGACGGTGAGATGATTGAGTTCCGCACACCGAACTACGCGAAGATTTTGCGAATGATGCAGACACGACCGGCATTGACGCAAGAGGAAGTGCGGGAGGAGTTGGGCATCAGCATCACAGCTATTGCTAAATTAATAGGGCAACTGATAGACAAAAATTATGTAGAAAAAGATGCTAACGGATCGTGGCGGGTGTTCATCACTCCTTCTATCTAATTAGGATACAATTCGTAAATTTCTGACCCTTTTAGGATACACTTTGTAAAAAAATGCGCGTGCGTATTGCGTACGTGCATTTTCTTTTATAATTTTGCGCCGACGTTGTTTATGTTGCGAAAAAATCACAAAAATTTTATACTTAAATAAATCTAACACAATGATGAAAAAGACTATTCTTTATTTGTTAGCAGTTTTGACGCTGGCAAGCATCCCGTCTATGGACCTCATGGCCAGTAGAGCCAGCCACGGAGACTGGTATTTCCGTGAAGAATGGGGTGGTACGCAGTATTCGGCTTACGTAGCGGGTAACGGGAAAGTGCATTACAAAGTTCTCGTTTTTGCCAGTGGATCGAGTCGAAATTTCTGGGCGTATTCGGATGAAAACGATATCACCCAAGGTTCCCGTTGTTGGACGCAATTGCAAGGATCTGCCGCTCAACCGGTCTTCCTGATATACGAAGCGGACAACAATGGGCATAACAGACCTATAGGAGATGACTGCAAGGGCTGCAACCCCAACGACCGAGGTTGGGTACGATTGAAGGTGCTGTCCGATGCTATCGTCGTGACCAATACCTACGATGGTGTGCCTGTACATGTTGCTCCTGACGGTCAGTGGCACGAGTTTTATCTCAAACGCATGAGTACCGAGGATTGGTTGACCTATCTGGAGTTCGACTATATCGAACCTGCTGCATACGCTAACCAGACGTATTTTGTGGGCAATTCGGTGCATTACCGTCGTGAGGGTGGTGAGATAAGCGACCAGGCCAGAGGCGAACAAACCCGCGTATTGGCGGAAGTGGAGGGCGGCAACCCCGATCCGGCGCCGCAATTGCAAAACCCCTTCCTCTATGTCGTAAACGAAAACGGAACTACCGGTTTCGGTAAGATCGGGGTCCTGTATTTTTCCGTTCAAAAACCCTACAGGTGTTGGATAAACGGTACGGGAGATCCTATTGCTTGTGATCAAAACGCGGATATGCTGTATATGAATAGCGACGATGTGGTGCGCAGTTTTTACATCTCGATGGAAGTCCAGCGTTCCATGGATACAACGCAATCGATCATCTTGAAATCCAATACGATTAATATTCCCGCCTATCACAAGATACACGATTTCGCGATAAGAGGTTATAGGTATCAAGAGAACTCCAACCAGACGTTTTCCAACGACCGTTACAAAGAGATCTCATGGAAAATCTATTATCCATGGGAGGAGGATATTATAGACGGTGATATGTTCGAGATTCAGCGAGCCTACCATTCCGATTTCTCGGATGCGCAAACCATAGGCGTCGTCCCTATGGAGTATGATTCGACAAAACTCGACTACATAGGGGACGTGGCAGTACAGACCTATACCTACGTGGACTCGGTGCCTGAGGCATGGTGGAACCCCGTGGATAACAACAGGTATCAGCTATACTATCGTATCCGTCGTGCTTCCTCCGCACAGTGGGGATGGGTAGGACATGACTTTGCGGCAAGCCTTACGCACTATCCGGAAAATGAGTTCTCGCCCTTCATCTATACCAACAACCTCACCTATAGTCTGGCGAAGGATTTCGAGACGAGCCATAAGGTGAACTTCTCGCTGGCGCTTCCCAATAAGAATATGAATCCGGAGCGCAGCGCAGAGAAGCCCGGCTTCAGCTACTATTACCTGGATCCGAAGCAGCGCTTCATCCTGCGTAGGATACTCTCGGAGCTGCAGGACACGGTAGAGATTGTTATCCCGACCGACTCCGTTCAGAAGGCCATTGATGAAGTTCGATTCAATACGAATGACAGTATTTATTCGCGCGGCGCCATTACCATCCGCTATACCGATGTGGCTTCTACGCCGTGTGTCCACTATAAATACGAGGTCTGTATCGATACCACCGGAGTGACAGTCTCTCGTCCCGATAAAGACTATCCTGCCCATCGGCCGGTAAAACCCGCTTCGAGCAAAGACCAAAACGTCTATTTCACCGAGGCGGCGAATATCAGTACCTTCAGCGCGACAAAGTTGACCTATTCGGACGGCGTGCTGCTGACGTGGGAACTGACGGACGGCGACGTCGGCTATTATACGATAGAGACCCGCCCGGCAGGCAAAGATACGGCTTGGACGCTCGTGGTGGATAGCTTGACTACCGGTTGGTACAAAGACATTTCCGCCAATCCGTATGTATCTCCCGAATGGGAATATCGCCTGACGATGACCTATGAGTGCAACGGCAATACGAAGAGCGTTTCGGACTCTGTAGTCGGTAGCCGTAACCCCTACGGTAAGGTAAGCGGATATGTGCGGTACGAGGATGGTACCGCCTGCCCGGGTATCAAGGTGGTGGGTTCTCGCACCTCCGACGGGGAGATAGTACAGACCGTAGTAACCGATGAGAATGGTTACTACCTGCTCGACAGTCTTCTTTATGGCGAAGGCTATCCCTATGCGATCACCCCGACTTCTACCAAGGCGCAGTTCACTTATAACAACACCTCCGCTAATAATGCGAGTGTTACTCTCGGACTGGATGATTGTATCAAAGAGAATATCAATTTCGCCAATATATCTTCCGTCCGCATGACAGGACGCGTACTCTATGAGAACAGTACCGTACCGGCTCGGGATGTGAACTTCAAGTTGAATGGTATTCCCGTCATGAACGGTTCAGCGCTCTATAAGACAGATGCTTCGGGTAATTTCGAACTCCGCGTGCCGGAAAACGACCGCTTTACCCTCCAGGCCTTCAAAGAGGGACACACCTTCCTCAATAATGGTTTTGTCAAGATGGACGATGAGAGTGCAGACAGTACCCTCTTGCTCGTAAAAGCGCTGGACGATGTACGTATTACGGACCTGACGAAGGTGCGCCTCATCGGTCGTATCGCCGGAGGTAGGATACAAGCCGAGAAACCGCTGGGCTTCGGTCTGAGTACCAACAACATCGGCGATGACCTGCAAATGGTATTTGAGCTCGAGGGCGACAATATATCGCATATCGTCAGCATTCCGGAGGACAAGACTATCGATCATATCGATACGATCGTCCGCCATGACGTACATGATGGCGAACTGCTTGACTCGGTGGGCGCTACGTTCGTAGAGTATCAGAAGAAGCGCATCATCATCCGTCCGGATGTGACTACGGGTGAGTACGAAGTGGATATGTTCCCTGTTAAGTACAAGATCACCCAAGCGAACGCGAAAGGTTACGCTACCTTGTTCGCCGAGGGCAAGACCAGCGAGACGCTCGATCTGACCAACGCTCCGCTGCAGAAGCGCACGAATACGGAAGGCGGCAAAAGTGTGGACTATAACGAGACGTATTCGATCACCTATCATAGCCCGATTTCCGTTTCCTGCACGCAGCTGCGGTATGGTATGGAGGTAGGCTACTACGGCGAAGAGACCATCAATCGTAAGAATATCCACAACAAAAATATCAACGTACCGATTGCCCAAAAGCAGGCAGACGGCAGTTATACCTACCTTTTCGGAGCGCCGGTATTCAAATCGGATACCTATCAGTTCCGCGTAACGGCGCATGAGGACTACTATTATAACAACGAGCCGACCTCGCCGCAACACGAAGAAGTGCGTCTGCATGGCGGTACGCTCAAGGTTTATAACGGCATGTACGATGCGACCAATACCGAGATTCAGACGAAGGAACTGGATGCAAACGGTCAAGCCGAAATCACGGTGCCGGTCAACTATGTCTCCTTCCTTAAAACGGGCGAGAGCGCGCTGCGCGTACTCGACCTCTCCGTGGAGTACGAAGGTGCGTACGTAGAAAGCCAGGCCATCAAGGCTTTCGTGACCGGCGACAAAGCCAAAGGTCAGGAGTTCACCGCTTCTACCCACGGTAAAGTCGTGCTGCTGGATATCCTGCGTGATCCTCCCGGATCCGGTAGCTCTGCATTTATAGAATCAGGTACAACGTATAAATATTCGTATAATCTGAATTTAGCTTTTACCTTCGGAATTAATGTGGAGATCGGATACGGTACCAGTGCTTCGTATACGATGGGTACGTGGGCAGGTGTCGGCGGCGGCGCGTTTGTCGGCATGCAGACGGATATCAATACCGTTAAGACCGTAGGTCTCCCTATCGAAGGCAAATATGTCTATAAGCACAATGCGGTATATACCTTCACTACTACGGAGCGCATCGAGACCGGTAGTGATCCGATGTCGGTGGGTCCGTCTGCGGATGTCTATATCGGCGCGACGCAGAATGTGTATTACGGTTTGATGGATGCGGTTCAACCGCTCGACTCGCTTACCTATGTCACCCTGGCGGCGCGTTCGGCGAACGGTACCATGCGTGCTATCGCGGAGGGTACGGATGCCGACGGACAGAAATATTACCTCGTTATCGGTACCGAGTTAGGCGCAGAGAGTTATATTGACGCCACCTTCATCTATACGCAGGATTATATTGAGAATACCTTGCTCGAGCAACTCAAACAGCGCCGCGACGCCCTCCTCATGACGGGCGACAGCGCTACCGTGGCAGCGATTGCTCAGGCAACGCACAAACCGGTTTACTGGAGCAAAGTCACGCCCGATGATGAGAACTTCGCGCAGGAGGGACACTACGTGATGATCCGACCGGATGACGATAGAGTATACGATGACGAAGTGGCATCCTATAACCGTCAGATCTACGACTGGTTCCGCTTGATGGTAGATAACGAAACGGAGAAGATCAATGCGCTCCGCGGGACCAAAGGAAAACTCGTCGGAACCTGGTCGCTCGGCGGTACTACCAAGATCAACCATTCCGAGAGTTACGAGTACTCCAATGCCTACACCTCTCAAGTGTTCTGGCCGGGATCATCCGGTAACCTCCCGGGGGCGGATATGGTCGCTATCTTCAAATACTTCGGTAAGACCGTAGGTGATAAATTGATCACAGCATACAATCAATTGGTAAGCGGTACCAATGAAGATGGTGATCCTACCTATGCGTCTCCGTTGGATTTGAAGGGTAAGACACCGGGCGCAAGCTGGACATTGAAATTTACGCCGATCCTTAATTTCGATATGGCCTTAGATCCGTCCTCCGGTGATTCGCATAAGAGAAGTACCGGCTTCACCCTGAAGGCGGATGATTTGGCGTACGGTCATTTGGATGTCAGCGTTTATCGCGTGGAAGACAAGCGCAGCGGATTCAATGATGATCCGGATGATACGATGGATGAGACGGACGCCAATGACGATTACGTCTATGGTTCGTATGTCTATTATCTCAACGGCGGTGCTACACGCTGCCCGTGGGAAGGACCGGACTCGACCCGTTTCTATACGCCGAAAGTGCCGCTCTCGGCAGGAACACTAAAACTCGAGAATCCGAAACTCGATATCGACGTTCACGAGCGCAGCAATGTGCCGGTAGATCAGGCGGCTGTCTTCACTCTCCGCCTCACGAACGAAGGTGAAGTGGGCTACGGATACGGAGCCGGTAATTATGCCATTCCATTTACGCTCAAGCTGGCAGAGGGTACGAACCCCAAGGGCGCACGTATCGTGATTGACGGTGTGCCGTTGCTGGAGGAAGGACGTGTTATCCGTCTCACCCGCGGCGAGATCATTACCAAACTCGTGCAGGTGTATGCCGGCGAAGGATACGACTTCGAGAATATATCGCTCTCTCTCGTTTCGCCCTGTATGGTGAATACCAAAGGACAATGTACTTTCTCCGTGCATTATATGCCGGTGGCTTGTCCGGTCAGCATCTCCGCGCCGCATGACAAATGGATCATGAATACCCTCTCGCCGCAAGACTCAGCCGGATGGTATCTGCCGGTAGTCATCGACGGCTTTGATGTGAACTATCGTAATTTCGATCATATCGAGTTCCAATACAAACTGACGACGCAGAGCGACGAAGCATGGGTCAACCTCTGCTCGTATTATGCGAACGACAGCCTCTATGAGAGGGCATCGGGTACGAAGGCTATGATCAGCGGCGGACGTATCGAGAATATCCGTTTCTATGGTGAGCGTGACCCGATGGAGCAGCAGTATGACCTGCGCGCTGTAGCGTTCTGCCGCCACGGAAACGGATTCATCACACGTCCATCTGCAGTCATGCGCGGTATAAAGGATACACGCGTGCCGCGCGTATTTGGCAAACCCAATCCGACGAATAGTATTCTTACCGGCGATAACCAGATATTGCTTCGCTTCAACGAACCGATAGCCGGCAATTATCTGGATAAGGACAATAACTTCCAAGTGACCGGTTATACCAATACCACAGGATTGTTAGCTTCGACTTCCGTCTTCTTTGCGGAAGCAGAGAGCTCGTATGCTTCGTCGCCAATCATGCGCAATCTGTCTGCCAAGTCCTTCACAATAGACCTGATGATCAAACCGGCAGAGGATGGTTCGAGCGCAGTACTCTTTGAGCATGGTGACGAGGGACTGAAGTTCGGTATCAAAGAGGGAACAACGCTGTATCTGCAGTTTGGAGACAAGGTGATTAGCTCCAAGCCTGTCAGCAAAGTGATCAGCGGTTTCACCCGTGTAGCGGCTGTCTATAACTACGAGAGTCAGAAAGTACTCTTCTATATCGGAACGGAGAATGTGAGCCTTGATCTCAACGGCTCTGATGCGCCTGTATACAGCGTCAAAGCTCCGCTTATTTTCGGACGCGGTTTCAGGGGCAACATGCTCGAAGCACGCCTCTGGACCAAAGCACTCACACAGGAGGAGATCAGCGATACCTACATGGTACAGATGACCGGTTACGAGCGTAAGTTAGCCGACTACTATCCGATGAACGAAGGAAAGGGGCATATCCTCGCTGACAAAGCGAACGGCGCATACCTGCTGCTGCACAACGGCAGTTGGACAACTCCTGATGGTATCTCACTCGCTTTCGACGGAAAGCACGATGGAATCCGGCTGAGAGACGAACTGCTCTCCCGTTCGTCAGCGAAGGATATGACCCTTATGTTCTGGTTCCGCGCCGAGTCGTTGCAAGGAGATACGGTAGCACTGCTCACAGCCGGCAATCAGGATGCCACTACAGGCGAAGCGCTTGGTTCCTTCATCGGTTTCCGAAACGGCGAACTCTACTACAGCAATGACCAACTGAATCAGCGGCTTGCCGGTTCATTCAACGATGGTGCATGGCACTCGTTCGTACTGACAATCAACCGTACCTATAACGCTACGGCTATCTACATAGACGGCAACCTCATCTCCTCCATCCTTTCGGACGAGGTGGGTTCGTTCAGCGGAACGATGTACCTCGGTAGCCGGGGATTAACAGGTAACATCGATAATCTCGTGCTGTTCGAGCAAGCATTGCCGCAGAACCTCATTGAGCAGTACGACAATATATCGCCATCCGGTGATGAGATGGGCTTGATGGCGCTACTCACCTTCTCTGATGACCAAGAGAACAGCAGTGGTATCATCCACAAAGTCTTCTCTCCGAATGACCAGCGTGTCTTCAAGACCTCCGAAGGTGTGGTTGTGGAAGGCAAAGTGCAACCGCTGATCGACTCGGCATATATCGAACAAGCTAAAGCGCAAGCCGACTACCTGAATCTCCCTCCGGCACGCGAGAAAGCTACGCTGAGCAAGATGAACTTCGATTGGGCGTACAACAACGATGAGCTGATGATTAACCTCAATATGTTCGATTATGAGATTAACAAACAGAATATCCAAATCACCGTCCGCGAAGTAGAGGATCTAAACGGCAACCCGATGGAGAACCCCGTCACATGGTCTGTGTTTGTGAATAAAAACCGTCTCAAATGGACTGAGAAGAACATCGAATATATCCTTGACCGCGACGAATACAGCGAGGATGTCTTTACCTTCAAGACGAAGATTGTCAACACCTCCGGTGAACGTTATCAGTTCACTATCGACGGTCTGCCTGCATGGCTCGCATGTAGCGAGGTAAGCGGAACGCTTGAACCCGAGGAAGAGAGGACGCTGACCTTCACCGTAGATGCACCGAACATGAACGTAGGCGATTACTCGGAACTCATTTATCTCACGGATATGAACGATCTGTCCGAGCCGCTTATGGTGGACATCTCTATTGAAGCGCAAGACCCGTGGCAGAACGCTGATTTCTCCGAGTACCCGACGACGATGAACATCCGCGCACAGGTATATGTGGATGAGAAAATAGACACCGATGCGGACGATATAGTAGCTGCGTTTGTGAACAACGAATGTGTGGGTAAGGTTAACATCGATGTGGACAAAGCCCTGAACGAGGCGTTTGTCTATCTCACGATCCATGGCTCGGACAGCTTGACTGGCGAGAATGTGGCGTTCCGTCTCTGGCAGGCATCGACAGGAAAGATCCTGCCGCTGATCCCCTCCGCTGCTATATCCTACAAGGCGAACACCGCTAAAGGTTACTCGCCTCAGGAGCCGATGCTGCTCAGCACCTCCTCCAAGGAGATGATGAATATCCAACTCTCCAAAGGCTGGAACTGGGTATCGCTCTATAAGATTCCTGCTTCGATGGCGATCGACGATGTACTCCCGTCTTATGTTTCGTGGAACCGCCACGACCAAGTCAAATCAACCGTGGCACTCTCCTTCAGCGAATATAACCGCGCGTCCGACGACACCTCCCATTATGAGTGGTATGGTACAATGGATACTTGGAGCTGGCAGTATATGTATATGCTTTATTGCCACGAAGATGTAACCGACTGGTACCTCATCGGTGACGAACCGACAATGCAGCAACGCACCATCTCCTTGCGTAATGGATGGAACAGCGTGCCGTACATGATGAACTCCACGAGAACCATCACGGACGCTTTCGCTGACTACTACGACAACGCTTCCGTAGGTGATGTGATCAAGAACCGTACCGCTATAGCCGTGTTCACAGAGAGCGGCAAATGGAAAGGTTCGCTCCAGACCCTCAAACCGGGGGAAGGATACCTCTTCTACCGCGTGGGTAAGGGAACCGTGAATATGGTTTATCCGGAGAACAAGCCGCTGCCGGTCGAGGCGAAAGCAGAAAAGAAAATGACTGCTCATCCCTACGCCACGAACATGGTCGTATTCGCTACCGCAGAAGTGATGCCGGTGGCACACGCGAACGGTATCGACTACACGCCGACGGAGATAGAGGACGGACAATACCTCTTCCTCATTGGCGGAGAGGATGCCGCAGAAGTGACATTCACACTCGATGGCGAGTCGGCGGAACAGACCGTTGGATATGAGCCTAACAAGATCGTGGGCACGATTCAGCAACCGCTTGAACTCACCGTACGGAAAGCATCCGATAGGGCAGAGAAGATCCTGATTAACGATCATGTCTTCATCCGCCGTGACGGCAAGACCTATAGTATTATAGGACAAGAAATAAACAAGTGATCCATCTTAATTAAATAAAACAATGAGAACAATGAGAAAATTATTGTTAATGGCTCTTCCCTGCCTCCTGCTACTCGGTGCAGCAGGGTGCAAGGGAAAAAGCGACGAGCCGGAGAACATGAAGGGTAGTGTGCCCCGTCCAACGAATTGGGTAGCACCGACAGATTACGATTACTCGTCTTCCATGACGGCTATTATTCGGCTGCCGGATGCGCTACAGGCTACACAGAAGGCGGAGGACCTGTTGGCAGCGTTCGACGCAGCAGGACATTGTCTCGGTGTCGCTTCGCCTTCAACAAAGAGCGGCGGAGAGAAAGGCTTGTTCTTCCTCTATATCACTGCACCCGCAAACGAGGCGGATAACAGCATTTCCTTGCAGTACTGGTCTGCACATTGGACCAATATTTTTACCCATACCGATGCCTTCGTCTTTGCAACGGATGCCCGTCAAGGTACGATGGATCAGCCGTTTGTGTTGAGATTTGAGAATTGAGAATTATGAAAAAAATTGTATTGATAAGCTGCTTGTTAGCAGCAAGCAGCCTGTGTTTATTCGCCGAGACTATTGACGCGAATGGAGCTACGCTGAACTATACTGCGGATGCAGAGTATAAAGCCACCATCACCGGTGCAACCGCTCTTCCGGAAGACGGAATCTTGATAATCCCCGATACGTTCAGAGTAGGGGAAACCAAATATACCGTCACCGCTATCGGAGATGGCGCTTTTAACGGCAAGGCTGCCTTGAAAGCCGTTGCTATCCCGACCTTTGTGACAAACATCGGCGAGAATGCATTCGCAGGTTGCAGCCATCTGGAATGGGTGGTTGTAAGGAATACCGACCCTAAGAATAATGTATCAATAGGAACATCGGCTTTCCCTGATTTCCGTTCCGGATCCACATTGTTATACCTCCACGACCAGTATTGGGGAGCAGTCAAACTGAATACCAGCGGAGCGGTAATCGGACTTGACTTTGGCGATTGGCAGAACTATTTTGCCGATGCGAATATCCACCCCTACGCGGCGGTGAATCCGGACCCCAAGAACCAAGATGCGTTCTACGGTACGATTTATTTCGCTACCTATGCCTTCACGGTAGCTTGGCCAGAAGGCGTGCAGGCATACACCGCTACAGCAGAAGGAAACAGCCTGAATATGAACGCTATTCCACGCGTAGGAGAGGTGCTCACTATCCCTGCTGACAATGGCGTGGTACTCCGTCGTGAAAGAGCGAACGAAGAGGATAATATCAGTTTTATTCTTCTTACTCCGACCGAGACTGCATCCGCGCACATAGCAGGCAATGTCTTCAGAGGCTATGAGAATAATAATGTAACAGTGTTAGCCCCATCCTATGTCTTGTATGGAGACAAAAACCATGATGTAGGGTTCTATCGGTTTGGTGGCGCAACGTATCAGGCTTTCCGCGCGTTCTATCACCCTGTCTCTGCTAATAATGCCCCGGCTCGTATCTCACTCAACTTTAACCATTCCGGGCAGACAACAGGAGTGGAGAAGGTATCTGCCGAACTTGGCGGATCCGGGAAAATTGTTAGAAACGGGCATCTGATTATTTTCCGTGACGGCAGGGAGTATAACGCACAAGGACAATTACAACAAGAAGGGAGAGGACTATGATGGAAACTAAAAAAATATACACCACTCCTCTATCATCGGAGCAAGCCCTTATGTTGACGACCCTCTGTAGCTCGTTTAACAAAGTTGGGCTGTCTGAAGAAATAGCTCCCGAGCAGTGGTAATCGCTGAAGACCGAATGCTGAATGCTTAAGGAAATTGCTTAAAGAAAAATCGCTCTAACGGGCGATTTTTTTTGCACCAACTCTTGCGCAATTCAAAAAAAAGCAGTATCTTTGCAGCGGATTTTAATCCGAAAACGGTCGTAATTGCGACATAATTCGTAATACAAACACATTATGGATATACAAAGAAACGAGTATGTAGAGCGGCTTTTCGCCAAAAGTTGGAATGGTAAAGTGAAGATAATTACCGGTATAAGACGTTCCGGCAAGTCGTTCCTTC
>Ga0247611_10008729_pt1 | contig 12405 bp, 6 predicted proteins | sample 177DNAGHGhighgp2_FD_192422 | JGI IMG/M metagenome (GOLD analysis project Ga0247611, IMG submission 192422) | Sheep rumen microbial communities from Palmerston North, Manawatu-Wanganui, New Zealand - 1770 DNA GHGhigh gp2 | ecosystem: Host-associated > Mammals > Digestive system > Stomach > Rumen ... | reverse complement strand
TGCCGTGGCATGCAGACCCGTCAGGGCCACAAGCAGCAGCATGAGGTTAAGTAGATTCTTCTTCATAATTACCAACAATTTAAATAGTATTGATTTTCAGCGCAAAGGTACTACTTTTTCAGACAACTTTCGCACAAGTGCGAGAAGATTGTTACAGCATCAGCACACCGGGGTCCACGCTAAGACACTAAGGCGCTAAGTTTTTCAAACATTATAATCAACGATGAGCTACATAAACAACATGCAGCATCAGACATCAGCTCAAAGGAGATGAGCACTAAATCGTTGTTTCGTGGAGTGGGTTAAAGGGCAAGGCGGAGACCGCGATCATCCCACTTGTATGACGGATTGTTGCCACTACGAAATGACATGCGGAAGAAGCTTGGATCGTTTCTCCAACTGCCACCACGGCTCACACGGTAATAGCCTTCAATAGGACCAGTTGGGTTAGTTTGAGATTCTGAATTATAATCATCATACCAATCTTGACACCATTCCCATAAGTTGCCGAGCATATCATAGAGGCCTAGTTCATTCGCTTTCTTGGTTGCTACAGGATGGGGCTCATTGACTGAGTTCTCGTCATACCAAGCTACATCATCAAGGTTGTCGCTACCAGCAAATCTATAGTTCCCACTCTTATTGCCGCCACGTGCAGCAAACTCCCATTCTGCCTCAGTGGGCAGGCGAAAGCGTCTCCCTGTCATCTCGTTCAAACGTTTGACAAACTCCTGGCATTCTGACCATGACACACATTCGACGGGACGATTCAGATCTCCTATAAACCTACTCGGATTAGACCCCATTACTGCCTGCCACAATTTCTGTGTCACCTGTGTCGCACCAATGTAATAGGTCGATAGCATCACTTCATGAGCTGGATACTCGCTATCAAGAGCTCCATTTCTTTGTCCCGTTGTTGCACCCATTGTGAAAGTGCCACCTTTGACACGGATCATCTTGAAAGAGACGCCATTGACTGTGAAATTCAAGATGTTAGGGGTTACTGGTGCCGTATTCTGTTCTGTCGGAGCATCGATAAAGATATTCTGCGTTACTGGTGCCGTTATAATTGATGAGGGAGCATCACGATAGACATTCTGGCCCGTTTTGCCCAATTTGTGTCGAAGGGCGGTTATGAGTTCGGGGATTCTTGGACGATAGCTGCCAGACGCGTTAATCCACTGCATGCGGCGCAGGTAGTAGTCTAATTCTCTATTGGGCAGTGATCCGTCAATATCAAATGGGATAATATCAATCTTGCGGGAAAAGGCTTTATCCACCTCGTTAGCGATATGCTCTGACTCGTTGGCAAAGCGGGAGAACACGACTACCATCGCCTTACAACTCTCAAGAGCATCCATGATGGCAAGAGCATAGCGCTTGCCCGGCTCAATGTTGCGGGGCGCTATCCAGCAACTAATGCCAGCAGCCTCAAGCGCTTCGCACAGCTCTTTGGCAACACTCCCATCATTATTCCCCAATTCTGGGTCATTCGACTTATAACTGATAAAAACTTCTCGCATATTGGTCTGGTTGATGATTTAAGATGCAAATATACAAAAAAACAGCAGCAACTCTTCTTGTTTAGAAAAAACATACGATTTTTGCAACGAAACATTCAGTAGTGTCTGTGCTGCCACTTCGATGCATGCCTCATTGTCCTTCGTGCTGTCAAGGTATTACGAGCTGCCAGCTCGTAAATGAGGGCAGTTAGTATTCTCCCTGTCAGTGTCCCATGGGCGACGGCTCTGCCTCTGTCCCCTCCATTATTTCCGTTTTCTCCGTTCTTTCCGTCCACCCCGTCCCGTATTGCGCGTTGCCAACGCGCACCCCCGTTCCCTCCGTGCTGTTAATGTATTACGAGCTGCCAGCTCGTAAATGAGGGCAGTTAGTATTCTCTCCGTCAGTGTCCCGTGGGCGACGGCTCTGCCTCCGTTCTTTCCGTCCACCCCGTCTAGTATTGCGCGTTGCCAACGCGCACCCCCGTTCCCTCCGTGCTGTCAAGGTATTACGAGCTGCCAGCTAGTAATAAATCCAGTCTTCTGCTTTTTGACGTGGACAGCCGCCTCCTCATCCCTTATCTTTGTCCATCTTTTATCATTATCTAAATAGTATATCACCATGAAAATTTACCACTACATCCACGACAACAGCGTTGACGAATGCGCATCCGACAACCCTTGGAAAGACTGTCTCTTCACTGCCGAGTCAGTCCTTAACGACTACGACATCAAGCCCCTTGTCTCCATCAACGGGCTTCCCATCATCCGTCAGCACCAGAGCACCTACATCACTGGTAAGGAAACTTGCCACGCCCATCACTACGCCAAGATGATAGCCAACGCCATCCTCTCTGGTAAGTACTCCGCTGTTCCTGGTCTCATCGTCCACGACACCGTTCCTGTTCGCGGCTCCAATGCAGCCACTCCCAGGTCCGTGCTCTGGATTGACACAATCAACGGCCCCCACACCTGCGCCCATCTATACAATGAAATGCGTCAACGCTTCCAGGCCGACAACGGTGAGTTCAACCTTATCTGTTTGGATCTTCTCGGTGTCTTCAGGTATGACTTCTACGATGTCATCAACACGATTAGCGAGTGCATTAGGAAATTCCGCCCTTCACTCGTTGTCGTTGACGACATTGACCACTTCATGCCCCAATGTGGCATCAACGTAGCATCTCGTTTCAACCGCATCGTCCGTGACACCCTCAACCACACAGAGACGGCTTTCCTTTTCATTGGCTATAACAATCTCAACAAGAGGGCCTCAACCACAGGAGACCTCGGCAGGATTCTCTTTCCGTGCTCTAACAACATCTTTTCCATCACTACCCAGAACGACATGTCCAAGGTAAGGCTCATCAAGGGCACCAGCTGTAGTGCCCCCGATACAGCTTTCCACTTCACAATAGGCAGCGACAACATGCCTCAAGCAGCATCTGGCGAGGCGATGTCGCCATCCACGGGCAAGCACAATGTCGTCCAAACCACCCTCCGCGACATCATGGAGGCCGTCATCAAGCCTGGAGAAACCATTTCCCCCGACAATCTCCTCATCAAGCTCAACGAGCGCCGTCAGCAACTCAACCGCGTCGACCGTTCCCGCTCCCTCATCGCCCAGGCTCTCAGCCTTGACATCATCAAGAAAAACAACAACACCCACCATTACTCTCTCACCCCTCCTCAGCCGGTTGAGGTAGTGCAAGCCTCTGGCTTGTACAGCCACAACGGCAACCCGTCACCTAATCCACAATCAATCAACGAGAAAGACTCGATTATTAACAATATTTTAACACTTCCGCCCCTTCTATCAACATCGCTTTCCTCCACCCGTGACAAGATTACCAGTGCCGCCCCTACTATGGAGGTTTCATGATATTGTTGCCATTTTCTTCCATCAACAAAGCCACTAGCTTTGCCAGATAGGTGCAAACGATTGCATGGGGGTGAGGGGTGGAAAATTGTGGGAAAAGAGGGTGGATTGGTTATATTTTGGGTATTTTTGGAGCAGAATTGTTAACTATTATCATGCGGAGAAGATGAGGAACTATTTTAAGCTGATTGCGGTGTTGTTGCTGGCCGTGTTGGGATGGCAGCAGGTGTGGGCGTCGTTTGTGGGTCCGAGGGATGACTTTCGTGACGAGAGTATCTACTTTGTGATCACTACACGATTCTATGACGGCGACCCGAGTAATAACGCGCAGTGCTGGGACGGTGCCAATGCCAATCATGGCGACCCGTGCTGGCGTGGCGACTTCAAGGGACTGATTGACAAACTGGACTACATCAAGGCCCTGGGATTCACGGCCGTGTGGGTGACTCCCATCGTGGAGAATGCTTCGGGGCTGGATTACCACGGCTATCATGCGAGAAACTTCTCACGTGTTGACCACCGCTATGAGAGTGGCGACACGACGTTCCAGACACTCATTGACGAGGCTCACGCCCGCGGCATGAAGGTGATCCTTGACATCGTGCTGAATCACACGGGAAACTTCGGTGAGGAGCACCTGTGCAAACTCTTCACCCGGGACTGGAACGCCAACCAGTTCAAGATCGACGAGTGCATGAAGCCCTACACCACCGACTCGGTGGGCGGCAAACTGCCGACTAACTATAGTGACCTGCCCGGCGGCCAGCAGTATGACAACCGCTTGAAACAGATGAAGAACACCGACGGCCAGAACCACGACACACACAACTACTGGCATCACTTCGGTCAATTCAACTGGGACGACAACACGCGCTGGTGGGCTCAGATTGCAGGTGACTGCGTGGACCTGAACACCGAGAATCCCGCCGTTGCCAACTACCTCATCGACTGCTACGGCACATTCATCAAGATGGGCGTGGACGGTTTCCGCATCGACACGGGCGGCCACATCTCGCGTTTGACCTTCAACAAGATCTATGTCCCGGCCTTCAAGGCCCTGGGCGAGCAATACAAGAGCAAACGCTTGAACCAAGCCGACTTCTTCTTATATACCGAGGTGTGTGCTCGTTACCAGGGCAGCGTCACCTACCGCAACCAGCCCGCCTTGTCGCCCTACTTCTACACCTGGGCCGAGAACAAGAGCTACAGCTGGAATAACGATGCCAGCTACTGGGACAACATCGCCATCTATGAGAACACCGACCTGAGCACGCTTGCCAACATCGGCTCCTGCCAGCAGATGTACAATGATAACTGCAAGGAGACCAGCAGTGCCATGCCCACGTCGAGCAATGCCGTGCTCAACGGCAACAGCTACCACACTCCCGACGTGAGCCAAGCCTCGGGACTGAACGTGATCGACTTCCCCGTCCACTACTCCTTCCACAACATCGCCAGCGTGTGGAACCTCGCCCTGAACGGCGACAAATACTACAACGATGCTACCTATAACGTCGTCTATGTCGATAGCCATGACTACAGTCCTGGTCCCAACGACAATGTGCGTTTCAACGAGGGCACGACACAGTGGGCCGAGAACCTGTCACTGATGTTCACCTTCCGCGGCATCCCGTGCCTGTACTACGGCAGCGAGATCGAGTTCAAAGCCGGCAAGACCATCGACCCAGGCGGCAACGGTTCCCTCAAGGACAGCGGTCGCGCCTACTATGGCGGCTACATCAAGGGACAAGTGACAGCGAGCGACTTCGGTGTCGCTAACGGTGCCACCGGCAACCTTGCCGCCACACTGAGCAAACCCCTTGTCAAGCACCTGCAACGCCTAAACCGCATCCGCCAGGCTGTTCCCGCCCTGCGCAAGGGCCAGTACAGCACCAGCGGCTGCACATCGACCGGCGGCTACGCCTTCAAGCGCCGTTACACCGACGGCACGACCGACAGCTACGTGCTGGTGACCATCAACGGACCCGCCACCTTTACCAACGTACTCAACGGTACCTACACCGACTGCGTCACCGGCGATGTCAAGACCGTGACCGACGGCACACTGACCACCACCTCGTGCAGCGGCAAGGGCAACATGAGAATCTATGTCCTCTCAACATCACTCACCCCTGCCCCGGGAAAGATCGGCGAAGACGGACCTTACCTGTACACCAGCAGTGCCAATGCAGGCACCGTGCTCAGCTATGACGGTACCGAAGAGGAGCTGTCGAGCAACGACGGCGAGGGCAACGGGACATCGCCCGTCACACCCGTGGAGGTCTATGAGCCCAGCTGTGAGGAAGACGACATGAGCGTATTCCTTGAGACCAGCACCAGTGTAAGCAAAGTCACCACATGGGTCTGGAACAGCAGCACCAACTTCACTGGCGGCAGTTGGCCCGGCCAAGCGATGACCCTGATGGGCACCACCACCGACGGCACGAGGAAAATCTGGAAATGGACCTACAGCGGTACCAGCACCGAGAGTCCGACAGGCATCATCTTTGTCACCGACGGACAGCAGACCAGCGACCTGACCTTCAAGAACCACGGCTACTACATCGACGGCACCTGGCACCATGAGGTGACCAACTACACCTCCCCCGCCCCCACCCTGACCATCGACAAGCCCAGCGGTCAATATGAGGGCAGCGTGCGCGTCACCATCACTGCCAGCGAGAGCAATGCCGTGATCGTCTATACCACCGACGGCAGCACGCCCACCGCCACCAGTGCCCACGCCACCGGCCAGGTGGTCCTCACCTTTACCGACAACACCATATTGACCGCCGGCGTGTTGCAAGAAGGCAAGGTTCGTAACATCGAGCAGCGAGAATACATCTTCCACGGCTTTGTGCCCTACACCGCCACCGTCTATATCAAGGACCCGACCACCTCACCCAACAACTGGAGCAACGTGTGGATATATGCCTGGGACAGCACAGGGACCATCAACGACAGCTGGCCCGGCATGCAGATCAGCGCCACCAAGACAGTGCGAGGACAGAAGTTCTACTACCGCACCTTCGACGTCGATAGTGAGGATTACCAGTTCAACGTCGTACTCAGCCAGGGCGACAACCACCACCAGAGCGTAGATGTGACCGGCATCCATCAAGACGTCTACTTAGAGATCACCTCGACAACCAACAAATATACAGTTGCCGACGTGACCGCCCAGTACAGCCACTTGTACGGCGACGTGAACCAGGATGGAGAGGTCAACATCGGTGACGTCACCGAGCTGATCAGCATCCTGTTGACAGGCAATATCACCAGCGAGACCTATCTTGTCGCCGACCTCAATGAGGACGGAGAGATCAAGATAAGCGATGTTACAGAACTTATCTCTCTGATACTGAGCATGTAATGATATTGTGAATGAATTTTTATAAATTTTTAACAAAAATAATAGTATCAGATATCAAAATAAGCTGTAATTTTGCACCGCATTTTTGGGTAATAATTTTTTTCATAAGGTAAAGATTTAGAGTACAAGATTGAAAAGACTCGCCGGGATGGCGAGTCTTTTTAATTGTTTTAAGGAGCTGATTTGGCTATATAAAAAAAAAGGTGTAATTTCGCACAGTTTTTTGGTAACATACAGAATTATCACAACTCATGAAGAAGATTTTCATAATGATGGTTGCCCTCATTGCCCTGACGGCATGTAACGGCAACAAATTCCATATCTCGGGCAATATCGAGGGAGCCAGCGACTCAACCCTGGTTCTGGAACAGTCGAGCAACGGCGAGTGGTTCATCATTGACAGCGTCAAGGTGGACAAGCAAGGCAAGTTCAAGATCAGTGCCGAAGCCCCCGAGGTGCCCAGCATCTACCAGCTGCGCCTGGGCAATCAGTCCATCTGTTTCCCGATCGACAGTTTAGATGACCTGACGCTGAACGCCAAGCTGCCGAACTTCAACAAGGATTACGACCTCAGTGGTAGCGAACATGCCATCCAAGTGATGAAGATTGACAAGGAAGCGATGCGCTTTGCCAGTGGCAAGGGTTCTGCTGCCGAGCTGCAAGCCTGGAAGGACCAGCTATCGCGCCAGATTGTTGCCGATCCCAGCGGCATTGTCGCCTATTACACCATCAACAAGTACATCGACGGGAAGCCCCTGTTTGACCCGATGAACGACAACGACCTGCGCATCATCGGAGCCGTTGCCAACTCGTTCAACTCGTTCCGTCCCAACGACCCACGCACCGACTACCTCGTCAACCTGCTACTTGACGGCCAGCGTCGCCGTCGCTCGATGAGTGCAGCTACCGACACCGTGTATGCCGACGTGGCTTCGATCATCGACATCAAGCTGCAAGACTATAACGGTAAAGAATACGCCCTGTCGAAGGTCACAGCCAGCAACCGCGTGGTGCTGCTGGATTTCACCGCCTACGGCACCGAAGTGTCCCCTCAACTCAACAAGTTGCTCCACGACATCTATCAGAGCTATCACAGCCGCGGCCTTGAGATCTACCAGGTGAGCCTTGACCAGAGCAACGTGACCTGGCGCGAAGCCGCCAAGAACCTGCCGTGGATCACGGTATTTGACCCGATGAGCATCAACTCCCAGACGGTGGGAGCCTATAACGTGACGGGCATTCCCACGACGTTTATCATCCGTGGCGGAGAGATCGTGGAGCGCGTGGAAGACGCGACAAGGCTCAAAGCCGCTGTGGGGAAGTATTTTTAAGTGAGGAGTTAGGAGTTAGAAGTTAGAAGTTAGAAGTTAGGAGTGAGGAGTTTGAAGTTAGAAGTGAGGAGTTTGAAGTTAGAAATTTAGGAGCTATATATAAAAATTGTCGGGCATGGGGCTCGACAATTTTTTATCATTATCATCTATTATATTTATTGGGTGGCCAATAGAGATTTCCAGAAGTCGAGGTAACGCTGGGCTACCACTGGGGCGGCGTTGTGCTTCTCGACAAAGGCGCGGCTGGCACGTGCCATCTGGGGCAGCTGGTCGCGATGCTCGACAATCCATGACAGCTTGTGGTCGATGTCTCCCTCGACCAGCGGCGAGACGTTGATGATGGGCATGTTGGCTTTCTCACCGATGAGGTCATAGTACTCCTGCTCAGCACCCGACACTGCCACCAGCCCCTGTGCCATGGCGATGAGCGCATTGGTGCCAGGAGTGTAGCTGTAAAGCTGATCCAGGATGACATGTGAATCGCGCATTCGGCGTGTGTATTCATCATAGGGGAGGTTCTCGACGACTTCCAGCTCGGTGATGCCCGGGTAGCGATCGTGTACCCTCTTCATTGCAGCGAGCATCTTGTCGGTGCCCTTGATGACATGGCGATCGCGCTGAATGCCGATGAAGAGGCGCACCTTGTCTGGTGCCTCGGTCAAGGGACGGAACTCCAACGACTGTGTGTCGATGGGGATGCCGCCATAGGCCACACGGTCGCCAAGTACAGGCCGATAGGCCGCATAGTACTCATAGAGACAAGCCACGGCACCGTCAATCCCTTCCAGGATGTGATCGCTGTGTTCACGCATGAACGGCTGGTGCCAGTTATCCTGCTGATTGGCGATATACTCCGATGACCCGACATAGGGTGAAGGTTCATCGCCCAGCATGTAATCACTGTAGCGGAAGGTGTGTCCGTCGTGGCAAGCGTCGTAATAGACTACATCGGTAGCCAGTGCCGAAAGCACGATGCGGGTGTTGTGAGCCTTGAGGTAGTCAAAGACCCTTGCGACGCGATGAGGCTTCAGACGGAGGAAGATGGGCGATGCTATCTCGACGATGTCATAGCCCGTCATCTGAGGCAGCGCACGCTTGATGTCCATGAGATAACGCAGCGCACCCAGTTTGCCCGGGCGTCTCAACAGGTTGATGTCTCGATGGGTGTTCATCCAGCGAGAACCGTCGGATGCCACCGTCGCCTCATGGCCCATCTGCCGCAGCTGCTGGGCGAGGCAATTATGCAGGTTGCTGGCGTCGCCAGCGAATAATATCTTCATTGCAGGTGCAAAAGTAGGACTTTTTTTGCAGTTTATCAAAAAAAGCAGTACCTTTACACCCGAGAAGATTATGCAAGTGACCATCATCATACCCGTTTACAACCGCGCCAACGTGGTTACCGCGACACTGGACAGCGTGGTTGCTCAGACGTATCGTCCGCTGCAGGTGGTGCTCGTGGACAACGACAGCACCGATGACACGCGTCAAGTGCTGGAGACCTTCAAGAAGGAGCATCCAGGCGAGGGATTTGAAGTGGTGATCACCAGCGAGAGCCATCACACCGCCGGAGCCGCCCGCAACCGCGGCTTTGAGTTGGCTACGGGCGAGTGGGTGTTGTTCTTTGACAGCGATGACCTGATGGATGAGGGTCTGGTGGCTTCCTACGTGAAGATTATTGAGAAAGCCAAGGAGCAGAGCCGTCCCTTAGATCTTATCAGTGCCAAATCGACGCTCGTCTTCCCCGACGGGAGCCAGCGTCCAGCCCCGTTCCACAAGCGCGACCTGCTGGCGCAGCACATCCTTCATGCCCAGCTCGCCACCCAACGCTATGCGGTGAGGCGGGAATTCTTTGCCGCCACCGACGGATGGAACATCAACCTGCCCGGGTGGAACGATTGGGAACTGGGCTTGAGGCTGCTACTTGCCCGTCCACATGTAGCCTACATGGGCGGCCGATCGCGCGTCATCATCAACCACAATGGTGCCGATTCTATCACGGGCACCGAGTTCCACAGCCGCCAAGGCCAGTGGGAACACGTCATCGATATCATGAAGACCGAAGTGAGATGCTCACAACTCAAACCCGCCTACAAGCAACGCTATGAACGGCTGCTGGAATACCGTCGCATGGTACTCGCGGCACAGTATGAGCGCGAGGGATGCAGTGAACTGTCCAAGCCGCTGTGCCGCCAGGCCTATCATGCGTTGCGGGAGAGCTACGCGAACAGTCGCCGCTGGCGATGGTTTGTCGGACCCTTGACCAAGAGGCTGTTTGCCCGCATCGCCACAGGCAAACGCGGGTCAGCACGCGTGGCACGACTTCTCTACTGATACGCCTTTTTGGGACACGGGGACGGTTCTTTTGTCCCAAAATCAAAGAATTTTGGGACAAAAGAACCGTCCCCGTGTCCCAAAACTTTGCAACTGGGTTGCACGGGATTGTGTGTACCTTTGCCGCCAGAATAACGAACTAAAGGAGGCAAAGACTATGTCACATCAACATGAACATCATCATGAGGAAGAAGAGGAGATGAGCTGGTGGAAACCTGGCTTGTCACTGGCTATGCTGGCAGTGGGTATCATCATGAGTGCAACGGGAGTAGAGTGGTTCCAGAATACTTGGGTGAGACTTGTGTGGTATGTTGCCGCATGGCTGCCCACGGGACTGGACGTGCTGCATGAGGCCATCGAGGAAGCGAGAGAAGGGGAAATCTTCAGCGAGTTCCTGCTGATGACTGTGGCGAGTATCGGTGCGTTTGCCATCGGGGAATATCCCGAAGCGGTGGCGGTGATGTCGCTGTATTGCCTCGGCGAAGCACTGCAAGACCACGCCGTGAGCCGCGCACGTGGGAATATCCAGTCGCTGATCGCCTTCAGACCCGACCATGCGGTGATTGTCGAGGGAGAAAAGTACAGGACAGTGGACCCCGCCGAGGTCAAGGTGGGAGACCTGATTGAGGTGAAGCCCGGGGAAAGAGTGCCAATGGACGGAACGTTGATCGGTCAAGCGGCGGCATTTGATACCGCGGCACTGACAGGCGAAAGCTTGCCTCGCGTCATTGAGGCAGGCGACGAGGTGCTGGCAGGGATGATTGCCAGCGAGAGTGTCGTTCGGCTCAAGGCCGTGAGACCAGCCAGCGAGAGTGCCGTGTCGCGCATCCTGCATCTGGTGGAGGAAGCCACCGAGCGCAAGTCGCCCGCAGAACTGTTTATACGACGATTTGCCAAGGTCTATACGCCGATTGTTGTCGGGCTCGCTGTGCTGGTGGTGGCCGTGCCGTGGCTGTATGGGGTGGTCGTGCCGTCATTTGGCTATGACTTTACCGAGTGGCTGCATCGGGCACTCATCTTCCTGGTCATTTCATGTCCGTGTGCACTGGTCATCAGCATCCCGCTGAGCTACTTTGCCGGCATCGGGGCGGCGTCAAGGCGAGGCATTCTGTTCAAGGGGAGTAACTATATAGACGCGATTGCACGGATCGATACGGTTGTATTTGACAAGACGGGGACGTTGACAACGGGAAAGTTTGCCGTGAGCCAAGTTGACGGGCTGAGCGATGAACAAGTCGCCACGGTCGCCGCCATTGAGCATGACAGCCCCCACCCTATTGCCCGCGCCATCTGTGCCCATTGCAAGCCAGCCGAGGTTCAAGTCACAGACTTGAAGAATATCGCTGGCTACGGGTTGAGTGCAGTTATTGAAGGAAAAACGTGGCTGGTGGGAACACTGCGGTTGCTGGAGCGCGAAGGTGTGGATTTTCCTGACGAGCTGAAGGCTATCGTCGGGACAATGGTTGCCGTGGCTACTGACGGGCAATATGCAGGGTATATCGTACTGAGTGACATGCCGAAGGAGGACGCCTCACACGCCATTGAGGCGCTGAACAGGCTTGGCATCGAGACGGTGATGTTGTCGGGCGACAAGCAGGCATTGGCCGAGCAGGTGGGACACCAGCTGGGCATCAAGCGAGCGCATGGAGACCTGCTGCCGCAGGACAAGGTGGAGCACATCGAGCAGATCATGCAGGATGGGGAGAGGCAGGTGGCCTTTGTGGGTGACGGCATCAACGACGCGCCGGTGCTGGCCATGAGTAACGTGGGGATCGCCATGGGTGCTCTGGGCAGCGACATGGCGGTGGAGACAGCGGATGTTGTCATCCAGACGGACCAACCATCACGCGTGGCTGACGCGGTGACCCTGGGGCGCCACACGCGAAGCATCGTCAAGCAGAATATCACCTTTGCCATCGGGGTGAAGGTGCTGGTGATGGTGCTTGGCGTCATCGGGATTGCCAACATGTGGGAGGCGGTGTTTGCTGA